>MAAC01010905.1_pt1 | contig 37700 bp, 32 predicted proteins | sample 1115981 | NCBI WGS metagenome assembly MAAC01 (sample SAMN04961126, study PRJNA320927) | seawater metagenome | isolation source: sample BD02T64 sea water enriched with oil for 64 days | place: USA:Gulf of Mexico | collected 2013-07-27 | reverse complement strand
ACTTAACGTTCCAACCACTTCGACCAAGGCGGGATCCAAACCAATTTCTTCTTGGCTTTCTCGCAGTGCCGTATTAACAGCAGTCGCATCTTCTTGTTCAGCCCGTCCGCCTGGAAAACTTATTTGCCCAGCATGTTTGTTCATATGTGGGGCGCGCTTAGTCAAAATAACAGAGGGTTCGTCATCACGAACAACAATTGGTACTAACACAGCCGCCGGTTTAAAGGTTTTCACTTCACCTGGAAAGCTCGCTGGGTTGAGATCGTGATCACCCTTAAAACCTTCATCGCGATCTAGATGTTCGTAAAAACCAGTTGGAGATGGTTCCAAAAATTCTTTAAAAACGTCTCTAAGATCTTGTTTATTTGTCGCCAAAAATTTCATCTACTGAACCAAACTCAAAAAATATTCCGCTACTCCAAACACCGAACTTTGTCTCACCATCTACATTTTCCTCACCTGATAGTTCGATTAAATCGTAGAATACGGATCGAACGATTAGTCCTTCCAAATTTGACCGCACCATGACATACGGCGACGGCTCTCCTGTGATGTCGTCAAATTTGATACGTAACGGGTGTTCTGCATCGGCCACCACATATTCATCGACATGAGTCCTAAAACTCAAAATTTGATTTTTCCCATCACCTTCTCGAAACATCTCCACAGCAACAAACGGAGCGTCCTCGACCGTAATTCCAATCTTCTCAACAGGTGTGACGAGATAATATTTCTGATCGTCGTCCAAACGCAAAACACTTGAAAATAACTTCACCAATGGCATTCGGCCGATGGGAGACCCCATATAGTACCAAACGCCGTCCCGCGCTATTCTCATATCAAGGTCACCGCAAAAGTCCGGGTTCCACAGGTGAACCGGCGGGTGCTTCTTATCCTTGATTTGTTTTATTATTGCGTTCAGTCCGTCTATGGACTCAGTGTTTGTCATAATTTAGCCTTATCCTAGCTTATTTTATAGTAATATGTACTAGAGGTTACCAATTTTTCAAAAGGAACTTGCTGCTGCGATGGAAAATTTAAGTCATTCGGACGAAAAAACTCTCGAACAGATACATGCTCTTTCGGAAAAATTCAGCCATCTAAAAGACGAAATTGGGCTGAAAATTTTTGGCCAAGATCAAGTGATCGAGCAAACTCTTATTACCGTTCTCGCCGGAGGCCACGCACTGCTAATCGGCGTTCCGGGTTTAGCCAAAACACGGTTAGCTGAAACTCTTGGCATTGTTTTAGGATTGTCTGAAAAACGTATCCAATTCACTCCCGACCTTATGCCCGCTGACATTCTAGGCTCTGAGATTTTGGAAAAAGGGGATGATGGCAAGCAGCATTTTCATTTCATCAAAGGTCCTGTGTTTAGCCAGCTATTAATGGCTGATGAGATCAACAGGGCAAGCCCTAGAACCCAGTCGGCACTTCTACAGGCCATGCAAGAAAAACAAGTTACCATTGCAGGCGTCCCTTATGATTTGCCCGCACCATTCCATGTTTTGGCAACCCAAAATCCCATTGATCAAGAAGGCACATACCCTCTTCCAGAAGCACAGCTCGACCGTTTCCTGATGCAAATAGACGTTGGTTACCCTGATTCTGATACGGAAAGGCGTATTTTGCTGGAAACGACCAGTAATCACGAAAGCGAAATTCACCCGATCTTAAATGGCGCTGAGCTGATACGAGCGCAAGAATTGGTTCGCGATATTCCAGTCAGCGATCACGTTATCGAGGCCATTTTAACTTTGGTCCGCAGTGCACGCCCCGAAAGCAGCGATAATAGTTTAGTGACACAATATTTAACCTGGGGGCCCGGCCCAAGAGCCAGCCAAGCTTTGATCTTGGCGGTAAGAGCCAAAGCACTACTTGATGGCAGATACAGTCCCTCCATCGACGATGTTATATCTTTGGCACTGCCAATTTTGAAGCACCGCATGGCCCTCTCCTATTCCGCACGTGCAGAAAACTTAACCGTTGAAAAAATCATTTCAGTACTTTTGGAACCCTTGAGATAAGCAATGGCATTCGGCCTTTGGAAACCGCGACATACAAACCGGCAACAACAGTCCTCTGAAAGTTTGGCGGAAACACTGCCTGCGCTATTTTTGCGCGCTCAACAACTCGCGAATACAGCATCTACAGGCGTCCACGGTCGGCACAAAAGCGGCGTTGGCGAAGATTTTTGGCAATTCAAACTTTATACGCAAGGCGAGAGCACCAACAAAATCGATTGGCGACAAAGCGCTAAACGAAAAGACTTACATATTCGTCAACACGAGTTAGAGACAAATGAGAGCATCTGGTTTTGGCTCGATAAAGGCCTGTCCATGACGTACTGCTCTCCGTTATCTGACATTAGTAAGCTGGACCAAACGCGCACTTTGTTCCTCGCGCTAGCTCTCCTGCTAAACAAAGGATATGAAGATTACACCCTTCTCGAGAGCGGAGAGGCAGCAGCTCACGGGGCATCCCACATCCACCACTTTGCGAAACTCTTGATGCAGGAAAGTAATTCAGAATTTAGCAGTATTTTGGCGGAAGGGACCATCCCAAAAAAATCACGCCTGCTTGTCGCCAGTGATTTTCTAACACCTCTGGACGACCTAAAGGCAAACCTGCAGGCCGCGGCGGCTTCTGGGCTAAACGGGGTGTTACTTCACGTTGCTGACCCCGCAGAAACGTCACTGCCTTTTAGTGGCCGTGTTCAGTTCACAGATCTCTTGGGAACGCCGAACTTAACAATTGGGAATGTGGAAAAAGTCAGAAGTGACTATCACGCTTTATTTAATCAGCATAAATCTGGCGTTGAGCAGCTCGCCCGCGATTATGGGTGGCGGTATGTCTTTCACCAAACTGACGATAATGCTGCCGCCGTGCTTGCAACGCTTTACCATCACTTAAGCGGAGGAAAATAGATGCTTTCCTCTCTGCTATCGATGTCTTTCTCATACCCGTGGATATTGACAGCTCTTCTGGGACTTCCTGCTTTATATTGGCTTATTAAAACAAGCCCACCAAGCCCCAAAACCATCGCCTTTTCCGCCATCCAATTTCTCCTCCCCTTAAAGCAACGAGAAGAGACAACTACCTCTATACCGTGGTGGTTATTGGCAATACGATTATTGATCGCCGCTCTCATTATCGTCGGCTTGGCTGGACCCAAACTAGACGCACCCGATGAATTCAAGGCGAACGGCCCTGCTGTAATTTTTATTGATAACAACTGGGGCACAGCCCCCAGCTGGGGCAAGATCGAAACCCGACTTAATCAACTCTTGGACCTGTTAAAAGACCAACAACAGCTCGTTTACTTGGTCCCCTTAAGCCTTCAGCCTGCAAACCACGCCTTGCAACTAACAGCACTGCGCCCAGAAGACGCACTCAATCAGATTTTGGCCATGCAGCCCACGTCTCTTCCTTTAGATCGAGGGCAAATCCAGTCGATAATTCCGGAACTAGAAAAAATCGTCGGTGTTTCCTTTCACTGGTTTAGTAGCGGGCTCGAAGACACGAAACACAAACAGGAGAGTGAGCGCGTCTTTTCAGAAATCTCTGGGATTGGTCCGCTGACTATTTATAGGGCTGACCAAACACGATTTCCCTTGATGATTTCAGCACCCGAATTTCAAGGAAAGACAACCATCGTCCCTGTATCTAAGCCCATGGGGAGTCTCCTAAAAAAAGGAACATTAGCTGCCAGAGGAATTGCGGGTAAAATTCTTATGCAAAAGGATTTCAGCTTTGATGGCGATCAGCACAAAACATTAGTGTCGCTCACCCTTCCCCTTCAAATCCGCAACGACATTACGAGTTTCGAAGTTGTTGGCGGAAATAGTGCCGCCTCCAAATACTTAATGGATAATCGACATCAACGTAAAAAAGTGGGTTTAGTATCCAGCCAACAAACATCACCGTCTCAAGCCTTTCTGGATGAAAACCATTATCTTGAGAAAGCATTATTCCCGTATTTCGAATTGGAAAAAGAACCGCTTACACGATTACTTTCCAGCGACAACTCAATTATCGTTTTAGGTGATGCAGGAAGCCATTCGCCCAAACAAGAAGCACAGATTAAAGCGTGGATAAATAAGGGCGGTGTTCTTGTTCGTTTTGCAGGTCCCAAACTTTCGAACTCGCGAACAACCATAACCCCAGTACGTTTGCGCTCCGGCAGCCGCAACCTTGACGGCAGTATATCTTGGAGCACACCAGCGCCAATCGGATCGTTAGCAAAAAATAGCCCATTCGAGCATCTAAATATTCCAAAAGACGTTACGATTAAGAAACAAGTTCTTGCTGTGCCCTCTATTGACCTTGCCACTAAAACTTGGGCAAAACTGACCGATGGAACCCCTTTAGTTACCGCAGATCAATGGGGTGCCGGTACAATTATCCTATTCCACACAACAGCAACGACAAAATGGTCAAACCTCGCTCTGTCTGGATTATTTGTTGAAATGTTACGTGAAATTGGACAGTTGGCGACAAACAATGTTGCCTTATTTTCAAACAAGATGAAATTCCCTCCTTTGTCCCTCATGGATGGATTTGGACAGTTTTCAGGTACTGTCACAGCTGCCCAAATACTTACGCTCAACGGAGATACGCCACCTCGGATTGGCCCTCTTCACCCCGCGGGATACTATGGGACCCAAGATTACAAAATTGCCCTAAACATAGGCGACTACTTATCTGATTATCAACTTCTAGACATGGGAAGCACAAACGCGGTGGTCTCTCAGTTAAGCTCAGTCGCGCAGACAAAAATAATGCCCTATTTGTTGTTGCTCGCCTTTCTTTTCATCCTGATGGATCTGCTGATAGTTCTATATATCCAAGGGAGATTGAAGCCCGGCTCCAGAGTAAGTGTGGCTCTCGCTCTATATTTTACGGGCTTTCTGTGGGGTGGCCCAGCACCGGCTCAAGCCGACGATATTCAGCGTATTCTCGACGCGACCTTACAGACACGGCTTGCCTTCGTCATCACTGGCCGCGACAGAGTTGACCTTATGTCTCAGGCAGGATTGCAGGGATTAAGTACTGTTATATCGCGCCGCACTTCTGTTGAAACAGGCTCGCCACTTTCCATCGATATTGAACAAAACGAACTTCTTTTTTTCCCGTTTATCTATTGGCCTATGACGGATGATTTCCCATTTGTCAGTGATCAGGCAGTTAGCAATATCAACAAATACCTATCCGCTGGCGGTATCATTTTGTTCGACACAAGAAATCAAAATGCAAGTAATAGGTACGGCGGCGCCCTTGCCAGCAGCCCAGAGAACAAACGACTGAGGCAACTTCTCTCCCGTATTCATATACCGCGGTTAATGCCTGTCCCCGTTGATCATGTCCTCACACGGTCGTTTTATCTGATGCAGGCCTTTCCCGGTCGTTACAACAATGGTGAATTATGGGCATCTGATATTTCAGATGTTGCCAATACCGACGGTGTATCCTCAATTCTAATTGGCAGTAACGATTGGGCTGCAGCCTGGGCCGTTAATGCGGATGGCAGGCCCATGGCATCTGTTATCCCCGGAGGTGAGACGCAACGGGAACATGCCCGGAGATTTGGCGTCAACCTCGTCATGTATGCACTCACAGGAAGTTACAAAGCGGATCAAGTTCATATTCCAGCCATCCTTGAAAGGTTGAGCCAATGAATGACATGCAGTTCATGTCGGCGCTGACTTTCGCACCTCATATATCGCTCGGCGTCCTTGTGCCCCTTGGCGTGTTTGCGACCCTGCTTCTTGCCTACGCCTATTGGCAAAATGCAAAAGCCCTTGTTTACCGAGCTCTTCTGCTGGGAGGTTTGTTTTTTGGATTGCTCGGCCCCTCTATAATCTCGGAAAACCGCACCTATTTGAACGACATTGTTTTACTCATTGTCGATGAGACCACTAGCCAGACCATTGGTGATCGACCACAACAAATTCAACAAGCGGAAATCGCGCTGACTGAAAAACTCCGTCAATTTAAAGATATCGATGTCCAAATAGTATCTGTCAAATCTGACGCGGACTTACTATCCAAAAACCCTGACGGAACACATCTTTTCAAAGCACGCGATGCGGCCTTGGATGCCCTGCCCAATGAGCGGATTGCGGCAACAATAATGATCACTGATGGGCAAATTCATGACGCGAAGAGCCAAAACCTTGAGACGATATCTGCTGCGGGACCAATACATAGCATAATTACAGGAGAGAAAGGTGAGATTGATCGGGTTATCGCTTTTGACATTGCGCCCAGCTACGCGATCATTAACAAACCCGTAAAAGTAAAATTTCAAGTTCGAGATTATGGTGTCTCTGGCAAAAAACAATCTGTTGTAGTCACTGTGCAGTTAGATGGTGAAATCATTAAAAGGACCGTTGCCATAACGGGCCAGCAGAGAGAGTTAGAACTGGACATCCCGCATGGCGGCGCAAACCATGTCATATTGGAAGTTGACCCCCTACCGGGAGAGATAAGCTCAGAGAATAACATCGCCGTTGCGACGATCAATGGGGTCAGAGATCGATTGAAGGTCTTGTTAATTTCCGGCGAGCCACATATTGGGGAGAGGGGCTGGCGCAATATTCTCAAATCTGACCCTTCCGTAGATCTGATCCATTTTACAATTCTGCGCCCACCAGAAAAACAAGACGGAACTCCGTTAAAAGAGTTATCGCTTATCCCGTTCCCCATCATTGAATTATTTGAGCAAAAACTAAACGATTTTGATTTAATCGTTTTTGATCGGTATCGAAAACGGGGCGTCCTTTCCACCCGTTACCTCAACAATATTGTCAATTATGTTGAAAATGGCGGAGCATTGTTAGAGGCCGCAGGCCCATCGTTCGCCTCTCCCCTCAGTTTGTATGCGACACCGCTGGCTGTCGTTCTTCCAGGAAGCCCCACGGGAACGGTTTTCGAAAAACCATATCAGCCAAAACTCAACGATTTGGGACAAAAACATCCTGTCACAAGGTCCCTAAACGGTGGACTTTCCCAGACACAATGGGGTCGTTGGTTTAGGCTCATTGATACAAACATTAAATCTGGAACTACACTGATGACCGGTGCAGAGGATCGGCCGCTTTTGGTACTAAACCGTCAAGGTAGGGGACGCGTTGCCCAGCTCATGTCAGATCATGCCTGGCTTTGGGGGCGCGGTTTTGAAGGTGGCGGACCACAAGCAGAACTTTTCAGGCGCATTGCACACTGGTTGATGAAAGAACCTGAACTTGAAGAAGAACACCTAACCGCCCGGCTTTCTGGCAGAAACCTTTTGATTACTCGGCAATCACTCTCAAGCTCGAATGAACCTGTTCAAATCACATTACCTGGGAACACCACAACTGAAATTTCGTTGACCGACATTGGAGAGGGTTTGCAATCGGGATCAATTCCGATAACCGTTCGCGGACTTTATAAACTGCGCTCTGATGCCCTAGCGGCTACTATTGCCGTTGGATCCATAAACCCAGTAGAAGAGCAAAATATTCGCGCAACCGACGCGCTTCTTAAACCTGTAGTAGACAAAAGCCGGGGTGGTATTCATTGGATATCTGACGGCGACCAGCCAAGTTTTCTGCGCACGAGCCCCTCATCTCAACAAGCATCTCCCCTTTGGTGGGGACTTCGTGCCAACAAGCAATACCAGATAAATGGATACACATTGGCTCCCTTGTTCCCCCCCTATCTCGCTGTATTTATCCTCATGGGCATCTGCTGCTTGCTTTGGTGGAAAGAAGGACGGTAACTTCGGACAATCAATGGGGCAAGTTAAGCCCCCATGATCATGCCCCGCACATCCTCAAGGGCACCGTCGATTAATTCACAAACAAGAAACCGGTGACGGTCGACAGGGCCCGGCAGTTCCAATCCATGATCAAACGCAGAGACATAACCGAAACGCTCGTAATATTCAGGATCACCAACCAACACAACGAGTGAATGCCCTAGATCTTTTGCTGTCTGCATGGTGTCGCGAATAAGTTTAACCCCAATCCCCTCCCCTTGCCGATCAGGATGAACTGCGATTGGCCCAAGAAGAATGGCAGGCGTTATATTTCCGATAAGTAGCGGCCAGTATTTTATAGACGCGACCAACTCTCCATTAGAGATACCGACAAAACTCATGGCATCTATTGCCGTTGAATTTGCGCGCACTTTGTAAGCTGTTTTATGGTGCCGTTCAGGGCCAAAGCATTGATCTAAGAGAGTATTTATTGCGGGAGCATCTTCTGCCCGCTCGTGGATAATCTGATACATGACAAGTTCCGACTGGAATAACAGGACAATAATCTGCAAGCTCGAACACGTTTAATATGGATTTTGAAGAGCAGGCAGGAATGACGGTTAGCGCCAAGAAGCGCAGGTTATCGTCGTCGTTCGATTTGTAATTCCTGTATCATTCAGACGATTTAACACACCAATTCCAGCAAATAAAGAAAATAAAACAGAATTGATGTAGCCATTGTTATATATATTTCGAACACCCTATCGGGCGGATGAGAGACAAATTAAGAAAGATCGAACATGTTTTACGAAACCTCTGCACATCACGGCCTTAAACATAACCCGTTCAAAGCGCTCGTAGCGCCAAGGCCCATCGGATGGATTAGTAGCAAGAACAAAAATGGGGAACTCAATCTAGCGCCATTCAGTTTTTTTAACGCAATGTCCGATAACCCGCCCACTGTGGTTCTGGGTTTTAGTGGTAATCATTCTGAAGGCGGCCCCAAAGACACGCTTGCAAACATTATTGCCTTAGGTGAGTTCGTTTGCAATTTCGTTACCTATGAAATTAGGGACGCCATGAACGTCACATCCGAAATGGTTAGCCGCCAAGTGGATGAATTTGATTTGGCAAACTTGACCGCCATACCTTCCCACATGATTGATGTTCCAAGGGTGAAAGAAAGCCCGGTCAACATGGAATGTAAATTGTTGCAGGTTATTGATCTTCCAACCAACGATCCGTCAATTCCAAACAAAATGGTCTTAGGGCAAGTTATCGGGATCCACATCAGCGATGACATAATTACCGATGGGATGGTTGATATGACCAAATATCATCCACTAGCACGTCTTGGTTATAAAGATTATGCCGCTGTAAAAGAAGTTTTCAGCCTATCTCGCCCTGATCAAGCCAACCAAGACAAACGGCCGTAGAAAACCTACATTCCGTAGAAGACGGCTTTGATTTCTCGCGCCAATTTCTTTGATATTGCGCGAGAAAAATCAGAGTAATTTTTGGCAACTTCTACAAATGCCCCGGGGCCACCCAGAATATTTTGTAAATAATACCCATCAAGATCCGGCTCTTCGTTCAAAATTGGCAACCCATTTATGGTAACGCCATTGGCTGTTATATAATCTCGCAAAGCAGCTGGATTTGCGCCAACTGACACTTTACCGTCTCCAGAAATATCGATAACACGGCGCAGAGATTTATGTCCCGATAAGCCAAATTGGCTATAGGCATGCTGCAGGGCCGGCGCTATGGCCGTTCCCCCAAAAGGAAAGGCCCGCGGAACATATTCCAACAACCGGGCCACCTTTTCGGCATCTTCACTTGTTGAAATCATCTGCCATTGCATAACAAGTTGTTGCTGATTGAGCCCAGACCATTGCGTCATAGCAACTGCAATTTTTCCCTGAGCGCCGGATCCAATTGCCGAAATCACTTCTGGGGAACGAAAGGCCGCAATATATCCCCTCATCTGCAAATCAAATTCGTCGTAACTCACGCTAGAAGACACATCAACTGCCATTACGATTTGAACATCCACTTGCTCTGCCCGTGTGGATGTTGGGACAAACATAAGAAGATTTAACAGCAAGATATGCAGGATGATTAGTTTCATAATGTTCCGTGGTCGCGATGATTTTTCAAGTCTGACAATTTATACATCCATTCACGGCAAAAATCAGGCCAGAGAAAAATTAGAATTCTAGAATTTCGTTCTTTGGTATTGCAAATTTGTTTTAAAAGTCGGATCGGGTATTATCGGCTAAACGCCACAGAACCCTAAATTTGTTAGTGATCGGCAATTGATGCTTAATAACATGACACGGAAAACCCGAATTAAGCTGATTGTTATGGGCATAATTGTCGGTGCGTTAGTGTTGTGGCAAACGGCGTATTGGTCACGATTAATCACCATTGACCAAATCGGAGAACGTAGTCGGCATACCTTAAATTTAATAGTCCAGACCTTACATGGTGATTTGCTGAAATTCCGCTACCTGCCACAAATGCTTGGCGAGAATGAGCGTTTCAAGAATGTGTTTCGCAGTGAGGCCTCTCCCGCTAATCTAAAATTCATTAATGAAGAGTTGGAAAGAATAACCGCAATTTCAGGTGCTCTCGATGCTTATCTTATGGATGTTAATGGCTTAACCATTGCCGCAAGTAACCCAAAATTTATCGGCAAAAATTTCGACTACCGTCCTTATTTCCAGGCCGCAATGCAAGGTCGGCTTGGCAGGTATTTCGCTCTTGGCACCATGTCGCAAGAGCGGGGGTACTATTTCGCCTATCCTGTCCGAGACAATGGCCATATAATTGGAGCGGTCGTCATTAAAATCCAAGTTGGTCATCACGAGAAAGCGTGGCAAGAACAAAACGCTGAAGTTATTGTTGTCGATAAGTCTGGCGTCATCTTCTTGAGCAGTGAGCCAAGTTGGAATTTTCACACGCTGGCCCCGTTGCCTGAAAATCTAAAAAGTGAACTCAAATTTAGTAAACGGTATCGAAACCAGCCTCTGGACCCTTTACCTGTGACACCCAATAACATCAAATTTACGGATGGCGAGATTATCGCCATTACCACTAAAAATGGCACCCGGAAAACCAAAGAGACATATCTGATTGAAGAAGAAAACATGGCCGACGCAGAGCTTCGTGTTTTGCTTCTGGCAAACACCAAAGAGGTTAATGCTCGCGTCAGAACATCTGTTGCAACGGCCGCCATTTTTCTAATCAGCCTCCTTTTGGCAGGTATTGCTATTTATGAGCGCAGACGGCGAATTGCCGATCGTATTGCCGTGCAGGACGAGTCGAATATTCAGCTTGAAAAAAGAGTTCTCGAACGGACCAATGCTCTTAGCAATGTAAACAGCGAACTGAAGAACGAGATAACGGAGCGAAAACGCGCAGAAGAAGAAGTCCGAAAAGCACAAGTCACATTGATCCAAACAGCTAAACTGGCCGCACTTGGGCAGATGTCAGCCGGTTTGAGCCATGAACTTAATCAACCCTTAACTGCTATCCGATCCTACGCTGATAATGCCCGGCAATTTCTGGAACGGAAACGGCACGACACCGCAAAAGAAAACCTGAAAGGCATATCTGAGTTGACAGAGCGGATGGCCCGGATCATTCGAAACTTGCGCACCTATGCTCGCGAAGAAACCATTGAAGTCAGACCAACTTCTCTTGGGTCGGCAGTGGATGAAAGCCTCGTTCTTTTGGATCAGCGTATTCGAAGCGAGGGCGTTACAATTTCCAATACTCTCGACCAAACCGATATAAAAGTCATGGCCGGGGATGTCCGCTTGCAGCAGGTATTCGTCAATCTGCTTTCTAATGCAATTGACGCGTTAGAGGGGCAACCGATAAAAACAATCTACATTTCGGCGACATATGAAAACGGAGATGTCCTCATCGATGTCAAGGATACGGGGCCAGGTATCGATGAAGAGCAGATTGTAAACGTCTTTGATCCCTTCTATTCTTCTAAGGAAGTTGGAAAAGGAATGGGGCTCGGTTTGTCGATCACCTTAGCCCTCGTCCATCAATTCGGCGGCGCGATTACAGCCCAAAATGGGTCTGACGGCGGCGCTATATTCACGCTTCGCCTAAAAAGAGCTGAACTTGCCAAGGAGGCCGCTGTCCAATGAACAAAGTCATATTAATTGATGACGAAGAGCATATTCGGACTGCCTGCTCTCAGGCACTGGAACTGGCTGACTTCACAGTAGAAAGTTACGCCAATTCTGAGGGTGCTTTGGATCACGTCAGCCCATCTTGGCCCGGTGTAATCATTACAGACATCAGAATGCCCGGCTCGAGCGGTATCGAGGTTTTAGAAAAAGCCATGGAGGTTGATCCCACACTTCCGGTTATCCTAATAACAGGTCACGGCGATATTCAGATGGCAGTAGCTGCTATCCAAACCGGTGCATATGATTTCATTGAAAAACCTTTTGCCCCTGAAATCCTAGTGGAGACTGTCCGAAGGGCTCTTGAAAAACGACACCTCGCCCTTGAAAATCTCGCTCTCAGAACTGAACTGGATAAAGCACAAGGTCTTGAGCAAAGGCTTGTTGGGCAATCGCCCGAAATGAGCAGGTTACGCGCTGAAATTGAGAGTTTTGCCGAAACTGACGCGGATGTATTGATAAACGGCGAAACCGGCGTTGGCAAAGAGTTAGTTGCTCGAAGTCTTCATGATTATAGCCCCCGTAAAAATGGGCGCTTTGTTGCCATAAATTGCGGCGCGTTGCCTGAAACAATGATCGAAAGTGAGCTATTTGGTCACGAAGCTGGTGCTTTCACCGGCGCCCTAAAAAAGCGCGTCGGTCGTATTGAACACGCGAACGGCGGCACGCTTTTCCTCGATGAAGTTGAAAGCATGCCACTTGACCTACAAATCAAACTCCTGCGCGTTCTTCAAGATAGAGTTGTCGTCCCCCTCGGTAGTAACGATGAAATTGCCGTTGATGTGCGTATAGTCGCGGCAACCAAAGAAGATTTAAAAGAACTATCTGCGGAGGCCAAATTCAGGGAAGATCTATATTATAGGCTTGATGTTCTTTCCCTCCACGTGCCCCCACTTCGCAGGCGTCGGAACGACATTCTATTTTTGTTCAAGCATTTTGCCGACAAAGCCTGCGCAAGATACAATAAGACGGAAACGCCCTTATCATCTGAGAAAATCTCCGAACTTATTTCCCACAACTGGCCGGGAAATGTCCGTGAGCTTCAAAATGCTGCAATCCGATATACGCTGGTAAGTTCCAAAAGCGGCGAGATCACTGATTTCGACGAGACCCAAAGCCTTCCAGTACAAATGAACGCGTTGGAAAAGAAACTGATCGAAACGGCGCTCCTCAAGAATAACAACAGTCTTAAGGACACATATGTGGCACTTCAAATTTCCCGTAAAACTCTTTACGACAAAATACAAAAACATCAGATATTTGTGACTGCCATTGATACCGTTGATGATTAGTCTCGCATCCGCGGGTGACTCTCTACTCATTGAAATTCAAAAATGGGTAAGCTTCTACCCATGAGCAAAATTCACACAAACTCCGACTTTCTAGATATTTTCTATTTAACAGCCTATAATCAACACCTTAGCCAAACTACTGTTTATTTCATCCCGTAGCGTTCGTTTGGCACATACATTGCAGATATTACATATGGATCATTGGATCGTTAGTGGTCCTAATAAATATGAAAACGAAATTCAGGGAGAATATTCATGTATAAAGTGATTACAGCCGCTGCTGTCGGCGCACTTATGCTTACATCTGCATCACAGGCATTTGCTCAGTGTGATCCAGGCGAAACAAAAATCAAATTCAGTCACGTTACGAATACTGACAAACATCCAAAAGGCATCGCTGCAACTGTTCTTGCAGAACGTGTTAATGCGGAAATGAACGGTAAAGCTTGCATGGAAGTTTTCCCAAACTCCAGCCTTTACAACGACAATAAAGTTCTCGAAGCATTGCTCAACGGTGACGTCCAATTGGCCGCACCGTCGTTGTCAAAATTTGAAAAATTCACCAAGAAATTCCGTGTTTTCGATCTTCCGTTCATGTTCAAAGACATTAATGCTGTAGATTCATTTCAAAATTCTGATGCCGGTCAAAAACTTAAAAATGCTATGAAGCGTAAAGGCTTGCAAGGACTTGCATTCTGGCACAATGGCATGAAGCAAATGTCAGCTAACAAGCCATTGATTAATCCATCAGATGCCAGCGGCCTTAAATTCCGCGTTCAAGCTTCAGATGTTTTAGTTGCGCAGTTCGAACAACTTGGCGCGAACCCACAGAAAATGTCATTTAAGGAAGTTTACGGTGGCCTGCAAACTAAAGTTATCGACGGCCAAGAAAACACATGGTCAAACATTTACGGCAAAAAATTCTTTGAAGTTCAAGATGGCGTAACTGAAACCAACCACGGTATCATTGATTACTTGCTCGTGACGTCTGGCGAATGGTGGGATGGTCTTCCAGCCGACGTTCAGAGCCAGCTTGGCACAATCATCGCAGAAGTTACTAAATCTCGTAACAGCGAGTCTTTCAAAGTGAACCAAGCCAACAAAGCTAAGATCATTGCTGCTGGCGGAACTGTTCGTTCATTGACAGCCGATCAACGCCAAGCTTGGGTTGATGCCCTGAAACCAGTATGGGCAAAATTTGAAGGCGACGTCGGTGCCGACATCATCGCCGCTGCTCAAGCTGCTAACTAAGTAGTTTGCAGTAATAGCCAGCTAGTTTGGCTACACAGATGTTCCGAGGCTTTAACATTGCATTAAATGCGGTTTGAGCCTCGGAATATTTACTTAGTATATATTGCGGACCCTGGGGAGGCTCCAATGACATCCCAATCACAATCTCCATTAGCCAAGTGGGCAGATCAGATTGAAGAAACATTAATTGCAGTTTTTCTGGGATTAATGACACTGATTACCTTTGCTAATGTCGTCGCTCGTTACGTCTTCAACGATAACCTTTTGTGGGCATTGGAGGCGACAGTCTTCCTGTTCGCATGGCTTGTCCTTATCGGCGTTTCTTACTGCGCGAAAAAGAGCCTGCATCTTGGCGTTGACGTTATCATAAACATGGTATCGGCACCGACCCGGCGTTTAATGGCCTTGTTCGCCATCACGGCGTGCCTAGCCTTCAGCCTGCTAATGCTCAAAGGAAGTTGGGATTATTGGTATCCATTTGTAAATCAGCGCGCATTTCTGGAAACCGATGACGTTCCAATCCCTGAGGTCCTCCAATTTTTATCTCAGTGGCTAAATGAGGGAGAGCGATATGAAAAACTTCCAAGGTTTATCCCCTACTTCGCATTACCGCTTGGAATGCTGCTCCTAACTTACCGTTTTCTTCAAGCTGCATGGCAAATCATAACGGGTAAGATAGATATCATTATTGCCAGTCATGAAGCCGAAGACATGGAAGAAACCATGTCTGCACATCCACATGGGGAAGATTGATCAATGGCAGTTGTAATTCTTTTTGCTCTTGTAATAGGGCTTTTATTCTTTGGTGTGCCCATTGCGATTTCTCTCGGGCTATCCAGTATTATTTTTCTTCTTGTGTATTCGGATGGATCTTTAACCTCCGTCGCACAAACAATGTTTTCCGCCTTTCAAGGGCACTATACCCTGCTTGCTATCCCGTTCTTCATTCTCGCGTCCACCTTTATGTCTACGGGCGGCGTTGCCCGGCGGATCATTAGGTTTGCCATTGCATCCGTAGGTCACATGCCCGGCGGTTTGGCCATCGCATCTGTATTCGCTTGCATGATGTTTGCGGCTTTGTCTGGCTCGTCTCCTGCAACAGTGGTCGCTGTTGGCTCAATCGTCATCGCGGGAATGCGTCAAGCTGGCTATACTAAAGAATTTGCAGCAGGCGTTATATGTAACGCTGGTACGTTGGGAATTTTGATCCCACCGTCCATCGTTATGGTTGTCTATGCATCTGCAACAGATGTGTCTGTTGGACGAATGTTCCTCGCAGGCGTTATTCCGGGCTTAATCGCGGGTTTAATGTTGATGATCGGCATTTATATTACCGCCAAGTGGAAAGGGCTCCCCTCTCAGCCTTGGGCGGGATGGAAAGAAATTTATATTTCAGCAAAAGACGCTTTTTGGGGTCTAATGCTCATCGTAATTATTCTCGGCGGTATCTATGGGGGCATCTTCACGCCAACGGAAGCCGCTGCGGTTGCCGCAATCTACGCCTTCATAATCGCAAACTTTGTCTATCGCGATATGGGGCCATTTAGCGAAGGTGGCAAACGGGCTAAAAACTTCTTTGTTAATGCCCTGTCTGTCTTCTGGCATCCAGATACGAAGAAAGCCCTTCTTGAAGCTGGCAAACTGACCATTATGTTGATGTTCATCATTGCCAACGCGCTTATCTTAAAACACGTACTGACTGAAGAACGCATCCCGCAGCTTATCACAGAAGCGATGCTAAGTGCCGGTTTCGGTGCCGTAATGTTCCTCGTCGTTGTCAACGTTATCTTGTTGATTGGCGGCCAGTTTATGGAACCGTCTGGACTACTGGTTATCGTTGCACCGCTGGTTTTCCCTATCGCCATTCAATTAGGGATCGATCCCATTCACTTGGGTATCATTATGGTGGTGAATATGGAGATCGGTATGATAACGCCGCCAGTGGGCCTCAACCTTTTTGTAACTGCTGGCGTTGCGAAAATGTCCGTTTTAAACGTTGTAAAAGCGGCACTTCCTTTCGTTGGGATCATGTTCATTTTCTTGATAATGGTGACCTACATCCCCGAACTCTCCACGTGGCTTCCAACCAAACTTATGGGGCCGGAGATTATAACGAATTGACCTAATAAAAAGAAAAGCCCTAAGCCTCAAAACTTAGGGCTTTTCTTATATTTTCCTGTAGACTGGCTCTTGCGAACTCATGACAGGGAAATAACAACAATATGCCCGGGTTACTCCAGCCCCATTTACGCCCTCCACTCTACGTGCTGATTTTTGGCGTATTATTTGGCACCACCATATCCATGGCAAAAGTCGGCGCAGATAACGGTATTTCACCGCTTTCTCTTGTGTTTTGGCAGATGTTTGCCGGAGGCCTGCTTATGGCTCTCACTGCACATTTGAAGGGACAACCGCTGAAGTTTGATCCGCAACATTTACGGTACTATTTCATTGCGGGCATCCTTGGGAATGCATTGCCGACAACATTTGCTTTTCTGTCATCGGTTAATGTCGGCGCTGCCATAACCGGGTTGGTCTACCCGCTCTCTCCCATATTCACATATGCATTTTCATTGATCATTCGGATTGATCAACCAAATTCCAAAAAAATCATGGGAATGTTGCTCGGGTTGATCGGCGCCCTTTTCATAGTTCTCCCGCCATTGAGGACAACTTACACATCAAATTTCAGCGATTTATCAATGATGTGGTTATTACTGGCATTTTCAATTCCAATTTTCCTTGCATTTGGAAATATATATAGAAGCCTCGGGTGGCCCAAAGGATCAGCATCGCTGCCACTTGCCGCAGGAATGTTACTTGCTACGAGTATTTTGTTATTACCTGCTCTTTTCATAACCGGCGCCCCAATTATTCCGCAATTATCATCGAATATTCAAATTGCCATTTTAGGTGGTAATATTATGATGTCTTATGTTGGCTTTATCTTCTATTTTGAATTGCAACGTATTGCGGATCCTGTTTATTTCAGTCAGGTTTCCTATTTTATTACAATAACAACACTGTTTTTCGGATACCTCGTCTTTGGCGAGAGTTTCGAGTGGTACATTTTACCTAGTATTATCTTGATATTCACTGGACTTTATCTGGTCAGCCGAACAAAAAAATAGGCTGTGCCAAAAAGGGGAAAATTATGAAGAAGCTCGCGTATGGCATCGTTGGGTTAGTTGTATTGGTCATTGTCGCAGCAATTGCCCTGCCATTTCTCATCCCGGCTGAAAAGCTGAAAGAGGAACTGGTTTTTGCCGCAAATGATGCAACAGGACGCATACTGTCTATCGATGGCGATTTTGGCGTCAGTGTTTTTCCGGTACTTGGACTAAACGCAACAAAAGTATCGTTTTCGAATGCACCGAGCAGCAATATTCCCAATATGGCGAGCATTGATAAGTTGACCATTGAGCTCAACCTCATGCCCCTTTTATCTGGGCAAGTGTCTGTTGATAAATTTATTTTGGAAAAACCGGTTATCGTTCTTGAAGTCGATAAAGCTGGCAACAAGAATTGGGAATTTGCATCAGCGGATGCGAAGGACAACGGATCAGATGCAAAAGTTGACGATGATGATAAAGATGCACCAGATTTGGGTATTCGAGATCTAAATCTTGGTGACGTTCAAATCATAAACGGATCAATCACCTATTCTGATGCCACAAGCGATGTTCATCATGAAATTTCAGACGCAAATCTATCCTTGGATTTACGCGGATTAGATGAAATTTTCCGGACAACGGGCTCTGCCGTCTGGAAAGGCGAGAAGATCGAACTCAACACTGAACTTGGCGCCCTTCGCGCCGTTCTTGAAAATAAGGCGACAACCGTTAACGCCTCGATAAAGTCGTCAAAAGTTAATCTCACTTTCTCAGGTGATCTAAATTCAACAGCTCCTTTGAACCTGAACGGGTCAACTGAGTTAGATGTCCCTTCCTTAAAAGGTCTTCTTGCATGGGCCGCTACTCCACTAGAAGCAGCTGATGGCACGTTTGAAAAAGTGTTAATCAAGGGCGACGTTGGCGTAAATGGTAGCAAATATTCCTTCACCAATGCCGATTTTGGATTTGACGCAATACAGGCAAATGGTGATTTCTCTGTTGATCTTGGCGGTAAGGTTCCCTCATTAAAAGGCCGTTTGGATCTGCCGGTTTTGGATACAAATCCATACATTTCTAATAACGGCTCTACTTCTAAAACTGCTGAAGCAACTCCAACTCCTGCAAATGGTGAAAAGTGGGACAGCACGCCCTTTGATTTCAGCGGTCTGAAAGCGGCAAACGCTGAATTCAAACTCAATCTCGGTCAATTGCTTGTCGAAAAAGTAAAAATTGATAAAACCACGTTGGCGGCTGTTTTAAAAGACGGTGTTCTAACCCTAGATCTGGAGGAATTGGCTTTATACGATGGCCGAGGAAAAGGGAAAGTCGTTCTTGACGCCACAAGCCCACAAGCGAAAGTTTCGAAGGAATTCTCACTTGAAGGGCTGCAGTTAAAACCATTGCTGACAGACGCTGCCGATTTCGAACGTCTTGAGGGAACGGGCATGATCCAGTTAGCAATTACCACCTCTGGCACGTCTCAAAAAACCATGGTGGACAACTTAAACGGAGATGGCAAAATTCTGTTTGCTGACGGCGCAATCACTGGCGTTAATCTTGCCGCTATGGCCCGGAATGTCACAAGTGCCTTTACAGGTGGCGGTGAAGTTCAGAAAACCGATTTTGCGGAACTCTCTGGGACTTACACCATTGTAAATGGCCTCTTGACCAACACTGACTTGAAACTGCTGAACCCGTTTATTCAAGTTACAGGTAAGGGGACGGTTAGCATGCCTCAGAAAACATTGGATTATCGGCTAGAACCTAAAGTCACCGCATCGACTGAAGGCCAAGGCAGCGGAGCAAGCGGCGGCATAACAGTTCCAATTAAGATCTCTGGGAGTTGGGATGACCCAAGCTACGCTCCGGACCTTGCAGGTGCTCTCAGCAATATCGCAGACCCGAAAGCGCTAAAAGAGACATTGGAGAAATCCGGCAAAGAACAGCTTGATAACGTCCTCAAGGGCGGTGATAGCAAAGGTGCTCTCGGTGGATTAACCGATGGTATTAAAGGCAGCCTCGGCGGTCTGTTTGGAACAAAGAAAAACTAACCACATGGCCAGAGAGAGCAAAAAGTTCTCTCTGGCTACTTTTTGCTAGCCTTCAAAGGGTTCTCAAAAACGAAAGAAGATCCTCTTTCTCTGTGTCACTAAGACTGAGAGGTTTCAATATTGCCTCTCCTTGAGTATGAAGCCGTTCTTCATTGAGGTTTGAATAGAAGTCCACAACGTCCGCTAATGTGGCAAGACTACCATTATGCATATATGGCCCCGTTTTCGACACGTTCCGCAAAGACGGAATTTTAAATTCCCCCCAATTTTTGTGCTGCAGGGTCACATGTTCTGTTCTGGTTTTTTCGACTTTTTCCGGATTGTCGCTATATTTGCCGAGCCTGTTAAATGGGCTGGATTTTAAAATTTTAATGCCCGCATAACGCCCGCGATCGATCTTCCCTTTTGATATAAATTGGCTGATCCCGATATCACCGAACTCACCATTTGATAACATAGGCCCAAAATGACAAAGAAAACATCGCCCGTCACCGATGAAAATTTTAAGCCCTCGTTTTGCGGAATTAGAAAACCCTGTGCTTGAGCTTAAGTCAGCAGTCTCTTGTGCCAGCCTAAACCGATCAAATGCCGTTGGCTCGCTAACCAACGTTTCCTGATAAGCGGCCAGTAGTTTTCCGATCAAAACAAACAGAACTTCGTCTGTTTCTGCAGCGATAGAAACTCCAGAAACCTGTTGAATTTGACTGGCCAGCAGTCGATCTTCGTCTAAAAGGTTGCGTAATTTTTCTCCAGTTAGCGCCATTTCTTCAGGGGATAGCATCGGCCGGATTGACTGTGACCAAAGACTATCAGCCTCCCCTCCCCATCCAAACCAATTACTCCACCGAAGATTAAACAGGCTGGGTGTGTTTCTAATGGCATCCCCATGATCAGAATTCAGGGCCTGCCCATCGGCAAACGAGTTATTGGGATCATGGCAATCTGCGCAAGAAAGATCATTATTTTTTGATAGCCGTTTATCAAAAAATAGAGCCTTCCCAAGCTTAATAGCTGCATTGTTATCCGACATATTGTTACTGGGGTCAGCGTTTAACGACAACGGCCAAGGACCAAAAGATTGAATGATTGCCCGTTCTTGTTCAGAGAATATCTCTGCGGTCACTCCTGTTCCTGCAAGGCCACATAAAGCCCATAGACCCGTTGCAGCCCCTAACAATATCTTCATAACTTATAATCAATTAGGACCTTATCAGACGAATCTCCTTGATTAAGGTCAATTTTATATTGCCATTTCCCAGGCATATGAAAAACAAACCCTTTTATCTCAAATGTTCCATCAGATATTTTCTGAACGGAGGGTTTGTAATTCATGCCATGTTTATGCATTGGCATCATGGCATTGATTTTGATATCCCCCAAAAACGATTGCCCATTTTTGGAGCAGACAGATACCCTCACTAAAAAAGGTTTCCCTACCAAAACTTGAGCGGGAATTGTTGTCACAGACGCCACATAGATCTCTCCCGCACCTTTTAGTGAATTCGCTGTATTTTCTATCACACAGGCTAAGGCTACATTTCCCCACAAAATCAGAAAAACAACACATAGACAACGAGCAATTATTTTCATTTTTTCAAAGCCCAATCAGCAAGTTTTCTGGCGTTTTTATATGCGATCTTCTCAGCAATATCTGCAGGAAGATCTTCCAACCATCCGCGGGTCCAATCCGCATGATCGACCACGTAATACCACCGCTCCGGTGTATAAGTATCCGTTCCAATCATAATCCGATCAGGATAGTTCATAAACAATTTGCGCCAGTCTTTTTCAACTGTTCCTGTATTAGCATGTTCATTCCTGAAAGCAAGGTCAGCCGTCAAAGTTGGGTGTTTTGCAAGCATTTCTCCAATTTTTCCGGGCCCTTCAAATCCTGAATGTGCCCAGAGAACTTTTGCTTGAGGATCCTGTTTAAAGATATTTTCTACCGCTTCAGCATCCGCATGAGCATGCAGGAAAATCCCATATTCTTTTCCAAGTTCGACAACTCTTCGCATAACAGGAAGATCTGTATCATTTCCAAAAATATGGAACTCACCAATTCCAGCGTACTTATATTTTGCCAGACGTTCTTCTAGCAGGCCGATGACACTTTCATCCCGATACCAAGAATTGGTTTCTCCGCGTCTACGGTATGGCCTCAGCACTGGAATGATAAGATTTGGATCTTCTTTATACAGAAGTTGCGTTCCTTCATCGCTTGAGCTTGAAACGAATGCGTGTGTTAGTCCCGCCTTCTGAAGAACTTTCACGGCCTCTTTTGGTGGCAACATATCCCAAGCGTCGTGGCTATAATGGATATGCGTATCAAATAATTTCTTGCTCTGATCGGCTTGAACCAAACTTGAAACAGCCACTAAAAGCGCAACAGAAACCAGAAATTTTTTCATACCATCAACACCCCTTTGATAAATAGGTTTCCATGATACCAAAAAAAAACCAATTTTAACCTATTGTTTATTTTAGGTCGGCATGTTGGGACATCGTTAAATCAGAATATTACAGTGGTTTAATATTGGTATGAAGTATTTTTTCTCGCTCCTGATCATCCTCTCTTTCCAGGTTCCCGCAGCAGCAACTGCGAGCGCAAAAGTATCAATTTGCCATGGCAACGGTGGATATCCTCCTTATCACTATCGGCATAACAATTCGACACAAGGGCAGATGACCGGGATAACCATCGACGTTATCACAGAAATCTTCAAATCTATGGGAAGAGGCGTTGAAATTACAGCGCTTCCTTGGAAGCGCTGCTATGGTTTCGTCAAAAGTGGGAAAAAATACCAAATCATCGCAGATGGATCCTATAAGAAGAGCCGTGAAGAATTTTTCTTATACAGCCGGAGAATGCATGTACTTCATCCGTCAATCATTGTGCGAAAAAATTCTAAATGGGCTAAATATGAGAAATTGGCTGCAGCTGATTTCTCACGCTCTGAAGACACTGTCTGTTCAAACAGAGGAACTAACTTAAGTGCCTATAGATTTAGCGACGCGGATATTATGTTAAGAACCAACGGTGTGGAACACGGGTTAGATCTTGTTTTAAGCAATCGTTGTCAAGCATATCTTACGCTTCAAGAAGTCGCCGCTAATACGGTCTTGCGATCTCAAAAAACAAATTTCAAGTCAGATTTAAAAATAATACCTGCAGATACAAGTGTAACTTTTGATCTTCATTTGATGATCTCGAAAGCTGCTGAAAAACCAGAAAAATTATTAGAGTCTATAAATGACGCGTTGGAAAAATTGGAAAAAAGCGGTCAATTTGACCAACTTTGGACCAAATATCGCTAACATTTCTCCAATTTCAAAACGGCACACCTAAATTCTAAAAAAGTTATTTGTTTTTTGTTTTTCGAGCTTCAATGGGCCCTTCGGCTTGCTTCCATGCACCGAATCCGCCTTCGATGTGACAGACTTTTTCCATACCCATTGATTGAACGGTATCTGTTGCCAGCGCTGAACGCCAACCAGCGGCACAAAAGAATACAAATTTTTTGTCGCTGGCAAATTCTTCCCGGTGATAGGGGCTTTCCGGATCAACCCAGAATTCCAACATTCCCCGTGGTGCGTGAATTGCGCCCGGGATACAGCCTTCTCGCTCTAATTCACGAACATCACGAATATCCACAAAACAGGTATTTTCCTGCTCTAATGAAGCGAGTGCTTTTTCGATGGAGAGGGTTTCAATTCGGCTATTTGCCTCTTTGACCATTTGTTTTACTGTTTTTTTCATTTCTTCTCCAAGAATGTAGTTGTAGTCTGTTGCTATCGAGAACACGATATCAAATAAATATGCTACAATTTCCGTTTCAAAGGCGCTAGGCGGAAAATAAGCAATAAAAAAATAATGAGGAAAGCATGGACCTTTCATTTACTGCGAAAGACAACGACTTCCGCGCGGAAGTTATCGAATTTATAGATCAAAACTTAAATGCTGATCTAAAGCAAAAAATGGCTGAAAACCGGAATAGTTACCTTCCAAAAGAAGATCATGTCAACTGGCAAAAAGCCCTTAACGCGAAGGGTTGGCTCGTCCCTGATTGGCCAGTAGAACATGGTGGTGCAGGATGGACGACAACTCAAAAATATATTTTTGAAACTGAAATGGCGAACCATAACGCGCCGGGCGTCATTCCGTTCGGAACTAAAATGTGTGCGCCTGTGATTATGAAATTTGGAAATGACGCACAAAAAGAGAAATTCTTACCGCGTATGTTGTCAAATGAAGACTGGTGGTGTCAGGGGTATTCTGAACCTGGTTCAGGTTCTGATCTTGCCTCGCTGAGCATGAAAGCAGAAGATAAAGGGGATCATTTCCTCTGCAATGGCTCAAAAATATGGCCTACGCTTGCGCAGCATGCCGATTGGATTTTCTGTCTTGTGAGAACGTCTAACGAGGGCGTTCGCCAGCAAGGTATTTCCTTCTTGCTGATTGACATGAACACACCCGGCATTTCCGTTGAGCCCATTCAGACCATCGACCTTCCGGTAGCCGGCGCTCAAGAAGTCAACCAAGTGTTTTTTGATGATGTTGTTGTGCCCAAAGAAAACCTCGTTGGTGAGATCAACAAAGGTTGGACTTACGCCAAATATCTTTTGGAGTTTGAACGCGGCAATGCGTATGCAGGCCGTCTAAAACGCGGTGCTGAAAAAATACGACATATTGCTAAAACCGAAATGGCTGGCGGAGAACCAGTTCTTAACGATCCTTCCTTCAAAGCAAAACTTGCGAAACTTGAAGTTAGTATTCAATCCCTCGAAATGACGGAACTTCGGATTTTGAGCAAGTTAAGTTCTGGCCAGAATATGGGACCGGAATCATCTCTCATGAAATGCCGCGGAACTGACCTTTATCAAGAAGTGGTCGAGCTCGCGCTTGAGGCGGTCGGAAATTATTCCCTACCCTTTATTCCACTTAGGGCGGGTCAAAATGAAGAACCATTAGGAGCTGATTACGCCAGTGGGGTCGCACCGCGATTTTTCAATGCACGGAAAGTCTCTATTTACGGTGGGTCCAACGAAATTCAACGCAATATCATGGCAAAACTGATACTGGGTCTTTAAGGCATATTTGGCGAATACTTCGGTATTCGCCATTTTTTTTCGGAGGAGTCATAGTGAATAACTGGCCTCTTACCCGGTTATCTATGTGGTCAGGGCCACGCAACATTTCGACTGCAATGATGAGGTCCTTTGGCAATCGCCCCGATTGCTTGGCTATTGATGAACCGTTTTACGCCCATTATCTAAAGAGCACCGGCCTTCAACATCCTATGCGCGACGCGATCCTCGAAACACAGCCGCATCGTTGGCAAGATGTCCAGTCACAATTAGATGCCCCTCACCCCCATGGCACAGAAGTTCTATACTTGAAGCATATGACGCAACATATGCTTCCCCATATCGACTTATCTCAAATGGCATCGCATACCCATTGCTTCCTTATTCGGGACCCAAGGCTTGTCATTGCCTCTTTTTCTAAAAAATGGGATCAAGTGGATGCCGAAGCGACAGGCTTTCGCCAACAATTAAGGTTGTTCGAATATTTTGGTAAGCACGCCAAAACAAAACCAGTGATCGTAGAAGGCGAAGACATTCAAAAATCCCCAAAGAATATGCTTCAAAAATTGTGCAAGGCCTGTGACATTGATTTCTATGATCATATGTTGGGCTGGCCCTCTGGTCGCCGTCCTGAAGATGGTGTTTGGGGATCTCACTGGTATAATGCTGTTGAAGCCTCTACAGGTTTTGCTGACTATGTCCATAAAGATGTCTACCTAACCAAAGAACAAACGGCTCTGGCCAAAGAACTCGAGCCCATCTATCTCGAACTTAAAAGTGAAAAGCTCGCCCTTTAAGCTGACCAAACAACATAGGATATCGACAAATGCTCTCGCGTGAAGATTTTACCCCAGAACGGATCGATGCCTTGATCGCAGAAGCCCGAACACATGGCCCGTATGAAGCACTCACTCACGAGGCCAGAGAGGAAAGTCGGCAAACTTTCCTAGAAACCGCAACAATCCCAAGCGAAGGACTTTGGGTTTTCGGATATGGCTCCCTGTTATGGAATCCTGCCTTTAATTTTGTGGCTTGTGAACCTGCAAAATTGGAGGGATTTCGCCGACATTTCTGCCTTCATCTAAATATGGGACGTGGCAGTGTTGATAAACCTGGAATTATGCTCGCTCTCGATACTGGCGGTCATTGTGATGGCTGTGCGTTTCTAATCAAGCCTGAAGACATAGACAGTGAAACTCGTATCCTGTGGATGCGGGAAATGCTGTCGGGTGCCTACCACCCTCATTGGGGGCAGATTAAGCTTCAGGAAAAAATGGTACATGGGCTCACCTTCATTGTGAACAAGCAACACTCACGCTATGTAACCGATTTGACCGAAGAGGAAACTCTAAAACGCCTGGAGCAGGGAGAAGGCTACCTTGGAACTTGCCGAGAGTACCTAGAGAATACTGTTGATCATTTAGATGAGATAAATGTGAAAGACGCCTATCTTCACAATTTGCGAGATTTGCTAAGCTCGAAAAATAAAGACTAAATGAAAAGGATCTAAATGAAAATGACCCGGCACGGGGGGGGATGTGCCGGGATCATAATATCATCTGGAAATGGACAACATTCCAGTGGGGTAATCGGGTACATAATACTAATGTTAATTACGCAACTACTCGGTACTAATACTTTTACAACTTACGCAACCAACGGATACTTGGTACTGGTACTTAATACTAATCACACTACTTGATACTAGGGTCGGATATCGAGGGGAGATATCCTTTGGAACAGTTAAGCAACTGGCCAATGAAGATTAGTATTCCGTGAAGCAGACTTAAATTCAAGTATTATTAAAATTATCTCCTAATCTGTAAACAAACTGGAATTACGAACAATAGTAATATTTCACTATCTATTATTCATTACTTATTTAGACTAAATTATAGTATAAGATATAATTTTATTACCTTAAACAAACCAAAGGTAATATTTATATTACAATAATTCGAATCAATCTCTGAAATAACACTTTTGCTTCAATGAGCATTAAACTTATGCCCTAAACAAGACTTGTTCTAGAGCGCACTTTCTATTTTCTAGACTACAAACTCAAACCCGTTAAAGACTTCAACTTTCGGCTGTTGGGAAATATTTGATCTTCCACTATATTTTCCACAAGGCCATAATGATTAAGCAAAACTGCTTTAAAGATACTTTCAAGATCTGTCGTTGGGCGAACGTCCCGATTTTCAAATAAAGCCGATTGTGATAATCCCGGCCACTTTCCAAGCACCCGTCCACCGTTTATCTTACCGCCAGCAAACATGGCCAATCCGCCAACGCCGTGGTCTGTTCCGCCGCTGCCATTTTCTGCGGCTGTTCTCCCAAATTCAGACACAACAAGGACTTGTGTTTTTTGCCAATGAGGGCCAAGGCCGGATTTAAGCTGCAATATCACGTCCGCCAGCTGCTTAAACAATTTATTTAACCTTGTCAGCTGTCCAAAATGCGTATCCCACCCGGTCATCTCCATCACAGCAATACGCGGCCCATCGTTCCGTGATAGCAACTCGGAAGTCGCTTTTGCAAATAAAGGAACACTCTCTTTCTTCCGTTTTTTCTTTGTCCCGTCATCATCCATCCCTTCGATTTGGGGGGCGTTGCGTGCAACAGAAAGCGCAGAAGAAAACAAAGGATCATTTTCATAGGCATAGGTCAGCCGCATCAGAAAATCTTCGTTCAACTCTCCAAACGGGCTTTTTCCCCACGACTGAACACCTGAACTTCCTTGCAATATCAAGGGAATGCTTGATCCCAGTGCCAACCCAAGCCTCTGATCCCCCTCGTTCAAATGAGATAGAGCCCGGTTAAGCCATCCGTCTTTCGAGCCAAAGGGTACCCCTGTCCCATTTTCTAAAAAATTCTGCCCATCAAAATGTGACCGGTTTCGATAACGGGTGGAGGTTGCGGGTATAAACAGAAGTTCGTTATTGTTATAAAGCGGCAAAAGATCGTTAAATGCTGGATGTAGGCCAAAACTACCATCTAGATTAAGGGCACCGCCTTTTTCTCCAGGGTTTCTAATGGCAAGTTTTGGGCGCAACCGTTTGTAATCACGATCTGCAAATGGCGGCACTGCATGTAAGCCATCCATCGCACCGCGCAATATGATCATGACAAAACGATTATCGCTTGGAGCCGACGCATAGGCAACGCGGGAGCCGCCCAATGTGGCAGCTAACCCCGCCATTGTTGATGCACATATAAAATCTCTCCGGTTAATCATGGTCATCTCCTTTGAAATTCTGCGCTGGCAAACAGGAGCGCCGCACCAACATCCGCGGACGGGGCGCCCGCTATCATGAGCCGAAGCTGCTCAGACGCAACCGGCGCCACTGTCTGTTCCAGTAATATCTCAGGCTTAATTGCTCCCGAAATTCGTGTAGACACTGTCTTCATCCACTGGATGCGGCGCATTAACGCTTCAGGAGACATCCAGTAAGATGCAACGTCAGGCCAACCTGCCGGAGACGGGGCGTTGAAGGGATCATGCCTCATGCTGATCAAACCTTTAGCCAACACATAAGACGGGATGCGCTTGCCATCCACAGCTCGTAAAACTGAGATGTTCAACTCGTAAGGTGTTTTAATTTTTGGGATTGGATCTCCCCAAACTTCCGGCAAAGAAATTAGAGCAGAACTGACTTCTGCCAAATCACCTCCGCTTCTCATAAAGACGTCTTCAATTTGACGAATAGCCGAGGCCGGCGGATCGTCACTGACAAAATGCCGAACGAGCTTTGTTGCAATAAACTTCGCAGTTGATGGGTGACTTGCTAAATCTGTCAAAACTTGCTTGACTTCATTAACGCCATCTTCCTGATAAGTTTTTCCAAGGATAGTTTTGCTTCCCGGCTCATGGGTCACATCAAAGAATTCAAAATCACCGTGAATGGGTTTTTTATTTTTCCCTTTCCGGCTTTGCACACCGCCAAAACTCCACCCCGTTAAGGTTTTGGCAAATTCCATAACATCATTTTGAGAGTAGCCTCCATTGACGCCCAGCGTATGGAGTTCCAATATTTCACGGGCCAAATTTTCGTTCATGGTTTTTTTTCGGCGTTTTCCCCGCACAGAATTTTCACCAATGGATCTAGTGTTATCCAGATAAGACAGCATGGCCACATGTCCGGTCACTGCCTGCAGCATATCTTCAAACTTCCCAAACACATGAGGCCGGATGGCTTCACGCTCATACGCCGGCAGGATGGGGCCGGTAATGGCTTTGGTTCTGGAGACGGTAAAATGATTTGACCAAAAAGCGACCATCCGCTCCGCAAATGGTGTTTCTGTAGTGACCGTGTGCCCCATACGGCGGGCTAGTTCAGATTTGAAATGTTTCCGGTATTTCTTTTTGGTTTTGTTGAATAGGTCTTTGTCTTTTTTCTTTCGAACCGAAAATATATCCTTCACAATATCAGAAGAGCTCAGCTGATCATTTAAAGCAGGAGCCAGTGCCGCATGTGTTGATACTTGGGCACGGAGCCATCCAACTGGATCTGCAACAACCGTTTCAAGATCACCGGGCCGCGCACCTAATCCAAACCTGTTCAAGGCTATAAATGCATTTACATCAGACATACCCGTCTCCTCGCCATTGTTCCCTAGTTTATATAACGCACCAAATGATGTAATCCGTCTAAATTTTCTCACAAAAAAACCGCCGTGAATTATTAGACTCACGGCGGATCTTTAAATTTATTGAGTTCAGGGTGAAATTTAGGACTTCAGTAAATAATCATAAGCAGATAACGCCGCTTTCGACCCCTCACCCATGGCAATTACAATTTGCTTATAGGGGACTGTCGTAACATCACCGCAAGCATAAATGCCTGAGACATTAGTCTCGCAGCGCTCGTTTACGACAACTTCACCGTAAGGAGTGAGCTCCACGATATCTTTCAAAAACTCACTATTGGGCAGCAAGCCGATTTGAACGAAAACGCCCGCAAGATCGTGTGTTTTTATTGCGCCTGTTTCTCTTTCCTCATATTCCAGCGCAGTAACCCTACCGTCACTTGCCAAAACTTGTTTGCTCGCAACATTTTTTAAAATGTTGATGTTGTCACGTTTTTCAGCTTGTTCTATCAGAACTTGATCCGCCTTCAGTTCAGGAAGAAATTCGAAAACCGTCACCGACTTCACAATTCCGGCAAGGTCCAGCGCGGCTTCAATACCGGAATTACCGCCACCAACAACTGCGATATCTTTTCCTTTAAAGAAAGGGCCATCACAATGCGGGCAGTAGGCGACACCATTTCCAACATTTTCCTTTTCACCCGGAATTCCAAGTTCTCTCCATTTTGCACCAGTGGCTACAATAATGGTCTTTGTTTGGATCTTCTCACCGGAGGACAACGTAATTGTTTTTTCTGCGCCCAGTTCGATCCGATCAACCCGCAAATGTTCTTTGACCGTAATTTCATAGTCATTCATATGAGTGATCAAATTACCAACGAGCTCAGGGCCTGTTGTTTTGGAAACAGAAACCAGATTTTCGATACCCATGGTATCTTTTACCTGACCGCCAATGCGGTCGGTAACAATCGTCACGTTCAACCCTTTACGAGCGGAATAAATTGCTGCTGCCACACCAGCAGGACCGCCACCAATGATCGTTACGTCCTGCAATGGCAGGACGGGAGCGTCTGATGCTACTGACGCTGCCTGTGGGAATTCTGTTGTTAATTTGTCTAGCAACTGCGCAGTATCAATTTTTCCGTTCGCAAACACTTTTCCGTTTAGGAAAACTGTTGGAACCCCTTGAATATTCCGCTCTTCAATAACCTCTGGATACAATCCACCATCTAACGTTTCCGTTGAGATATTAGGATTTAGAATAGCGAACTGGTTTAACGCCTGCACAACATCAGGGCAGTTGTGACAGCTCAAGCTTACAAAAACCTCAAACTTCAATGCCTCTTGAACGTTGCCAACAATAGTCTTGATGCCATCGTCAAGTTTTAACGCCGTGCCAGAGGAATGAAGGACCGCCAAGACCATGGAATTGAATTCATGGCCACCCGGAATTCCAGAGAAAACGATACCATTGGGCGTACCGTCGACTTCAATCATGAAGCTGAGAGGGCTTCGAAGGAGCCCATTTGTTTCGCGCTCTTCAAACGTCAACTTTGCGGATACTGTTGAAAAATCTGACAAAAACTTGACGAGTTCTGCGCGTTTCTGATGATTACCGGTTTGCAGAACCAAAGCCACTTTGTTTGACATGTTAGCGGTGTAGCCTTTTAGGGCTTCGAGGATTTCTGGATTTAACATGTTTCTGCCTACTCTTTTACTGGCGGCAGGCAGAAATACCTACCTGCCGCCCACTTACAATTTAACCGAAACTAGATTTTGCCAACAAGGTCGAGGCTTGGTGTCAATGTTGCTTCGCCTTCTTCCCATGCAGCTGGGCAAACTTCGCCGTCGTGGTTTGCTACATATTGTGCAGCTTTCACTTTACGAACCATGTCTTTTGCTGAACGACCAATGCCAAGATCATGTACTTCAGCAACTTTAACAATGCCTTCTGGGTTCGCAAGGAACGTGCCGCGAAGAGCTTGACCGGCTTCTTCGATCAACACATCAAAACCGCGAGAGATTGTGTGTGTCGCATCGCCCAGCATTGGGTAGTTGATTTTACCGATTGCCGCGCTTGAACCGTGCCATGCTGCGTGTGAGAAGTGAGTGTCAGTTGAAACTGCATAGACTTCCACACCAAGACCCTGAAGTTCTTCGTAGTGATTTGCCATGTCTTCAAGCTCAGTTGGGCAAACAAATGTAAAGTCTGCTGGGTAGAACATGAAAATTGACCATTTGCCTTTTGTATCTTCAGATGAGATCGTTTTGAACTCACCGTTATGGAAGGCTTCTGTTGTAAATTCAGGGATTTCTTGGTTGATAATAGACATTTTTTATAAGTTTCCTAAGCTGTACGAATATTCAATTTTCAACGTCTGCTTTAACGTTGATTGGGAATTTAGGGACTTGCGTCATTAATGTAAAATGAATAAATTTGAATTTGATGTTCAATTTTTTAGAACTATAAAATGATCTCTTTTAAACAACTGACATATGCACTTGCTGTTGAGAAAACGCGCCACTTTAAGCGAGCAGCCGCGCTATGTTCGGTCTCTCAATCGGCTTTAAGCACAGCGATTTCAGAACTCGAAAAACAACTCGGTGTCCAGATTTTCGAAAGAGACAACAAAAAAGTTTTGATAACTTCGGTAGGCGCGCAAGTTCTCGAAAAAGCAAAAAACATCAAACTTGAAATTGATGGCCTCCATCTTCTGGGCCAAGAAAAAGGTGTTGTACTTGGCCATCCAATGACAATTGGTGTAATTCCCACCATCGGGCCGTACCTGCTACCTAAAGTTCTGCCAGAGGTCCGCAGACAATATCCAGATTTCAAACTGACTATTGCAGAAGAGCAATCTCATGTTTTGGTGGAAATGGTTCGTAGCGGCGAAATAGACACTGCAATACTGGCATTGCCCTATGCCCATTCCGGATTACATGCCTTTGATTTTTGGGACGAAGACTTTTATGTCATTGCCCACGCATCTGACGTCAGTAAAAATCAGACCATGATCACCAGCAAGGAATTAGACGCAAGGCGACTTTTACTTTTAAAAGATGGTCACTGCCTAAAGGATCATGCCTTGTCAGCATGCCGACTACCGGCAATCGATTTGGATCATTCGTTAGCTGGGACAAGTTTAAACACGTTGGTTCAGATGGTTGCGGGGCGCATGGGAACCACATTGGTTCCTCATATGGCGCTTGATCAAATGTTATATGAAAGCTCAGACTTACGAGCGCTAAAACTCAACGAGCCAGGTCCACATAGGACACTTTCTTTCATCACGCGGCCAAATTATGTGGGGATTGAAAATATAGAACGCCTTATGGACTTATTCCGCGCACAATTAATAGAATATAGCTGCAAGGCATCCCTGTGACTGAATGCCTTGCAACCTTTATCGCACTTTACGCAGCAGCTACTTCCTCAAGAAACCCTTCAATCTCACTTCTCAAGTCGTTAGATAGTTTATCTAGCTCAGATGAAGCTGAAAGAACTTCACTGGCAGCAGCGCCCGTCTCGTTCGATTTCTCAGAAACCATTTCAATTTTTGACGAAACTTCGTTTGTTCCTTTAGAAGCCTCTTGAACATTCCGAGAGATCTCGTTTGTCGCGGCACTTTGTTCTTCAACAGCAGACGAAATGCCCACTGTCGCTTCACGGATGGACTTAATGACATCCCCAATGTTTGCAATCGCCGAAACCGCAGCATCGGAGGCACTTTGCATATCGGTAATTTGAGCCCCTATCTCTTCAGTGGCTTTTGCTGTTTGGTTTGCAAGACTTTTCACTTCAGACGCAACAACTGCGAACCCTTTGCCTGCGTCACCAGCTCTCGCAGCTTCAATGGTCGCGTTTAACGCCAGCAGATTTGTCTGTTCTGCAATATCGCTGATCATGTCAACAACTTCACTTATTTTGCGAGCTGTATCAGCCAAATTGGACACAGAATTTGAACTGTTTGTCGCCTCGACCACAGCATCTTCAGAGACACTACTTGCTTGTTGAACCTGGCGGCTAATTTCCCGAATAGAGGACGTCAATTCTTCTGACGCAGCAGCAACAGTTTGTACATTGGTTGACGCCTCGTGAGAGGCGGCGGCTACTGTCGCTGATAACTCACGAGAGTCATCGGCAGTGGTCACCATTGAATTTGCTGTATTTTGAAGGACCGAAGCTGAACCAGATAGAGTTTTAAGCAAATTTGAAGTCTTTTGCTCAAATAGTGAAATCATGTCTGAAATGCGTTTCGCCCTCTTTTCTCTAGCATCGATTTCAGTCTGTTCTTTTTTACGTTGCTCGGCGTCTTGCTCGTCTTTTTGAACGCGGTCTCGCTCTTCTCTCATCGCGGTCTCTTTTGCCGCGCTGCTGGCTTCTTCCCGAAGAGCCCGGCGTTCCAGCATGCCATCTTTAAAGAATTGAACTGCGCTTGCCATTTCGCCGATTTCATCTTCTCTATCAGCTTCTGGAATTTCAAAATCCATATTTTCATTTGAAAGTTCAGTCATCGCTTCTTGCATACGCCCAAGGCTATGAATAACCCGTTTAACGACCAACCAGAATGTAATTGCGACGGAAATGATCACAATCAACAAACCAATTGTTGCTAACGTTCCAAAAAAATTCAAACGTTCTTCTGCGGCTGTAACAGCTGCATTCGTTCGTATTTCTAGAGAAGCAAAAAAACTATCAACGGGTGCCATAATATCTGCTTTATATTTATGGTAGTCGACTGAATGGAGCAGATCTCTCGCAAGTTTAAAATCTGGATCCTTTTTAACCGTATAATTCCCTTTTCCATCGTCGAAAAGACCTTTAACAGCGTTCATCGCTTTTACTTCCAACCCAACCAAACCATCGGAATTGGCTTGCGCTTTAGCAAGAAATTCGAATTCTTTTTTGGAAAAACCAGCTTTTTGCATCAAATCGCTCAGCGCAACAGTTCCAGTATCAGGGCGTGGCTTAGGTAAATCTGCTGCAATAAAATCCCAATAAATACGATGGTATTCTGCCGGTCTTGGTTTTTTACCATTCCGAATGTCAAGGATATCAAAATACTGGACTTCGTACTTGGGATCCCCAGACACAACATATGTTCTGGCTAGGCGCGTTAGATCGTCAGAACTCTGACGCAGTTCGTCCGCAAGCAAGTATGATTGATATTTACTTTCGTGGCTCCTTGTAACCTCGGATTGGGAGAAATTGTAAAAATAGAAAGCCCCTCCCAGTAGTAGCAGCGCCACCGCATTTAACAAACCCAATGCCGTCACCATCTTCGCAAGAGATATTTTCATAATTCAAAACTCCAAATTTACTACTTACGCCAAATATTTTTTTTAAGAACATCACTCTTTGGGTGATCAAACAGTTGCTGTTGGGCGCATACCACCCATATACCTCAAAATTCTAATTAGTAAAATTTGCGACAAATTATTCTGCATAAAATAAATCCAACATTAGTAAAAAATAGTATTTTTAAAATTTGAAAAAGTTTTTCCTACTCAAAAGTATCTAGAACAACGAAGACAGCCATTTTGTCTTTGAAACCGTGATAAAACGACCTAGTTGAAATGCTCGAGAACATAATAATGTCACTCACGTGGGTTTTCGAGGATCCCTTCTCCGAAAACAAAATGGCCGACGCTGCCAATATTTTATTTTGTAAGATTTTGCTGCACTTCTGCTTCGCTGACTTCATTTTTTTCGGATTAAGGACTCACTTATTGTTTTTCCTAATCACATTAAATCTTTTTCTTGCGTACAAACTAATATTTACCTACCTTAAGTAGAATAACAATCCAAATATTGTTAAATCAATTATCATATTTTATTGCACCTCATAATGTTTAGAAAAATCTGTTGGACTACAAATGTAAAAAGAAACTGGCGTCCATAACTGGACCAATCAATTGGGAGGAAAATTCGAATGAGACAAGCCTACAAGTCGGTATTAATCGCCACGGCTTTCGCACTGTTAGCTGCTAGTGCTGTGGAAGGCGCTACTAAGCTAAAAGTCGCAACCATTGCTCCTCCTAAAACACCTTGGTTCAGTCATTTGGAAAAATGGCGTGATAGAGTGAAGAAAGCTTCTAACGGAGAACTCATCTTACAGCTTTACCCGAGCGGACAGCTAGGGAACGAGTATGATGTTTATAAACAGGTTGCTCGTGGCCGAGTTGACATCGGTGTATTTTCAGGAGCCGTTATTTCGGCCAACATTCCTGAGCTTGGATTGATGAGCACCCCTTTTCTTTTTGACAAAACCTCCACCATTGATTGTATTTACGACCGTGAGATGAGAGCTGATTTTGAGAATTTGATTGGCGACAAAAATATGAAAAACTTGCAATGGGGCGAAACCGGTTGGTTCAGCGCCTATGCAATGGATGACCTCTCAGATCCTGCGGCCGCTAAAGGGTATAAAATTCGGACCGCCCCAACCCCCATGTCAAAATTAATGTGGGAATCTGTGGGCGCATCTGGAATTGAAGTTCCCTACATTGAAACCCCCGCAGCTCTTCAAACCGGAATCGTAAAGGGCGGCGAGACAACCATTCTTGGTTTTATGGCTTTCGGATTAGCTAAAATTGCCCCAAACTATTTGGATATGAAGCAATATCATCAAGCAGGCGCGACATTAATCAGCCAAAAAAAATTTAGAAGCCTTTCACCCGAGTTACAAAAAATACTCACTGACAGTTTGCCGCCTATTGCCGAAGTCAGAACAGCAATTCGCGGCATGTCCGACGCATTGATCAAAAGATTTGCAGCCGCGGGCGGTCATGTTAGAGATATGAAAAATGGCCACCGTACAGCTTGGGCCGCTAAAGTCTCCCCCAACTGGCCCGAATATGTCAAAATACTCGGTGGGCAATCTTCAAAATTATGGCCAAAAATTCTGGCTGCGAAGAAAACCTGCGGAGGCTGATTGGTGGTTATTGCCAAGAAACTGCTGGAAACGATTTACAAGGGGGAGACTGCAATTGCTGTGCTCGCATTCACAGGAATAGCACTCCTCCTACTAGCAGATGTTTTGTTACGTGAGTTTGCGGGGACGTCGATTTCAGGCGCCCAACGGACGTCCGTATATGCAATGATTTGCACGGGCTTTTTAGGCCTCAGTATTGCAGCAGCCCGCGGCCGCCATTTAAGGCCAACATTCGCTGATGGTTTGATACCGAAGTCCTTTCAGATTGCGGCATCGCGCATCGGCACACTCATCATGGCGATCACCTTTCTGATTTTTGGCGGTGTTGCCACAGGCTTTGTGATTGAAACCCATGAATACGGAGATCTCGCACGGGTCATTCGTATTCCCTTATGGTACATTCAACTCATTGTACCCTATGCCTTTTTTTCCACTGGATTACGTTACGCCCTCCACTTTCTGTATCCACAGCTCAAACCTGATGAGGAATAGAGCCCGTGATTGAAGCCATAATTCTTTTTTGCCTCGTAATTGGTCTATTGGCCCTTCGCGTAAATCTTGTTGGCGTTCTACTTATACTTGCCGTCTATATTCACTTCGTTTGGGGTGACGGCATTTTAAGCTACATAGTAGAAGACATGTGGGTGGCTATCGACAAAGAGGTTCTTCTTTCCATTCCTCTGTTTCTCCTTTGCGGCAGTGTCATGTCTAAGGGTGCCATTGCCAATCGAATGATAAACATTGCAACGACCATGACTGCGCCACTTCCCGGCGGGCTCGGCATTGCGACAATTATCACTTGCGGAATTTTCGCCGCCATTTCTGGCTCCAGTGCAGTCACCCTCATTGCAGTCGGCTCCCTTGCCTATCCTGCACTGTTGAAAGAAGGGTATGGGAAGCCGTTCTCTCTTGGACTGCTGACCTCAGGCGGCACTTTAGGCGTCATTATACCGCCCTCTATTCCCATGATTTTGTACGGGATTGTCACAGAGACCTCCATCGTTGACTTGTTCATTGCCGGTGTTATTCCAGGCATCCTGCTTACCCTTCTTTTGTCAGCCTACGCCCTCTGGCGGGCCCGAAAGATGGAACGGAAAAGGTTCGATGCTACCGCATTTTTATCAGCATTGCGCTCAGGTATTTGGTCAATATTAATGCCTGTTCTTTTGCTGGGCGGTATATATTCAGGCTTCTTTTCACCGACCGAATCCGCCGCTATAGCTCTCGCATATTCACTCATAATCGAGATATTTGTTCACAGAGAAGTCAATCTAGCCGACCTATACGATACAGTCGTTGAAACAGCGACACTGATGGGATCGTTATTTCCCGTTTTAGCCATCGCACTTAGTGTCAACTTACTTTTAACAAGCCATCAGGTTCCAGCCGAGCTTACCAATTGGATGAGCGGCCTAATCACAGACAAAT
>MAAC01015751.1_pt1 | contig 37733 bp, 36 predicted proteins | sample 1115981 | NCBI WGS metagenome assembly MAAC01 (sample SAMN04961126, study PRJNA320927) | seawater metagenome | isolation source: sample BD02T64 sea water enriched with oil for 64 days | place: USA:Gulf of Mexico | collected 2013-07-27 | reverse complement strand
AAGCCGGGTTTTTTGTTTATGGCGGTGAGGGAGGGATTCGAACCCTCGATAGGGGATAAGCCTATACTCCCTTAGCAGGGGAGCGCCTTCAGCCGCTCGGCCACCTCACCAAATCATCAATCAGCTTAATATTTCCTAGACAAAAACTTTCTGCCGACGCCAAAAAATGAGGCGGCATAATAACATATCATCTGAAAAATCAAAGCGGATAGGGGCTAATCCTGCCCTTGATTCTCCTGCTGAATTCGCTGGTAAATTTCTTCCCGATGAACGGATATCTCTTTCGGTGCATCAACACCTAAACGAACCTGATTTCCTTTAACCCCTAATACGGTGACACTGACATCGTCACCAATAATCAAGGCTTCTCCAACACGACGTGTGAGAATTAACATGATTGAACTCCTATATACTGCCAAATTATCAGTGATAACACTGATGTCCTATTTTCCCTGGCTTTATTATTTTAGTATAACCAAGTCAATACAGACCGATAAAAACTGTCATCGGCGCCGTATCGGCGAACTATACCAATCATTCCATATTAAGGTAAATAGAAGAGTTCTCTCACTCTGACTTATCGCATTGTTCCAGATCAAAAGCACTGTGGAGGGCTCGAACAGCCAGCTCCAGATAACGCTCATCAATCACAACTGTAATTTTAATCTCTGAAGTACTGATCATCTGAATATTGATATTGTCATTGGCCAAGGCTTCAAACATGGTCGCTGCCACACCCGCATGGGAGCGCATACCCACACCGACCAATGCCAACTTGGCAATACCTGCATCCGCTTCAACCGTTGTAGCACCCAACTCTTTAGCCACTGTCTCCAGCACATTCTTCGCTTTTGTCAGTTCGTTACGGTGGACAGTAAATGTCAGAGAGGCCGTATTGTCCTGAGCCACGTTCTGAACAATAACGTCTACTTCAATATTAGCCCTGCCTACAGCACCCAATATTCTCGAAGCGATACCAGGAACATCAGGAATACCACGAATGGTGAGTTTGGCCTCATCACGGTTAAAGGCGATACCAGAAACAACCGGTTTTTCCATCTCGTCATCATCCTCAAGTGTAATCAATGTGCCAGGGCCATCTTCGAAACTGGATAGCACTCTTAGTGGAACCTTGTACTTACCTGCAAATTCAACGGCACGAATCTGCAACACCTTGGAGCCTTGGCTGGCCATTTCCAGCATTTCCTCAAAGGTAATCTGATTCAAACGACGAGCACCGGAGACCACCCGAGGGTCTGTGGTGTAAACGCCGTCTACATCAGTGTATATCTGACATTCATCCGCTTCTAATGCTGCGGCCAACGCTACTGCCGTTGTGTCAGAACCACCACGCCCCAGCGTGGTTATATTGCCCTGTTCATCAGCTCCCTGAAAACCGGCAACAACGACAACTCTACCCGCCGATAAATCTGCCTGTATACGGTGAGCATCAATATCCTGAATACGAGCCTTGGAGTGGGAGTTATCAGTGAGAATTCGAACTTGGCCGCCGGTATAAGAGCAAGCGTCACAACCACGCTTTTGTAGCGCCATACTCAGCAGCGCTATGGTTACCTGCTCTCCGGTCGAGACCAATACATCCATTTCTCGGGGACTTGGTTCATCATGAATCTCACTCGCCAGCCCAATCAATCGATTGGTTTCGCCACTCATGGCAGAAACAACCACAACCACATCGTCACCACGGTGACGGAAACTGGCTACTTTTTCAGCAACGGCTTCGATTCGATCGATCGTCCCAACCGAGGTGCCGCCATATTTTTGAACGATTAAACTCATGAACTCTCTAGACTCAAGTATATTATTACAGCGTTATTTCCCGGCTTCCCAACCTGAAAACGACCTGTCGCCAACCTGGCAAAAGTGGCTGGCAATTAAACACCAAATGACTTTAAAAGTTAAGAACAACAAGCCAACGTTAAGGGCAAAGTTAAGAACAAAGTACCGCACAAGACGCCCTTCAGCCATTAACCGCCAAGCTTTTTCTCAACCCATTCGAACACTGAATCAATAGCACTGGGTAATGCAGCAACATCTGTCCCACCACCTTGGGCCATATCGGGGCGACCGCCACCTTTTCCACCCAGTTGTGACGCTACAAATTGCATCAGCTCGCCGGCTTTTACTCGATCAGTGGCATCACTGGTAACGCCAGCAACCAAAGCAACCTTCTCATCACTTGGAGCGGCCAGTAACACCACCGCACAACCCAACTTATTCTTTAATTGGTCTACCGTATCACGTAAAGCTTTGGGGTCTACACCGTCTAGGCTAGCCGCCAGGACTTTAACCCCATGGATATCTCGTGCCTGTGCCGCCAAATCAGTTCCCGTTGAACTGGCCAGCTTTCCTTTTAATTGAGCATTTTGCTTTTCAAGTTCTTTTGATTCGGCACAAAGCACAGCTACTTTTTGCGCCACATTAGCTCGGTTAGCTTTGAGGGCCCGGCTAATAATATCCAGCTGCTGCTCAAGGCCATCCAAATAAGCCAGCGCTTGATCACCAGTAACCGCCTCAATTCTCCGAACACCCGCAGCAATGCCTGTCTCGCTGGTAATTCGCATCAAACCAACATCACCGGTTCGCGAGGCATGGGTGCCGCCACAAAGCTCTACAGAGAAGCCCTCACCCATCGTCAGTACACGAACCTCATCACCATATTTCTCTCCGAACAGCGCCATGGCGCCTTTCTTCTGAGCAGACTCCATATCACAAAGGTCGGTTTCCACGGGTGAGTTACGGCGAATTTCTGCATTCACTCGCTGCTCAACTGCTTTTAACTGCTCTGGAGTTACGGCTTCTGAATGGCTAAAATCAAAACGCAGACGGGTGCTATCAACCAACGATCCTTTCTGTGTGACATGATCACCCAAGATTTCTCGTAAGGCCGAATGTAGCAGGTGAGTTGCTGAGTGATTAAGGGCTGTAGCCAAACGAACATCTGCTTTTACTTCAGTATCAAGCTGCTGACCAACACTGATTGAACCAGACATCACGACACCAACATGTAAAAAATGACTTCCCTGTTTCTGACAGTCACGCACGTCAAATTTTGTATCTGCTGCACGCAGGTACCCACTATCACCAACCTGACCACCCGATTCTGCATAGAAGGATGTCTTATCTAACACCACCACCGCTTCATCACCATCAGATACGGTACCGACAACATCACCGTCCTTCATCAAAGCAACGACAGTTCCTGTACCACAAGTGCTTTCATAGCCCGTAAAGCCTGTCTTGCCTTCCAATTGAAGCTGTTGGGTGTAGTCCACCTTGAAAGACCCCGCTGCACGGGCTCGCTGGCGCTGGGCATTCATGGCTTCTTCGTAACCGGGCATGTCCAGAGACAATCCCCGCTCCCGAGCAATATCATTAGTCAGATCAACGGGAAAGCCATAAGTGTCGTATAGGGTAAAGACCACATTTCCAGGAATCACATCACCCTGTAATTCAGCCAAGACTGCATCAAGAACGGTTATCCCCTTATCAAGGGTTTTTTCAAATTGTTGCTCTTCTGCAAGCAATGCTTTTTCAACTTGAGCCTGAGCCTTGGCCAACTCGGGGTATGCGTCACCCATTTCAGCCACCAATGCAGACACCAAGGTGTGAAAAAATGCCTGGGTTTGACCCAGCTGGTTCCCATGACGGATAGCACGACGAATTATCCGTCGTAGCACATAGCCCCGGCCTTCATTGGACGGCAGTACGCCATCCACAATCAAGAAACTGCAAGAACGAATGTGGTCGGCAATAACACGCAGCGACTTATTCTCCAGGTCACTGGTTCCCGTAGCCTTTGCGGCGGCTTTTAGCAGCGTCTGGAACAGGTCAATTTCATAGTTGCTATGCACGCCCTGCATCACGGCCGCGATACGCTCGAGTCCCATACCCGTATCAATCGAAGGCTTCGGCAACGGCTCCATCGCCCCATCAGCACTCCGCTCATACTGCATAAACACCAGATTCCAAATCTCAATATAGCGATCGAGATCATCATTTTTGCTGCCGGGTGGACCACCGGGAACATCTTCACCATGATCATAGAAAATTTCTGAGCAGGGGCCACAGGGGCCGGTATCCCCCATCTGCCAAAAGTTATCTTCATCAAGCCGGGAGAAACGCTCAGGACTGACACCCAACTCTTTCAACCAGATATCCGCCGCTTCATCATCAGAAATATGGACCGTGACCCACAGACGCTCTTCGGGAAGACCTAGCACTTCCGTGAGAAACTGCCATGCATACTTAATAGCATCTCGCTTGAAATAGTCACCAAAGCTGAAGTTTCCAAGCATTTCAAAGAAGGTATGGTGGCGTGCGGTGTACCCCACGTTTTCAAGATCATTATGCTTGCCACCGGCTCGCACACAGCGCTGAGAGGATGTAGCACGGGTATAGTCACGTTTCTCACCACCCAGAAAAACATCCTTGAACTGGACCATTCCGGCATTGGTAAACAACAACGTCGGGTCATTACCCGGCACCAAACTACTACTCACTACAATGGTGTGTTTCTGACTTTCAAAATATGTCAGAAATGCATCGCGTATTTCAGCACTTTTCATAAAAAATCAACTTCCACGGCCTGCTTACAAGCCTCTTATTAAATTTTGTTTTGATAATATAATATTGGTTTTAGCTATATGTTCTGGTTAACGGGTTCTCAGAACCCGAGACTGTCTTCCGAGAATGCCTTGTTACCAAGGATGTGCAAGTGAAGGTGAAATACTGTCTGACCAACACCGGCACCATTATTAATCACGACTCTGAAAGCTTCATCAACACCGGCTTGTTTGGCAATATCGCCCACAGCAAGCATCAGGTGACCCAGTAGTGCCTTATCCTCAGATGAAGCATCGACTAGTCTTGGGATCGGCTTGCGAGGAATAACCAGCAAATGAGTGGGTGCTTTAGGCGCTATATCCCTGATAGCAAAGCAATGCTCATCTTCATAGACAATCTCGGCAGGAATGTCACCGTTAATAATTTTAGTAAATAAGGTTTCTTCTGACATAACCTGACTCTTAGTTAATTGTCATCACCTGGTTAGTGGTCGCCACCAAGTTTTTCATCCGCAGTAAGCTGGCGCGCCTCACTTTCAAGCATCACTGGAATACCGTCACGAATGGGGTACGCCAAGCCACTGACTTTGCATATTAATTCATTTTTTTCAGTGTCATATTCCAGTGGAGCCTTGCTCACTGGACAGACCAAAATACTCAGTAACTTCTTATCAATCATCTCAACCCCGAACGCAGGAGATTCCAAAGGGGCAAGTTTAAGGGAAAGACGGCGCTAAAACCACGTCTGGCGGGTTTGTCCGTAGCTTTAGTTATAGGCCTTAGTTGGAGGTACTTGTAAGCGAGCTTGGATGAACCGATACAGGAAAATGCTCTAACACCAGAGAGGGATCCAACCGCACATCAAACCAATTGATACGCCAGTCCAAATGTGGGCCTGTCGCTCTGCCCGTTGAACCAACACGGGCAATCAAATCTCCCGCTTCGACGCGCTGACCAGGGGTCGCCAACACCTCGCTGAGATGAATAAATGTAGAACTGAGGCCATGGCCATGCTCAAGAATCAATGTCCCCCCAGAGTAAAACATATCATCGTGAACCAGCCGCACCACACCCGGAGCCGGTGCAAAGACACCCGTACCCTTGGGAGCGGCAATATCCAGACCGTAGTGCGGTCTGCCCGGCTTGCCGTTATAAACTCTGCGGCTACCGTAAACACCCGTTATAGGGCCCTCTAATGGTTTGACAAAGCCTGAAAGAAAATCCTGGCTACGGTTATCTTTAGCTCTCGCTTTTTTAACCAGCGCTGCCTCCCTAAGAATACGTTCGAGCACTTTCGGCGATGGAGGTGAAACTGTTTTTTGAGGAACGCCATCCACACGCTGCTCCTGGTATTCCCGCTGAACAATGGCCAATAGGTGTGACTCTGTCTCGCCATCAACATGACGGGTTATCAGCTCAATTGTACTGGGTGTATCGCGACCTAGCCCGAAAATAAACAGACCATCCTCGCCAACTCTGACCTGACGCCTCATCAACTCCACTTCAGTGCCGGGAGGCACTCGCCCTATCAACAGGGAACCCTGAGTCAGAGCGCCTGTGAGTTCAAGTGCCACAGCACCTTGGGCAATGATAGCGTTCGCCAGTAAAACGACCAGAATTATTAGATAACGATACAAAATTTTCCCCACATACATTCAAGTATCACTCTTGAGATCCACCCCTTGGCAACTCAGTTTCCTGATAGGGCTCCAGAGACTCCACTTGGCAGTGAGTCCCTATTTCCATCACCCGCACCGAATGTCTCTTTGCACAAAACAGGTTGTTACGGGCAGTATAAACAAAACCATACTGCTTGATGCCTCTACAGGAACCCATAAAACGCATTACCACTTTTTTCCCATTCACCAGTTCAAGTAAGGCCGCATTGGTATTCAGCACTTTGATGCCCAAAATACGGCTATTACTGATACATCCGTTGTAAATACCCCAATCACTCAGGTCGATGTCTACTGTCGGCAACCCCGAGCTTCTCACTTCAGGCACAGTCTCTTCGGCAAACACAGCCACATATGACCCGCTTAATGCCAACACAACCATGATAAAAACTCTCAGTAACTTCAACAGAACGGTTCTCCGGTTAACCTGTGCCACTTTAGATAACAGGTCTGCCCATCTGTTCCTTACCCACCTCAAATATTTACGGTCACACTAATAAATAGACCACTCAGATTTCATATAGAGGTGACTTTTATATGGAGAATACTGAGGTTTTATTGACTGTGATTTAATCGAGAGCAACCGCCTTGGACGCTGGGCAAATAATTATCTAGCACAAATTTTTAATCATCATTAAAGCAGGCTGAAATCTGATCGGTATTAAACCCACGGTATTGGAGAAATTTGCTGCGCTTAGCGCGCTCACTAAAATCATTGCAAGGTTTTCCGCCATACTTTTTGGCCATCACCTCACCTGCTAAAAGAGTCCAATCCGCGCCACTATCAGCCACCGCACGTTCTGCAAGAGGTTTATCCAATCCCCTTTGCTGCAACTCCATACTAATACGATGTGGGCCCTGCCCCTTTCGCACTCGAGAGGACACAAATGCTTCAGCAAACCGCTCATCAGATTGAAGGTTGTCCTGCTGTAACCCACAAAGCACCTGATTCAACAAATCCACATGCTCAGGAAATCTATCCGCTAGTTTTCGATGCAATTCAAGATGGGAATGCTCTCTGCGAGCCAGAAGACCCATGGCCCGCAGCCTGATAGTAGAAAGTGGATCCTGTGCATCAGGGTCGATCATGTGTTCACATGGTACTTATTTACGAAGCGCTTATTTATGGAGCACATAGTTATGGGCCACTATTTCTAAAAATCACTATTCTTTGATGGTCGTCCCTGACAGCTCTTCAACAGGCTCTGGTTTATCTACTATCCCCAGCCATTCACCCAGCTTAGTAAAAATCACTTTCAGTAATCGCCACAGTTTGGGGAGCAACCAGATGACCAGTAATAAAAATGCGACCATTAGCCCAACGAACAACCAGGGGTGGTTGAACATTGCCCACATGCCGCAGAGCACCAAGACATCCTCTGAAATTGAAGCCGCCCAGTTACTAAAGGGCTCCGGTGAGGTATTGATAAGGGCACGAGTAGAGAACTTGGTCAGGTGACTGGCACCAGCCATAGTGCCACCCATCAACCCCGCAGCGATTTCCAATGCCGGAGTAACATCACCCACGGCACCTACGGCCAACATGGCCCCTGCAGGTACCCGAATAAAGGTATGTAATGTGTCCCAACCGGTATCAACCCCCGGTACCTTGTCCGCGATGAATTCAACAAAGTACATTACTCCAGCAGCCATAATTACCATAGGGTTCTGCACGACAGCCAGCTCTGGCGGCAAATCGATATTGCCTGTCGAGCCGGCAAGCCCCAACACCAGCACGACGGCATACAAATTGATGCCACTTGCCCAACCCACGCCCATAGTCAGGGCAATAATACTTATAAGTTCTTGATAATTATCCACAATCTATTCCTTTAGGCTAAAACCTGAGAGCCACTTACTACAAACCTGCATACCGTCGCGTTAGACACATACTTTCCGCCTAAGTGCCCATATCTTCCTTATATCCTAATAAGAAGGCAAGACCTGAACTAACGACTTTTGAAGGGTGAAATCATCAATTTAAGCAGATTCATATCCTTGCTGTGCTCTAATCCTATTTCCATACCAGCAGTACGTTTGTTCTTTGATTGACTCCCAAACAATCGGTCCCAAAAACTAAACAAAACCCCGTAATTGCTATCGGTATCCTGTTGCACCACATGGTGGTGCATCCAGTGGATCGACGGGGTAATAATGAGCCTTGAAAGTGCCTGTTCCAGGCTTCTGGGGAGACGCACATTGGAATGGTGAAATCCTGCATTCATCAATACCAAGGTTTCAAAAATAATGACTGATAATAAGGGGGTTCCCAGGCAGACAATCACCACAGCACGCACTAATGCAGACAAAATTACTTCGCCAAAATGGAATCGAACAGAGGATGTTACATCGAGCCAATGGTCTAAATGATGCACCCGGTGAAAACGCCACAGCAAAGGGATACGATGATTAGCCTGATGCCACCAGTAAATCCATAAATCCAGAACTAGTACATCAAGTAACAGACCTCCCCAGATCCCAAGCCAAGCTCCCTGCCAATCACTGCGCCAACTCACACCATAATTTATGGCATAGAGCGTCACTGGCAAGATGATTAACGGTGAGAGAAGGCTATTACAAAACCACAATAGCAAGTTGGTCATGATCCGCTGAGCAGTGACAATTTTCTCAGGCACGGCGACAGCCGGGGCATAGCGTTCAGCAATGAACAACACCAAAAGAAATAGAGCGACTATCATGCTTTTATAGGTAATCAGCTCTGTCATCTATTAACCATCAACGTTCATACCTACCCTTTCCAAGCTCGACCAAACTCTGACTAGCATCACTATCATATTAATAACAAGCGGTCCTGATAAACACAGTGTTTTTCCAGCACATAAAAAAACCGTACTTGTAAGAGTACGGTTTTTTACCAAAATACGTTGAAGCTCAATAAATTATTCAGGCCTCAGCCTCTTCTTTTTTAATCGGGGTTTCATCAACAGGCCCCTTCTTTTTTGGTACAGGCATTAGCTCGGCTCTAATTTTTTGTTCAATTTCATCGGCAACCGTTGGGTTTTCACGCAAATATTCACAGGCATTCGCCTTGCCTTGGCCTATCTTATTGCCATTGTAGGCGTACCAGGCACCTGACTTATCCACCAGCCCACATTTCACGCCAAGATCCACTATTTCACCCAAGTGATTGATGCCTTGGCCATAGAGAATCTGAAATTCACACTGTTTAAAGGGTGGAGATACCTTGTTCTTCACCACTTTTACTCGCGTTTCATTACCGACTACTTCGTCGCCTTCTTTTACTGCGCCGATACGACGGATATCCAAACGGACAGACGAGTAGAACTTCAATGCGTTACCACCGGTGGTGGTTTCAGGGTTACCGAACATCACACCGATCTTCATACGAATCTGATTAATAAAGATCACCAAACAATTAGCATGTTTGATATTGCCCGTTAACTTACGCAGTGCCTGAGACATCAACCGAGCCTGCAAGCCCACGTGATGATCTCCCATTTCGCCTTCTATCTCAGCCCGTGGCGTCAGTGCTGCCACCGAGTCCACCACCAGCACATCAATGGTTCCGGAACGTACCAACATATCAGTGACTTCAAGCGCCTGCTCACCCGTATCAGGCTGAGACACCAATAGGTCGTCTACATTAACACCCAGCTTCTCTGCATAGATGGGATCCAGCGCATGCTCAGCATCGACAAAAGCGCAAGTACCACCGGCCTTTTGTGCTTCAGCAATCACTTGAAGCGTCAGTGTTGTTTTACCAGAAGACTCTGGCCCATAGATTTCAACAACCCGACCTTTCGGCAAACCACCTATGCCCAAAGCGACATCCAGCCCCAATGAGCCCGTAGAGATTGACGGCATTGCCACCCGCTCCCGATCACCCATACGCATGACCGTTCCTTTACCGAACTGGCGCTCGATTTGTCCTAGCGCTGCCTGAAGGGCTTTTTCTTTATTCGGATCCATTGTTGATGCCTCTATTCTTTGTGGTGATAGTTCTTTGTTGTAGTTGTACTTAATACTTGAATTGCTCGTAGCTTACCCCAATTTTTTTATACTGTATAGCCATACAGTAATCTAATTTTTAAGCATCTCAATTAACCCCATAAGCGCCTGTTCAACTGCAGCCTGCCGTACCGTCGCTCTATCTCCCTTAAACTGAACGCAAAGGGTGGTCACAACACCATTCTTCATCGCCCAGGCAAACCACACCGTACCAACGGGCTTATCTTCTGTACCGCCATCTGGTCCAGCCACCCCGCTCACCGCCACAGCAATATCGGCACAAGTAGCCATTAACGCACCTTCTGCCATTTGCCTCACTACAGCCCCACTGACTGCACCTTCAGATACTAAGGTTTCCGGAGATACGCGTAACAATTGCTGCTTAGCATCGTTTGCATAGGTGACAAATCCCGCTTGAAACCACTGAGAGCTTCCGGCAATATCGGTGATAGCGCTGGCTATGCCACCCCCGGTACAAGACTCAGCACAGGTCACGGTGAACTGCCTGAAAAGCAGTAACTCTCCAAGCTGGGTAGAAAGGTCTTTGATATGGCTACTCATTTTGAACAACTTAAGACAGCAGTACCATTACTGCAAGAGTATTTTTAGTTGGAACGGCGCCAGAACGATCACCGGCCTAATCAAAGGTAATAGTAACCAACGTCTCGTAGTGATACGTCCCAGGGAACAAATCAATCAAACTGATCTGTTCAATGATATATTTACCTGACAGTTGTTGAAGATCTCTTACCATCGTAGCCGGATTACAGCTCACATAGATCAGCTTTTTAGGTTTTAGGGCCTTTACCCAGAGCGCCAGATCATTAAAGCCTTTTCTTGGCGGATCAACCAAAATCACATCAAATTGCTTATGCTCACAACGCGCCTTGAAAGCCCGCAACGATGTTTCAGAAAATAAGTCCAGATGAATAAAGTTCAAGGACTCTTGCTTAACACGCTCTGGCGCATAATCCACCATCACCCGCTCAATGGCATCATTACTTTCGACAATCGGGTCTGACAAGTTACCCTCACCTGAAAACAAGTCCAGCAAGGTACCAACTTCATCATCTTTGAGCGTCTTCAGCACTGCCTCTCTGAGCACCCCGTTCATGGCTTCATTCACCTGACTAAACCCACCGTGGGCATAGGGCTTATCCCACTCAACACCAACACTATCTTCCGTTAGATACAGCTCACAATGGCCATTTCCCTCGTGATCCTCAGTCCAGCTTTTATCGTTATATAGCTCATCAAATGCCGTTCTCAGGCGCTCATCAATCGCCAGGCATTCAGGGATTTCCAGTACATTATTGGTCACACCATCTATCATGCCGATGTATTTATGCCGGTAGTGCAATTGAATTCGATTACGGTAACCAAGACGCTGCTCAGCAGGCACCATCTCGATCTCAGGAATAGGGGCAGCAAGCCGCTTCAGATGATGTCCTAACGCCTGTTGTTTATACATCAACTCACTTTGATAATCCGTATGTAGGTAGTGACACCCCGGGCAATTCTCAAAATGCACACACGCCGGTTCTTCACGATTATCGGCGGTAATATCTAATGACTTCAAACGGGCAAACATAACTCCTTTGCTGGCCTTGGTTAAGGTCGCAACACCCGTTTCACCCGGTAATGTTTTGGGGATAAAGCAGGGTTTATTATCAATTTTAGCGACACCCTGCCCCAGAGAGTCCATATTATCGATAGCAAATTCCAGAGAGCGCTCAACAAACTTCTTCTTGGGTTTTGTATGACGTCGTCTTTGTTTCAAGGTAATACCTTTCTCAAGTATGGCAAGGGTAGGCTAGCAACGGCGGCTATATTAACACCGCAGGCTCGAGTGAAAGGTGGATATATTCAATAAATGTTAGACTGAAGGCTCACATATTTACCTCACCTCTGGGTAACTAGTCCGCACCCAACAGTTTTTTCATCCCCATGAATCACGTAGAATCCATGATCATCTCACACACAAGCCACCATTGATTATGACCGTAGCGGAAACCTCTTTGGAGCATCACACCCCAATGATGCAGCAGTACTTGCGCATTAAGGCGGCACACCCAAAAGAGTTGGTGTTCTACCGGATGGGTGACTTCTACGAGCTGTTCTACGACGATGCCAAGAAAGCCTCTCAGCTGATGGATGTGACGCTCACCGCTCGCGGTAAGTCTGGAGGAAACCCTATCCCGATGGCAGGAATTCCCTATCATGCGGCTGAGGGCTATCTGGCCAAGTTGGTCAAGCTGGGAGAGTCTGTCGCTATTTGCGAACAGATCGGTGACCCGGCCACCAGCAAGGGGCCGGTGGAACGCCAGGTCGTTAGGGTGGTGACACCAGGCACGATCAGTGATGAAGCTCTGCTGGATGAACGACGGGATAACCTGCTTGCTGCGGTGGCTCATCACAAAGACCAATTTGGTATTGCCACGTTGGATATTGGTAGTGGGCGATTTTTGGTACTGGAAGTGCCTGGCGCTGAAGGGCTACAGAGTGAACTGCAACGATTGAATCCAGCTGAGTTACTTGTAGATGATGACTTTCCCTACCCGGAACTTCTTCAACAATGTAAAGGTGTCCGCCAACGTCAACCCTGGGAATTTGAACAAGACACTGCACGTCGACAACTGACTGACCAATTCGGCACCAAAGACCTGATGGGATTTGGCTGTGATCATTTACCACTGGCGCTCGCTGCTGCTGGCTGTCTATTGCAATATGCCCATGAAACCCAGCGCACTGCCCTGCCCCATATCCGAACTATCAGTTATGAAAACCGCGATGACAGTGTCATTCTGGATGCGGCCACTCGGCGCAATCTGGAATTGGACACCAATCTTAATGGCGGCACTGAAAATACACTGTTGTCCGTGTTGGATAACACCTCAACGGCTATGGGTGGTCGGCTATTGTGTCGCTGGCTCAATCGGCCACTACGCAACCTTCCTGTATTACAGGGGCGACAGCAGGCTCTGGTAGAACTGCGTCAGGACTACTGCTATGAAGCCTTAGTAGAACAACTAAAAAATATCGGTGATATGGAGCGTATTTTGGGCCGGGTAGCACTGCGCTCGGCGCGCCCCAGAGATTTGACCCGACTGAATCAATCCCTCGCCACATTACCCACCATTCAATCTGCTCTGTCTGCCTCAGAATCCGAACGCTTGCAGCAGCTCTTGGTTCAAGCCTCGGAATTTCCGGAAACCGTTGGCCTGTTAACTCGCGCAGTCATCGACAACCCACCGGTAGTTATTCGTGATGGTGGCGTGATTGCTGAAGGCTATGACAGCGAACTGGATGAGCTGCGTAATATCAGTGCCAATGCCGGGCAGTATTTGGTTGACCTAGAAACACGAGAAAAAGAACGCACCGGGATTGCCACGCTCAAAGTTGGCTATAACCGAGTTCATGGCTATTACATCGAAATTTCACGCGCCCAGTCTGGCCAAGCCCCCGCAGACTATATACGTCGCCAAACCCTGAAAAATGCCGAGCGGTTTATCACCCCAGAACTGAAAGAGTTTGAAGACAAAGCCCTGAGCGCCAAAAGCCGTGCCCTGACACGAGAAAAAGCCCTCTATCAAGCCTTGGTCGAAACCCTCAATGAGCAACTGCTACCCTTGCAGGACTGTGCGGCGGCCATCTCTGAACTGGATGTGCTGGTCAATCTGGCAGAACGGGCCGACGCCTTAAACCTGACTGCGCCCACACTTATTGAGCAACCGGGCATGAATGTCATCGGTGGGCGTCACCCTGTCGTAGAACAGGTTCTGGACAGCCCCTTTGTAGCCAACGACCTAACATTGGACGATCAGCGCCGAATGCTGGTGATAACCGGCCCTAACATGGGTGGCAAATCCACCTATATGCGGCAAGCCGCCCTCATTGTGTTACTGGCTCATATTGGCAGCTGTGTACCCGCACAAAGTGCCAGTATGGGGCTGGTAGATCGTATCTTTACCCGTATCGGCTCATCCGATGATCTGGCCGGTGGCCGCTCTACCTTTATGGTGGAAATGACCGAAACTGCCAATATTCTTCACAATGCCACAGAGCGAAGTCTGGTATTAATGGATGAAGTGGGCCGTGGTACCAGCACCTTTGACGGCTTGTCACTGGCTTGGGCTTGTGCCGTGCAGCTGGCCGAAAAAGTCAGGGCATTTACTCTGTTTGCTACCCACTATTTTGAATTAACCAGTCTACCGGACAAGACCGAAGGGGTGGCCAATGTTCACCTGGATGCCACGGAATACAATGATGACCTTGTATTCCTGCACTCAATACAGGAGGGGCCCGCCAGCCAAAGTTATGGTATTCAAGTGGCCAAACTGGCCGGTATACCACCGGAAGTGATTACCCTGGCACGGCAGGAGCTGGCCAGCCTTGAAGCGGGTGCACACCCTACGGTCAAACCCAGTGCTACCGAGGCAGCACACCCCATCCAAAGTGAGTTATTCTCTGACCCCATTGCCTCTGCACTACTCGATGCAGTATCAGCTGTTAACCCAGATGAATTAAGTCCTCGAGAGGCACTAGAAAAACTCTATGTGCTGAAAAAAATCAGTGATAAAACTTGATTGAGCGCAAAAGCCGAGCGATTTAGTACACTATAGTTTCAATTCGGGGTTTAAATAAGGGAATTGATTTCTGTATAATGCGCCGCTGCTGGAACCCCCAGCCTTACGGAGAACACCAGATGACCTTCATCGTCGGAGAAAACTGCATCAAGTGCAAATACACAGATTGTGTAGAAGTTTGCCCGGTTGACTGCTTTTACGAAGGCCCGAATTTTTTGGTGATTCACCCGGATGAGTGTATCGACTGTGCTCTCTGTGAACCAGAATGTCCTGCCGAGGCTATATTCTCGGAAGATGAACTGCCGGAAGATCAGCAAGTCTACTTGGAGCTGAATACCGAATTGGCAGAAGTGTGGCCCAACATCACTGAGAAAAAAGAGCCACTTGCCGATGCGGAAGAGTGGGACGGTGTCACAGACAAGCTACAACATCTGGAGCGCTAGCTCCTAGAGGTATTAGTTTCTGGAGTATTAACACGTCAGACACAGACATTAAAAAAGGCGGCTATATAGGCCGCCTTTTTTGTACCTGCTATTCCTGACACTTGGAAACTATTGATACTAGGATACTACTGATCCATACACTCAAAACAGTTCAAATACAGGCCCCGCGGGTCATTGAAATTGACCAGCAGCTCCAGTTTCTTTGTTAGTCCATAGAAACTCGATACCAAGCTAGTAGGCAACCACTGCTCGGGCACCACCTTCTCAGACACGATGGAAACCAAAGTACCCACCTGACCATTGGCAATCTCTTGCATCAACTGCTCAGAGAAATCCAGCGGAGGCTCTATCAGTTCAACCTTATAGGTTTCGAGCTCAGCCACTTCAGCAGTGGCGGCAATGGCCTGTTGTAGATTGCCCAGTTCATCCACCAGCCCCAGAGCTAATGCCTTTTCTCCGGTCCAGACTCGACCCTGCGCTACTTCATGAATTTCATTGGGCGTACTGTTTCTAGCCTCAGCAACCAATGATAGAAAACGACCATAAACGTGATTAACACCAAACTGGATCACTTGTTCGGCCTGTGGAGACATAGGTCGATCTAACCTAAAGAAGTCGGCCATTGTTGTGGTGCCAACGCCATCACTGTGAACACCCAGAGCCGTCAGGCTGTCTTCAAAGGTGGGAATTATGCCGAATACACCAATAGAACCGGTAATCGTGGTGGGACTGGCCCAAACCTGATCAGCACCCATGGCAATCCAGTAACCACCCGATGCCGCCACGGAACCCATCGAAACAATGACAGGGATACCTGATTGTCTGGTGAGAGCCACTTCCTGACGAATCACCTCAGAAGCAAAAGCACTGCCTCCGGGACTATCGATTCGCAATACCAATGCTTCAATCTGTTCATCATCACGAGCTTGCTTAAACAATGCCGTCAAACTATCACCGCCGACCGTGCCCGCTTGCTGCTCACCATCGAGAATCATGCCTTTAGCGACAATTAACCCAATCTTGGAGGACACCGGCTCTACCTGTAGGGCTTCCGCTCGACGTAAGTGGAGGAGATACTGACTGAGGTCAATACTGAGGTAACCGCCCTCATCATTCACACCCGCTAACTGTTGAAGTCGAGCCAGCATTTGTGGCCGCGTTGACAGCTTGTCCACCAGCCCTGAGGCAACAGTCAATGCCGAAGCATCACCGTCATGCCCGGCCAGTTTATGACCTAGGTTATTAACATAATCATTGATTGCATCAGTCGGCAGGCCACGCAAGGCCTCTACCCTGCTGGTATAAACAGACCACAGGGCACTAAGCCACTCCGTCGTGTGTTCTCGGGATGCTGCGGACATATCGTTACGGGTGAAGGGCTCAATGGCGTCCTTGTAGGTGCCAACCCGGAATATATGTAGGTTGATATGAAGTTTATCGAGCGCTTCCTTGAAATAATTGGGGTAGCTTCCATAACCGGTCAGTAATACTGTCCCCATCGGATTGAGATGGATTTCATCGGCATAACTGGCCAGATAATACTGCTCTTGGGTATAGTTATCACCGACAGCAATAATAGACTTACCACTTTTCTTAAAGCGAGCCAGCGCACCACCAATATCTTCCAGTTTGCTGATGCCCCCACCAATCAAGTAATCCAACTCCAGAACAATACTAGTGATTCGACTATCGTCAGTCGCACGATCAATAGCTTCAATTAGATCTGATACCAGAGTTTCAGCATCGGAGGGCCTACTCTGCTGCATAATCTGAGTAAACGGGTCTACATAGGTTTTTTGTTCTACCAAAAAACCGCCCGGAGCAATACGCAATGCAGCATGTTTTGGAAGTGGCTGAACATCATCCTGAATAAAGCTCAGCACCAGCCCGACTAGTATCAACACAAAAGCAATATTAATGAGAACCCGAACAGCACTCAGTAAGCCACCAATCAACCGGAAAAAGCGTCGAATCAGACCAGGTTTCTCACTCATGTCATATCATCCTGATAAAGAGAATATTGCTTCCAGCGACTGAACATCATCGCTGCATTAAATAACACCACCAGTAGCACCACTTCCGCCACATCAAATATGTTGGAGTCCGCCTTAAACAAATTAGAGACCGTCACAACAAAGTACAGCAACGTCACAAAACACAGCATGGATATGGTTTTGTATCGCTCTGCATAAAGTCCTGGAACAAGAATCAACAATGGCAGAAATGTGAAAATCATTAAACTAAGAGGCATCTGGGTCGCTAAGCCATTGAGTAGTAAAACGATGAGCAACATTATAAAGCTACCCCAAGTGAGCTGACGGCCAATACGTAATTTTTTACCGAGATTAGGAATTATTTTTGTCATTATTTATCCGATAGCTTTTTCGCTAAACCTGCCACACGTTTACCCAAGGCCACACAAAGTTCAATTTCTTCGGGGCTAAGATCAAGAGTGCCATCGCCAGCTTGATGAGATGCCCCGTAAGGAGTCCCTCCACGAGTTGTGGTATGCAAAGCTTGCTCACTATAGGGTATTCCCGCCAACACCATCCCGTGGTGCATCAGTGGCAACATCATGCTCAACAGGGTTGTTTCCTGACCGCCATGAAGTGATCCCGTAGAGGTAAATACGGCAGCAGGTTTACCAATCAGTCCACCGTTAATCCAAAGATCACCTGTCTGATCCAAAAAATACTTCAGTGGTGAGGCCATGTTGCCAAAGCGAGTGGGGCTACCAAGGACCAAGCCAGAGCAACCGCTCAAGTCATCGTTCGAACAATAGACATTGCCCTCAACAGGAATCTCCGGCTCACTCGCCTCAGAATTGGGTGACACCGCTGGAACCGTTCGAAGCCGCCCTTCAAGACCACCCAACTCAACTCCTCTGGCAATATGTTCGGCCATAGCACGGGTATTTCCGTAGCGTGAGTAATAAAGCACTAGGACATGCGGCATTAGAGAATATCCAGCACTTGCTCGGGCGGGCGACCCAGTGCTGCTTTATCACCATTAATGACGATAGGCCGCTCAATGAGTTTTGGATTGGCCACCATGGCATCAATCAGCTGTTTTTCGCTAAGACTGTCATCGGCCAGATTATTTTCTTTGTAGGCATCCTCGCCTTTGCGCAACAACTGACGTGCAGAGATACCCAGCTTCTGAAGAACCTCTTTCAGGGCTTTTGCATCGGGCGGCGTTTCCAGATACAACACCATTTCGGGCTCAATGCCACGCCCCTCTAATAGAGCCAGTGTTTGTCGAGATTTGGAACAACGGGGATTGTGATAAATGCTAACCATAATCTTTGTGTAGAATACCCTTGGTAAAAAAATTTTAATGGAAGAACGTATTCTAGCTGGAAACCAGCTACCGGGGCCAGACGAGGTGAGCAAGTGTCTCTAACAGCAAAAGAACAAGTACAAATGGCGGGACATTTTTTTCGCCACCTGGGAAGGCGTTTTGTCAGTGACGGCTGCCGTCAGAGTGCTGCTGCACTCACCTACATGAGCCTGTTTGCTGTCGTACCATTAATGACATTGATGTACTCCATGTTCTCTCTCATCCCCGCTTTTCAGGGGCTGGAAAGCCAGGTACAGGAATTAATCTTCAGTAACTTCGTCCCTCAAAGTGGGGCCGAAGTACAGCAGTATCTGACGGAATTTTCCAGCCAGGCCCGCAAACTGTCTGTAGCGGGTGTGGTTATCCTGCTGATTACCGCCTATCTGATGCTGACTAATATTGAGCAGACCTTTAACAATATATGGGGCACTGTGGGTAGCCGTCGTGGGCTATCGAGCTTCTTACTCTACTGGGGAATTCTGAGCCTTGGCCCACTATTATTGGGCATTGGCCTGATGATGCATACCTACCTGGTCTCCTTTCAGTTACTGGTAGATGAAGTAGATGTCCTCGGCATCACTGCTCTGATATTTAAAGTTTTGCCGCTGATCTTCACCTGGGCGGCCTTTACCTTGCTATTCGTTGCAGTTCCCAATTGCAAAGTATCTACCCGCTATGCCTTGATTGGTGGGCTGGTGACATCCATCTGCTTTGAGCTCGCAAAGATAGCCTTTGGGACGTTTATTGCCCACTCCAGTTATACCTCTGTGTACGGCGCCTTTGCTATTTTTCCAATTTTTCTGATCTGGGTTTATCTGATGTGGATCATCGTGCTCGGTGGTGCCGAACTGATTCGTGCCATGGAAACGTTCAAAACTGCATGGCGGGGATTTGACTACCCGGATCTGGTCGCGGTGCTTATTATTCTTTGGGAATGTTGGCGCAAGCAGCAATGCGGTGGCTCCCTTTCAAACCGGGACATCATCGATGCCGGACTCGAAGAGCAGCACTGGCGGCGACTCCGCGACCTGCTGCTGGAAAACCATCTATTGGCAGAAACCGCCACAGGGCGCTATGTACTAACCCGCGATCCCAGTCATCTTCACCTGGCCGACCTCGCTAGCCTCAGCGGTCAGGGTGTCACCATATTGCCCGACACCAAGACCACAGAAACATTAGAAAAATACCCTTGGTTTAACCAGTTATCTGGCATTTTAAATAGCGCCAACCAACAGCTTGAAGAAACATTCTCCCCAACAATTGCTCAGCTATTTTCCGAGGAAAAGCTTAATACCAAAGAGGAGAGCCTTAATGACCAAAATAGCTAGCCTGCTTTTTGGTTGTTCTGTCCTATTACTAAGCGCCTGTACAGACCGGGAGCCGACCTACCCTCTACTTGATGGCGGTGAAATACGGTTTTCAGAATTACAGGGCAAAGTGGTTTTTATCAATTACTGGGCGGAGTGGTGCAAGCCCTGCCGTACCGAAATGCCTGAACTCAATGAAATTCAAACGTCATTGAGTGACAAGGTTCGTGTTCTGGCCGTTAACTATGATGGCATTCAGGGGGATCAGTTGGCACAACAAGCCAAAGCAATGGGTATCGAGTTCTCAATATTAGCCGAAGACCCTCGTTCACAGTTTGACGTGATGCCCAGTGGAGCACTCCCGGAAACATTGGTAATTGACCAACGAGGTCAGTTTCAGAAAGTGCTACTTGGCCCACAAACTGTTAGCGGCCTGAAGCAGGTAGTTACCAGCCTTACGGATGAAATGGACTACCCACCCAGCCCCAGCCAATAGAACTGAGCCCCTCCCCATAGGAGGTATGTTTGAGTTCATACTGGGTTGATACAGTCATGCCATTCTGTTCAAGTAGTGGTGGGCACCACTGCCAACAATGAAAAGACAACCAAATACCCAAGGTATTCTGATGAGAGACTGCCGAAAATTCTATATCAATGGCGAGTGGATTGACCCCATTCAGGCCAATGATTTCCCCGTAGAAAACCCTGCAACCGAACAGCAAATTGCCGTTATTTCTCTGGGTAAAAAGGCCGATGTAGATATCGCTGTTACAGCAGCCAGCGTTGCTTTTGAGCACTTTTCTCGAACCAGTCGCGAGAAACGGTTGGCACTTCTCGAAGAGTTACTGGCTATTTATATGGTTCGCTATGAAGAAATGGCCGAGGCTATCCACCTTGAAATGGGTGCCCCCATCAGTTTCTCACACGTAGCACAGGCAGACTGCGGTCGTGGTCATATCCAAAGCGCCATTGATGCACTCCACCATTATGAATTCAAACATCGCCTGGGCAATACACTGATTGTTAAGGAGCCCATCGGCGTCTGCGGTCTTATTACCCCATGGAATTGGCCCATTAATCAGATTGCCTGCAAAGTGGCTCCAGCCCTGGCCACTGGTTGTACCATTATTCTAAAACCCAGCGAAATTGCTCCCCTTAGTGCTCACCTATTTGCCGAAATGATCGATCAGGCGGGATTCCCACCCGGTGTATTTAACCTAGTCAATGGTGATGGCCCCACCGTTGGAGCAGCACTGGCAGAACACCCTGATATTCAGATGATCTCCTTTACCGGCTCAACCCGCGCAGGAATCACTGTAGCAAAAGCGGCGGCTAACACCGTAAAACGTGTGACACAGGAGTTGGGAGGAAAGTCCCCTAATCTGCTGCTGGACGACGCAGACTTTGAAAAAGCCGTTAAACAAGGTGTATTCCTCTGTATGGGCAACACGGGTCAGTCCTGTAACGCACCCACCCGAATGCTGGTGCCGTACTCACGCTATGAAGAAGCCGTCACATTAGCCAAAGCCGCCGCAGAACAGGTCCAGGTCGACCTCCCCAGCAAAGAGGGACGGCATATCGGCCCACTGGTAAGCCGAGCACAATACGATAAGGTACAACAGTTAATACAGTCTGCTCTTGATGAGGGCGCCAGACTGATCGCTGGAGGACTCGGGAAGCCAGAAGGATTTGAAACCGGCCATTATGTGAAACCCACCGTCTTTGCCGATGTGAACAATCAAATGACCATTGCCAGAGAAGAGGTCTTTGGGCCAGTACTAGTGATGACCCCCTACAGGGATGAGGAAGACGCTGTTCAGATCGCCAATGACACGCCCTACGGTCTGGCCGCTTACATCCAAACTGGCGATACCGCTCGCGGTCAACGTATCGCTCACCGACTTCGTGCTGGCATAGTACGAATTAATCATGCTTCCCACGGCTACAACGTGCCCTTCGGTGGTTACAAGCAGTCTGGTAATGGGCGTGAGTGTGGCGAATACGGGTTTGAAGACTATCTAGAAATAAAAGCTATCTGTAAATAAAGGCGATCAACACCTGACAACTACCAGTCAAACACCTGCTTAACAAATGGGATGCTGAGCTTACGCCTCGCCTCGAGCGAAGCTCCTTCCAATGTATCAAGACAGGCCATCAACCCGCTGAGATCCCGTGCCGTTCTGTTAATAAGAAACCTGGCGACATCATCGCCCAACTCCATACCACGGCGTGATGCCCTGAACTGGAGAATCAACGTTTTAACACCATCATCGGATGCTTGTAGCTGAAAGACAGGCCCCCACCCCATACGGGATTGCAGATCAGGCAATTGCAAAGGAAGTTCTCGTGGCGCACAGTCGGCACCTACTAATAATCGACCCTTGGCCTGCCTGACTCGGTTATATAGGCTAAATAAGGCCTCTTCCCAAACAGGGTTACCCGCCACCAATTGAATATCATCAAGACAAATCAATGACATGTGTTCCAGGTTTTCGAGAAGCTCCTGTGGTGGATAATCCAACAGCTCAGATAAGGGCAAATACTGTACCTGTAGTCCATTGGCTGCCGCTCGGTGACAGCTCGCCTGCAAGAGGTGGGAGACACCACTACCGTTTGGCCCCCAAAGGTAGACAAAAGGTTCTTCTCCGGACATTAGCTGACTGCGTAACAGCGCTACTATCTGGTGCTTGTGGTCTTGATCCAGAAGAAAGAAGTTTTCAAAAGTAGCATCGTCATTAAGATTGATACGCAGACTGAGTTGACGAGGCACTATTGCCCTCCCCAGCGAAAGCGATAACTTTTTATAGAAGAAGGTGCACGGATTAGAGGTGCATGGGTTTCAGGTGAGAGCTCATTAATTTCAGAAGAAGGCACTGTCACTTCAGAAGAAGCAACCCCAGACGGGGGAGCAGTAATTTCTGGCGCGGGCATAGGCGTACTTATATCGACCATTGCAGTCATACGCTGATCCCGACCCAGAGCATCTAATAACAGCGGCACTTCTCCCTCAACAAAAAGCCGAAGCCCCACACGGTCTGCATCCACATAATCTACGGTCAGGCGATGCACAACCTCCAATGAGGCAAGGTACGTTGTCACCTGATTAAAGGTTTTATAGTCATTAATATTTTCAATCTGAACCAGCAGTTCTTCATTGACCGACTTTGGAATATAAGCATAACGACTCGCCAAACTATCAATGACCTCTGGCACAACCTTTCTCATCAACCCAGATAGGCTATCCGCTTCGATACTCCGGAGGTTGTCATCGCCATTAAGGTTCAACAAGCGCGCCCCTCGCCACTGCCCAGTAGAACTTCGATAGAACCTCAACGCCAACCAGGATTCTGTGTTGTATCGTTTTGTCGCTGCCGCCAACGCTGCTGAATTAAAATTCCAGGCACTCTCTGGGGATAAAGTCTGTCGATCCTGCAAATCCAGCAGTGGCGATATCAACGGTGCCCCACGATCACCCATCAGAACCTTAAGAGCCTCCACGGACTTAGGCATGGTCTCAGAAGAGACAAAGCTTTTGCCATTCACTGGATCATCAATAACCAACCACACCAATAACCCAGGTCGATCTGACGGCCATATTTGCAATTGATTTTGTCGCAATAAACGATTGATGGAGGCTTCATCAAAACTCAGGCTCATACCGATACTTGGTGATGAAGATGACTGTGTTAGCCCTGGGTTTTGATAGCTGATGTAACCGTACTCGGTCACATAACGCTCGGCATTAGAAAAGTCTTCTGTGGTATTGATATTGGATAGTACTTGACTGTCTCCGGTCACTTTAACCAACACTTTGCCCAAACCAATTCTCATGGCCCGTAAGCGCTCCCCAGCCCCTTGGTCGGACACGGGCACCACTGTTTCATAAAGATCTGCGACCAACTCAGCTGATACAGGCAATGAAAATAAACCCATCATAAACAGGTAAATCAGGGGGTTTCTGGTAATGAAGCGATTTTTCATGGCGCGATTGTAACAGCAGAGGGTAAATAGACCCATTATCTGACTGCCAGTTCTTTGCTTTTCATATAAAATACCCGCTCTTTTAATCCGTTCCACAATAAGGCAACGTATGAGCGACCAACAGTCAATCCCCCTCAGTTATAAAGATGCCGGTGTCGATATTGATGCAGGTAATGCACTTGTGGATCGTATTAAACACGTTGCCAAGAAGACGCGTCGACCTGAAGTATTAGCAGGCCTGGGCGGTTTCGGTGCCCTGTTTAGCCTGCCAAGTGGTTACAACGAGCCAGTATTGGCATCGGGTACAGATGGGGTTGGCACCAAGCTAAAATTGGCCATGGATTTGGACCTGCACGACACCATCGGTATTGATCTTGTGGCCATGTGTGTCAATGACCTGGTGGTCTGTGGTGCCGAGCCACTCTTTTTTCTCGACTATTATGCTACCGGCAAACTGAATGTCGACATGGCGGCATCTGTTGTTGCCGGTATCGGCGAAGGTTGCCTTCAGTCCGGATGCTCCCTGGTAGGTGGTGAAACCGCTGAAATGCCCGGTATGTACGAAGGCGAAGATTATGATCTCGCAGGCTTCTGTGTCGGCATTGTAGAAAAAGCAGATATTATCGATGGCAGTGCCGTACACGTTGGCGACACCCTGATTGGACTCGCCGCCAGTGGTCCACACTCCAATGGCTACTCACTGATTCGTAAAATCATTGAGGTCTCTGGCGCCGATATTCGCAACGACCTAGTCGACGGAGTACCTCTGGGCGAAGCCCTGATTACCCCCACTCGAATCTATGTGAAATCGATTCTAGCACTGGTGGACCATGCCCACGTCCCCGTACATGCTATTTCCCATATTACCGGCGGCGGCCTGCTGGAAAATATTCCACGTGTACTACCTGAAAGCGCAAAAGCCATCATTGATACCACAAGCTGGCAGCGCCCCGCTATTTTTGATTGGTTACAAGACAACGGCAATGTCGATCCGGAAGAGATGCACCGCACCTTCAATTGTGGTGTAGGCATGATCGTTTGTGTCCCCAGCGAGGCGGCTGAAAAGGCCATTGATACCCTACATGCTGCTGGTGAAGATGCCTTTATCATCGGCTCGATTGCCCATGCTGAACCCGGTGAAGAACAGGTCGAGCTTCAAGGGCTATAACAAATGACAGCACCTAAGCGCCCTAGGTTAGTCGTACTGATTTCAGGTAGCGGCAGCAACCTGCAGGCCTTCATCGATGCCTCTCAAAACGGTACTCTCGATGCTGAGATTGTTGGCGTTGTTAGCAATAAGGCCGGCGTCCTGGGTTTGGGCCGGGCCAAGAAAGCCCACATCTCCTGCGAGATTTTGGATCACAGGGAGTTCGCGAACCGGGAGAGCTTTGACGCTGAACTGGGCGAGCGGGTTTCTAGTTACCAGCCCGACCTGGTGATACTGGCAGGCTTTATGCGGATTCTTACCCCCGAGTTCGTCAACCGCTTTGCCGGGCACATCATGAATATTCACCCTTCACTCTTGCCTAAATACCCGGGGCTCCACACTCACCAACGAGCCATTGATGCCGGTGATCACGCAGCGGGAGCCACCGTACATTTTGTGACCAGTGATCTTGATGGTGGCCCAGCCATTATTCAGTCCGAAGTTCCCATAAATAGCGAGGACACCGCTGATATTCTGGCAAGCCGGATACTGGTTCAGGAACATCAGATTTATCCCCTCGCAGCACAATGGTTTTGTGAGGGTAGACTAACGCTGAACAATGGCGCACCACATCTGGATGGCAAGGCACTGCCTGAAACCGGGTTCCCCTTCTCAACTGCAAACACTGAACAATAAGCGCTAAACTGTATCTAACTACGATCACAACCCCATCAGGGAAGCAGAAACCTCTATGGATCTAAATATGCGCATTAATGTATATCTACCACCCATTCAACACCTGATAAAAACGTTCATCCTCGGGAGTGTCATTCTGCTGGGCACCCTAGGCACGGCCCAAGCCAATGACAACAAGGCTGAAGATAACAAAACTGACTGCGACAATATTGGCTGTGACCTGGCCTTAACCCCCTACACCCTTTCCTATGCTGCCACCTACAACGGTATGGACATCAGTGCTGAGCGTCAGCTGAAGTTAAATGGTGACCACTACGTGTTAACCACCACCGCAAAAAACCTGTTCAGCCGTATTGAGGAAGAGGGCGCGTTCTTTCTCGATGAAAAAAGAGGCATCGTCGATCAGGAATATCAATACCAGCGGAACATTCTTGGGATTAAAAAGACTGAAAAGCTGAAATATGATCGGGAAGCCGGTGTCGCCAACTACAAAACAAAAAAGAAAAAGCGTCAGGTGACACTGGAAGGTGGCTACCTCAATCGTCTGTCCTATCAAGTACAACTACAGCGAGATTTAATCAATCAAGTGTCTCCTCTGCAATACCAAGTGATTAGTCGAGGGCGGCTCAAGCAATACAACTTTGAAATCCAGGGTGAGGAAACGCTCGATACACCGCTGGGAAAAATTAAAGCGCTTAAAGTCAAAAGAATACGCGAAGATGATGAAAGGGAAACATTGTTCTGGTTTGCCCCTGAATGGAATTACCTGTTGGTACAACTATGGCAGCGGGAAGAAGGAGGTGAAGACTACAAAATCGTCATCCAGGAAGGCAGTCTCGACAAGAAACTCCTGACTCTACCAAAAGAAAAGTCATAAACAACCTCTTTAATGAACGGTACAAGTGCACTAACGCGGGGTTAAACCATGCAAATCTCACCAGACGAGCGTCCAGAAAGACCCACACCAACAAGCTCTTCCAGCAAATGGATCACCCTGGCAATTGGCCTCTGTATTTTGGCAGGTCTGGGCTATTTTGTGTTGATGCCCGCTATAGAACAAAAGTCTTTGGAAAAACAACCAGAAACATTGGTAATTGAAGAACCCGTGCAGGCTGTCCCTGTCTCCCCCTCCGCGACAGAAACAGTAGAAGCAATAGATATACCCCAACAACAAACACCCGTAGAGACACCCATCGTACTACCCACACTGGATGACAGCGATACGGAAGCCCGATCAAGGCTGGCCACACTGACGCCAGAGGGAACGCTGGGGGAATGGCTCCATACTGACCATCTCATCCGTCGTAGTATCACACTGGTTGATGGCCTGAGCAGAGGCATACTGGTACAAAAAATGATTAAGGCACCCAGCCCCAAAGGCAAATTTATCGCCATAAAAGAAGGGAGCCAGCTCTGGGTAGACCCAGCTAACTATCAACGTTACAACTACCTGACAGATAGGCTCAATGCGATTGATAGCAATAAATTAGTTGAACTGTTCCACCTGTTCCGCCCACTTCTGGAACAAGCTTACGAGGAATTAGGCTACCCCGCAGAAGGCTTGGACAATGCCATTGTTGCAGCTCTGGACCAAGTTCTTTCCACACCGATTCTCACAACGCCAGCGGCCTTGACTTGGGAATCAGTGCAGTACAAATACGCTGACCCAAAGCTTGAAGCGCTGCCTCCGATTCAAAAACAATTGTTGAGAATGGGGCCAGATCACACCCAAAAAATTCAGACAAAAGCGAGAGGACTTCGTGAGTCCCTACTGAGTGGCGCTGCTAAGCGTGTACCAACTGATAACGAATAACAAAAATATAAACCAACGGTTAACTGTTATGCTTTGAGAGCAACCGTCTTAATAGGTGCTTAATGTCTTATCAACAAAGCTAAAGGAGAAATCTATGTCTAAAGGAAAAGATTCAAAAAAAGCTGTTAAAAAGAAACCTGAAAAAACGATGAAAGAAAAACGCAATGAGAAAAAGCTAAAAAAGTTAAACAAATGATCAATATCAGACCTTAATTAAAGTCAGTCCTTAATGAAAGAAGTCTGAAACCAACGAGTCTCCGTAAGAAATTAATAAGTGGAAAACAGGCAATAACAACCATACAAGGCAAAATCACTCCACGGGCTGGACGTGCTAACGCGCGCCTTTTCTTGCGGCGATCAAAGCCAAACTGTTAACTAATTGAAACCCAGTCCCACGACACCTAACAATAAGATTATCTATGTACCTTTTGATTAAACAAGCACATATCGGCTTTGCCATTATCAGCATCAGTCTTTTCGTACTTCGCGCGTTCTGGTCAGTGACAGAATCAGCCAAATTACAGCAGCGGTGGGCAAAAATTGCCCCACATATCATCGATACATTACTGCTGGGTTGTGCTGTTTATCTGATGATTACAACGGGGCAATACCCGTTTGCCGACCACTGGTTAACCGCCAAATTTCTTGCGCTGCTGGTTTATATTGCGACTGGCACCATCGCCATCAAGCGAGGAAAAACAGCTGGCGTGCGTTTACTGTTTAGCCTACTGGCGATAGCGACCTTCGGTTATATCGTTGCTGTTGCCGTGACACGAACGCCCTGGCTTTAATGACGATAGTTTTAATAGGAATGGCTTTAAGGTCAGTCCATCGTTAAAGGCCAAGCTATCATTTAGGGCCCGCCAATCATTAGGGAGAGCGCCACCTCCCCCCCCCCAATGAAACCTACTTACCCAACGCCAAACTGATCTTTATTCTTCTCTGCTTTAAATGGCTTGAAGACCAGAATTAACTTGGGCAGCAATGTCATGGAAGCCAGTAGTGCCGAAAACATGGCCAGGGCCGTGAGCAAACCAAAGTAGACTGATGGAATAAAGTTGGACAGCGTCAGAATCGAGAAGCCGGCAATAATCGTCACCGCGGTATAGAACAGTGCTCGCCCAATACTGGCGTGAGCCCGGTGCATACTCGCAATATAATCATGATCAATGGCAAACTCTTTCTTGAAACGGGTGATGTAATGAATATCGTGGTCCACCCCAATCCCCACCGTGATAGCGGCTATGGTAATGGTCATCATATCAAGGGGAATACCGGCAATGCCCATAACTCCAAGGACCATACCTGCCGCCAAGAGATTTGGCAGAATGGCGATGACGGAAACGGACAGGGATCGGAATAGCACCAAAAACATTCCCATAATGCAGAGAAATACCATGCCCATAGTCAGAATTTGTGAGCGAAATAGACTCTGTAGCATGTTGTTATAAAGCACCATTAAGCCGGTAAAGTGAACCTGCTCATCCTCGAAGCCTGCCTCATCAATGGCAAACCGATGAATTTTTTCCAGCAATTCACTACGATCCAAATCACTCATACTATCTTTGATACGCATGGTGATTCGTGATTGGTTTTGGCGCTCGTCAACATACGGCCAGAGAAGAAAGTCGGCATTTTCCTGTGACATCAATAGCGACATTAACCCCAGTTCAAGATCACTGATCTTGTGGCCGACCAACTCAGAGTATACATCTGCAACAGTCACCAACGAGCTAACTTTACCTACTTCGGGCAACGTCTCAAGATAGGCATGGAGCTTTTCCAGATCCTCGATACCGGCTCGGGTTAACCAGTAGCTGTCTTCAACAATTTCGAAATCGTCTGACTCATCTTCAAAAAATGCTTCATCGTCAATGGCAGACTCAGCGATAACGCCGCCTTCCGGTTCATCGCTATCGGCATACATACCAGCAAAGGGGTCACCATAGGGGTCAGCTGCTGCGGACTCTTCTTTGTCAGACCCGGCATCGACGACTTCACCCTCATCGCTATCGGCATACATTCCAGCAAAGGGATCGCCATAGGGATCAACTTCTGCTGCGCCCTCTTCTTCTGCCTCCTCTTCTAACTCACCATCGACGGCTTCACCTTCATCGCTATCGGCATACATACCAGCGAAGGGATCGCCGTAGGGGTCCATATCAACTGGAACCTCCTCATCAGCTTCCTCATCTTCTTCACCCATTATGTCCTCATAACTAAGAGAACCATCATCAACCTGGGGCGGGGCATCAATAATGATGTCTAGGGGTATGGTCCCACCCAATTCGTTATCAATGAGCAACAGCCCTTGGTAGATTTCAGTGTCTGAATGGAAGTACTCAATAAAATGATTTTCTACCTGAAGTCGGGAGATTCCCCAGGCGCTGACGATTGCTGCCGTCAATGATAGCCCCAGCACCAGCCCACCGTGGTTTTCCGTAAAGCGTGAAAAGCCGTGTGTCACGCCCGAAACATCGTGATGGTGATGTTTATGGCTGCTCTCACTATCACTGCTTACATCATCACTGCTCGCATCACCATTTTTCGCCCCTTTGCCACAGACCATCATCCCGGCCGGGATAATGACAAAGGCGACCACCAACGACAGCACCAATCCAATGGTCATCATCCAGCCGAAATCAATAACGGGCCGAATATCACTGAGCACCAATGAAGAGAAGGCAACCACGGTGGTCAGCATCGTATAAATGCATGGGCGGGCCATGTGTCTCACGGTGTCACGTACCAGTTCAAGCTGCTCTTTGTTGGGGAACTGGCGACACATCTCCCGGTATCGAACAATCAGGTGAATCGTTAGCGCCAGCGTGATAATCAATAACAGTGAAACAAAGTTGGAGGAGACAACCGTCATACGCCAGTCGACCCAACCGAGGTATCCAAGAATAAGTTCCACACACAGAACACAGGTCGCCAGAGGCAACATAACCCAGCGCAATTCCCGAAAAATTATCGCCAGAGTAATGATGATAAACAGCACAATACCGGCACCGAAGAGATTGAGATCACTCTTGATGAAATCAACCATATCGGCGGTAATCATGCTCAATCCACCCAGGAATATTTCCGCATCATCTTTGAACGGGGCCATTTTTTCCCGTATTTCTGCGACACGTATTTTTTCTTTAGCGGCACGAACCGTGCGGTAATCAAGAAAGTTCTGACTGACTGTCTTGAGCTCAGCGGCTTCTTCTGAAGAGAGCCCCTCCGTATCTCGCTTGATGCGCAAGGTATCTCGTTGCTTAACCAACTCCTGGTATTTTTTATCCAGCGTCATCTCAACCAGAACAATCGTCGTTTGAGCATCCGGACTAAGAACCAGATCGCGGTAGACGGGGCTCGTAAGGAATTCCTGGCGAACTAAGTCACGGTCAACGTCGGATTGAAGTAACGTCCGGGGCGCTTCTTTTAATGCCTCAACGTTGATTTTTGGACTATAGAGAAGGGGCACATCCAATATCGACGTCACCTCCCCGATGCCTTCAATTCCCCTTAACTCATCGTTAATTTTTTTGAGGGTGTTCAAATTCGCGTCGGCAAACAGATCGCCCTTGTGGGGTTTGTACGTAACAACCAGAAAGTCACTACTGCCGAATCGCTGCATGGATTCTCGGTAATCCGCCAGAGCGTTATCATTTTCAAGGGTGAGGGAGTCTAGAGAGGCATCCAGCTTCAACCCCACCAAACCAAATGCCATGAACACAGCAATCAGAGTCATCGTCAGTATGGCGACCACAGGACGACGCAAAATCAGTTTTTCGTAAATCCCCAATAATCTCTCTGACATCTGACTGACCCCCATCATTTTTTATTAGAAGGCGCCCATTATGTCAGAAAAAAAATTATCCATCCGCCACACCCCCATGAGGCGTTATTACGGGTTTATAGGACGGCAGGAACGATGGTTATTAAGCAACAGAAAACCGGAATAGAACTAGAGGAGAACTGGAGGAAAACCACAGGCACACAGTGCTGTTCATCCTATTAACTGTGGCTACATTGAGTGATTATTTACAGCAGCCCTGAGTCATTCGGCTCGGCTAGGGCTATCACCAGAAGATAGTGCTGTAATCAGAGCGGTTTAGGCTTTAGGAAGTGTAACGCCAGTCTGGCCCTGATACTTACCGCCCCGATCCGCATAAGACACTTCGCACACCTCATCAGACTCAAAGAACAACATCTGAGCGACACCTTCATTGGCGTAAATTTTTGCCGGAAGGCTGGTAGTATTAGAGAATTCCAAAGTCACATGACCTTCCCACTCAGGTTCCAGTGGTGTGACGTTCACGATAATACCGCAACGGGCATAGGTAGATTTACCCAAGCAAACCGTCAGTACATTGCGAGGAATGCGGAAGTACTCAATGGTGCGAGCCAAAGCAAAAGAGTTAGGGGGGATAATGCAGTAATCGCCCTTTATATCAATAAACGCATCTTCATCGAAATGTTTAGGGTCGACAGTCTTGGAATGAATATTGGTAAAAATCTTGAATTCATCCGCACAGCGAACATCGTAACCGTAGCTTGAAACACCATAGGAGATCACCTTCTCACCATTGGGATCTGGCTGGCGAACCTGCCTACCATGAAACGGCTCAATCATGCCGTGACTCTGGGACATACGGGTGATCCACTTATCGGACTTGATGCTCATAGATACTTACTCATCCTAACTAATCATCCAAAACTGCTTGGGGCTAAAAGTGGGCCATAATACCTGTTTGACCTGACTGATCAAAGCACCCTGTCGCTGACGTTATTAAATGTTTGATTTTAAAGGGTGTTGATTTATGATCAGAGGGAATGGATTGGGAAATAAAAACAGGGATTAGGCTTTTGATGCCAAATGATAACCCCATTTTTATCTAACCCATTGTAAACAAACAAGAATAGCTTTGGTTGAATATTTTTTCTCTTGAATCAGGAGCCAAAGTGATATGAAGCCTTAGGCTTTTGAATAAGTTGTTAAGTGTTTTCATCGAACATTTTGACTTTATATTCGAACTGGTGAATTCGGATATAATTTTTATTTTTCACCAACAAATATGAGTAAAGAAAATGGCTAAAGGCACAGTTAAGTGGTTCAACGCGGACAAGGGTTTTGGTTTTATTACACCTGAAGATGATAGTAAAGACCTATTTGTTCATCATTCAGAAATTCAAGCGGGCGGTGGGTACGCAACATTGAATGACGGTCAGGCCGTTGAATTTGAAGTTGGTCAAGGTCAAAAAGGACCTTGTGCAAATAAAGTTGTTCCTCTTTAGGCGGCAAAGCATAACAAACAAAGGCAGTCGGACACGCTAACGCGTGCCCGCTGCTTTGGGCCCTACAATAAAGAACTAAAAGGTTTGCCCCCTTTAATGTCAGAACCAACCGTCGACTGAATCATCCAATGCTGCGCTGCATTTTTTTAACTGCGCATTATAGGTTTCTGTCTGTCTCTGTACCTTAGAGGCCACCCGCAGTAATCCAGGCTTCTTGTTGAAAGACCCTCTTGCATAGCCACCCCAGCCCTCGTGATAGGCGAGATACTGCTTATAGGGGTCCCATTTTGAAACACCGAGCCTTTTCTGCGTCACATCGGTATACCAGCCAATAAAGTTGATAGCATCACCGAAATCATCCCGATCATGACTCCAGTTGCCCGTTGCTTTTTGGTAATCATCCCATGCGGGATTCTGGGCCTGAGCATAGCCGTAGGCAGAGGATCTTCTTGGCAGAGGGATAAATAAAAACTTAGGCCTATCGGGTCTGACATCCGCCTGAAACGTAGACTCCTGTTTGATGATGGCCATCATTAATCCAATCGGCGTACCCCAGCGCTTATTAGCGTCTCGGGCATCTTCGTACCAATCGGTTTCCCCTCGAAATATCTTACAGATATCGTTAACTTGGCTGGGCTGGTAAGTCGCACAACCACTTAGCATCAGCACTAATAGCGTCAGTACTAAGATCATAGAGATGGGGCGAATTATTGGCATGTGTTCTTCCACTGATCCACAGGGGTTATCCAACGACAGGGAGCACCCAACAACAAGAACTACTCAATTATGATTTCCGGGCCGCCCGTGGATGCTGCCTCTGACAATTTGGCCTTTATCTGTGTGGCAATTTTCTGATAATACTGTGCGGTAACACTGTCTGAATCTGCTATGACTGGCGGTGTACCGGCATCTGTTTTCTCACGAATTTCAAGTGAAAGAGGTAGAGAACCGAGGACGTCAGCGCCACACTCAGAGGCGACCTGCTGACCACCCCCTTCGCCAAAGATGTGTTCTTCGTAACCACACTGACTACAACGGTGAACGGCCATATTTTCCACAATACCCAACACTGGAATGCTCACTTTATTGAACATTTCAATGGCCTTACGTGCATCCAGCAGGGCAATATCCTGAGGGGTTGTCACAATAACCGCGCCTGCTAACTGGGCTTTCTGCGCCAGTGTCAGCTGAATATCGCCCGTACCGGGGGGCATATCCACCACCATATAATCGAGTTCACCCCACTGGGTCTGGGTGAGAATTTGTAACAAAGCACCACTGGCCATAGGGCCACGCCATACCATGGGGGTCTGCTCAGTGACCAGATAGCCCATCGACATGGATTTAATACCATGAGCTTCCACGGGCACAAAATATTTCTCATCAACCACGTCGGGTCGAGTACCATCGGCAACACCCAGCATCATTGGCAAGCTGGGGCCGTAGATATCAGCATCCACAATCCCTACCCTGCTCCCATCGGCAGCCAGTGCCAGCGCTAAATTAACCGCTGTGGTTGACTTGCCCACGCCACCCTTGCCGGAAGCTACCGCAATAATATGTTTCACGTCTTTCAGACCATCCTGAACCGGTGCGTCAGCCATCACTCATCCTCATACAAACTAATGAAAAACCAAGGGAAAACCGTTATAGTGGCGCCCCTCTACGGTGGCGTCCTATACAAGAGTTACGCCCCTTTACAAATACCAAATCTTAGCAGTCTACAATCATGACAGAACGCACGACCGAACGCCGAAAAATTCTTGTTACCAGCGCACTGCCTTACGCCAATGGGTCGATCCATCTCGGCCATCTGGTAGAGTACATCCAAACTGATATTTGGGCACGCTTCCAGAAAATGCGCGGTCACGAATGTTACTACGTCTGTGCCGACGATGCGCATGGTACGGCGATTATGTTGAAGGCGGAAGAGCTGGGTATTACACCTGAAGAACTGATTGCTCAAGTGAAGGCCGAGCATGAAGCTGATTTTGGCGATTTCCTGATTGAGTTTGACAATTATCACTCCACTCATACGGATGAGAACCGGGAGATGTCGTCACTCATCTACAACCGCCTGCGAGACAATGATCATATTGCTACCCGGGAAATCACCCAGGCATTTGATCCGGAAAAAAACCTGTTTCTGGCAGACCGCTATGTCAAAGGCACTTGTCCAAAATGTAAAACTGACGACCAGTATGGTGATAACTGTGAGGCCTGCGGCGCCACTTATGCACCCACCGATCTGATCAACCCCAAATCGGCTATATCTGGCGCCACCCCGATTGAAAAAGCCTCCACTCATTATTTTTTCAAGCTGCCAGAATTTTCCGACTTTCTGAAAGAGTGGACCCGTGCCGGTCATGTTCAAGATGAAGTAGCCAACAAGCTGGGTGAATGGCTGGATAGCGGATTGCGCGAATGGGACATCAGTCGTGATGCCCCCTACTTTGGTTTTGAAATTCCTGGTGCACCTGGCAAATACTTTTATGTCTGGCTGGATGCACCCATTGGCTATATGGCCAGTTTCAAGAACCTGTGCGAGAAAAAAGGTCTAGCCTTTGATGACTTCTGGAAACAGGACTCCGACACTGAGCTCTATCACTTTATCGGCAAAGATATTGTCAATTTCCACGCACTGTTCTGGCCAGCCATGCTGACCAGCGCCAAATTCCGCACCCCCACAAAGGTTTGCGTACACGGCTTCCTAACGGTGAACGGCAAGAAGATGTCGAAGTCGCGGGGCACCTTTATCAATGCCCGCAGTTATTTGGATAACCTCAACCCGGAATACTTGCGCTACTACTTTGCGGCCAAGTTGTCCTCGGGTGTCGATGACCTCGATTTAAATCTGGATGATTTCATTCAACGGGTGAACAGTGACTTGGTCGGCAAGGTGGTGAATATCGCCAGCCGTTGTGCCAAGTTTATTACCAAGGGCAACGATGGTGTGCTTTCCAACACTATTGCTGATGAGGCCCTGTGGCAGCAAGCTGCCGGAGCCGCTGACAGTATTGCCAGCCATTATGAAAATCGCGAGTTTGGCAAAGCGGTTCGTGAAATTATGGCACTGGCCGATGCCGCTAATGAGTATATTGCCGCAAAAGAGCCCTGGAAACTTTCCAAAGAGCCTGGCCGTGAGCAGGAAGTATTGGATATTTGCTCCTTGGGTATCAACCTGTTCAGGGCGCTGATGGTTTATCTGAAACCCATTCTGCCCGCCATGGCAGCCGATGCCGAAGCATTCCTCAATGACAATCTCAGCTGGGATGGAGAACTACATCCTCTGAAGGATCACCAAATTAATAAGTTTAAACCGCTGATGCAGCGCGTTGAACAAGACAAGGTAGATGCCATGTTAGATGCAAGTAAAGAAGCCCTGGCGGCGACAGTGCAGCCAGTGCCAGGCCCCTTAAGCGATGAACCTCTTGCAGAAGAAATTGGCTTTGATGATTTCATCAAGGTAGACCTGCGAGTCGCCCTTATCACCAAAGCCCAGCACGTAGAGGGCGCGGACAAACTGTTGCAACTGACACTGGATATCGGCGGCGAAACCCGTAATGTCTTTTCGGGGATTAAGTCCTCCTATAAACCTGAAGACCTTGAAGGTCGACTGACCGTATTGGTCGCCAATCTGGCGCCACGTAAAATGCGCTTTGGCTTGTCGGAAGGGATGGTACTTGCAGCGGGTGACAAAGAGGGTATATACCTTCTATCTCCCGATAGTGGCGCTGAACCAGGACAGAGAATTACTTAGTAACTAAAAACAGACAACTACTGGCACCCTATGGCTTATGGCTATGTCTTATGGCCAAATGTACTAAGAAGTTGGCGTTTTATACTTATTAGCAGAATTTGCATACCGCTATAATGGCGGGCTTACTGAGATACGATTAGATGCAAGAATTTGCCGTTATTCTGATTAGCACCATACTGGTGAACAACTTTGTTCTGGTCCAGTTTCTGGGCCTGTGCCCGTTTATGGGTGTTTCCAGTAAGCTGGAAACTGCTATTGGGATGGCTGGCGCCACCACCTTTGTATTGACCCTGGCAGCGCTGTCCAGCTACATGGTGAACACTTGGATCCTGATCCCGCTGAATCTGGAATACCTTAAAACCATTTCGTTTATTCTGGTGATTGCCGTGGTCGTGCAATTCACCAAGATGTTTATCGAAAAAAGTAGCCCGCTTCTCTATCGAGTACTGGGTGTCTTTTTGCCATTGATCACCACTAACTGTGCTGTGCTGGGTGTCGCTCTGCAAAATACCGCCAAAGCACGCACCCTGCTGGAATCAACCCTCTACGGTTTTGGTGCCGCCTTAGGTTTCTCTATGGTGCTGATTCTATTCGCGGCCATGCGAGAGCGACTTGCTGTTGCAGATATACCTGCCCCGTTTAAGGGTGCAGCCATCGGTATGATTACTGCCGGATTAATGTCATTGGCCTTTATGGGCTTCAGCGGATTGGTATAGGGGCTGCGATAACGTGTACGACATTATTGCCCAGAACCCGCTGTCCGCGGCATTAGTAGCCTTGGTCGGACTCTCCGTCATTTTTGGCGCGGTACTCGGCTATGCGGCGATTAAATTCAAAGTGGAAGGCGATCCGATTGTCGAGCAGATCGACAAGCTTTTGCCACAAACCCAGTGTGGCCAATGTGGTTATCCCGGTTGCCGCCCCTACGCAGAAGCTATCGCCAACGGCGACACCATCAACAAATGCCCACCCGGTGGTCAAACAACCATCAATGCTATTGCCGACCTGCTCGACGTAGAAGCCCCCACGCTGGATGAAGAACATGGGGAAGAGAGCGACGTTAAAACGATCGCCTACATACGAGAAGATGAATGCATTGGCTGCACCAAGTGCATCCAGGCCT
>MAAC01018327.1_pt1 | contig 37778 bp, 28 predicted proteins | sample 1115981 | NCBI WGS metagenome assembly MAAC01 (sample SAMN04961126, study PRJNA320927) | seawater metagenome | isolation source: sample BD02T64 sea water enriched with oil for 64 days | place: USA:Gulf of Mexico | collected 2013-07-27 | reverse complement strand
GAAAATCAATGATTTTTTTGCCATAACACTTCCGAGGATAGCTGATACTTTAGACAGTTGGATTAATGACAACTTTCAAACACTGACGCCTGCACCTTGAAGTGTTACGGGTATAAACTGCTGCCAATGATAGAACAATCAATCATTGATCATAGCCATTTACTTGATGGTAAACCAGTGGAAGTGTTGGTGAATGACAATTGTAACACCAGTGTCTATGCCCAGCCGGGCATGCTAAAAGTGCTGTTGGATAATTTACTCAGCAATGCCTTTCAATATACGGATTTAGGAGAGGTAACCATAAGCTTTATCAACGAGCAATTAACCATAGCAGATACCGGCCCGGGCATAGATCAGGATATTTCAACGAATGTCACTGAACCAGCGGTCAAAGGCAGCCAAAGTACTGGCTACGGTTTTGGCTTATCTATTGTTAAACGCCTGTGTGAACATCAAGGTTGGTTGCTAACGGTTGTTAGTGACAAGGGCACGACAATTTCGGTTTCTTTTGCTGACTCGGCGCTTCCAACCTCATAAATGGAAATGGATGTGAAAGACTCAACGCTTTCTGCAAGCGGGAGGTAAAAATAGCCTAACATGGGTTCAACGGTGATAATGTTTAAGCTTGATAGGCTTTAATAAATAAATCTACTGCACGGTCAATATGCTGCACAATTTCATCTTCGGTTATTTTGACATTGGGGACTAATACCGCCTTCAAATGTAGCCGTCCTTTCGTCATTTCTATTAACATCTGTGCGGCGTAACTGCAGTCATCAATGGCCAATATGCCTTGCTTATTTAGAGAAGTTAAATAATCCGCCAACGGGGTAACCCCGGTTAACGGCCCGCTTTCATAAATCAATTCGCCAAGGTCGGGGAGTTTTGGCACAACTTGTATCACCAACCTAAACAATGAAATTAGAGTTTCAGACAACATCCCCTGAACAAATCGCACCGCGACATCTTTTAGCGCATCACTTGGCTCTAGCTCATAGTTAATAGAAGCAATAGTATCTATCTGAATCGCCACTTGTTGTTGCATAACCGCCATCAGCAAGCCTTGCTTATTGCCGAATTCATGGTAAATAGAACGACGTGAACCGCCAGCATCAGCAATGATCATTTGCAGAGAGGTTTCATCAAAGCCATGCTTAAGAAATAATTTTTGCGCCGCCGCAAGTATTAATTGCCCACGGGCAGTTAATTGCTTTTCACTTGTTTTTTCAACACTTCTGCCAGGGCTTAGCATGATATTATCTGCTCTTTTCTCTTATCGGTTGACATTGGTACTGCATAGTACCAAAATATACGGTACTTGGCAGTACCAATTTACTTATTAAAATTTATCTACTTTACTCATAGGTAATTTTCACCATTGGATTCATTATGCGTATATTATTAACTATCCTCTTCGCGTCTTTTTTACTGGGCTGTAACGAGCAAGCCGTTATCACCGAAAAAGCCATTCGCCCTATCGCCTGGAGCAAAGTTGCAGAGACCAATCTAAAGCAGCTACGCACGTTGTCCGGAATTGTTGCTCCCGTTGAGGCAACTGACTTAAGTTTTGAGGTAATTGGCAAGGTACAAACCGTTGAAGTTAAGCTTGGTGAAACCGTAACAGCAGGTCAAATTTTAGCGCAATTAAATCATCGCAGTTTTGAACTTAGTTTACGATCAGCACAAGCTGAGTTAGATAAAGCAAATGCGGCAATGGCTGAAGCTAAAAGCACCTTTGAACGTTATGACAAATTGGTCAAGCAAGGGTTGGTATCGCAATCAGGATTTGACAATGCCAAAGCCACTTTTGATTCAAGTAGAAGTGCTGTAGGTGTGGCGCAAGCACAGCTTGATATTGCCAATAAAAACTTGCAAGACAGTACTTTGCTGGCGCCTTATGATGGCATTATTACCAAGCGTTTAATTGAGCCTTCTCAACAAATTGGCGCCGGACAAGCGGCATTTGAAATTGAAGGCAACCACGGCTTAGAAGTGGAAGTACTCGTCCCCGAAACCTTAATACAAGAATTAAAACAAGATACCGTATTAGCCATTCGTTTTCCGGTATTAATCGGTATCACTATGCAAGGACGTATCAACGAGATAGGGACTCGCGCGCAATCGGCTAATGCCTTCCCGGTGACGGTAATATTGGCAGAAACAAACAATAAGTTGCGAGCAGGAATGACCGCCGAAGTCGATTTTGTTTTTGATGGTATTGGACGTACTGGCTATACCGGTAAAACGATTGCTATCCCGATGAGCGCATTACGCGCCGGCTTAGATCAAAAATCATATGTCTTTGTCTATGATGCCACGGCTAAAGTGGTGCATTTGCGGCAAGTGCAAACGGAAAACATTCTTAATAACCGGGTATATTTATCGAGTGGTTTAGCTAATGGCGAAATAATAGCAACCGCTGGGGTAGCATTTTTACGCGATGGTCAAAAAGTCACACTATTAGACCATACAACGCAGCGATTTAACTAAAGGGGTTATGATGAATTTTACCGAAATCGCTTTTCATTATCGTAAAACTGTTCTCCTGGTTGTTGGTTTATTATTGATAAACGGCGTATTTGCTTACTTTACCCTGCCGGCACAAGAAGACCCGACTATCACCATACGCGAAGCCATAGTGAGCACTGCGTTTCCAGGTATGGCACCCGATCGGGTCGAACAACTGATCACCAAAAAACTTGAAGAAGAAATTCGAAAAATTGCCGAAGTGAAGGAAATACGATCAACTTCCTCCACTGGCCTGTCGACCATACACGTAAAGGTTTACGACAAGTATTTTAACCTGGATGATATCTGGCAGGACTTACGTAATAAAACTGCGGCCGCCCATGCAAACATGCCGCAAGGGGCATCTGTCCCTTTTGTTAATGATCAATTCGGTGATGTCTCGGTCATTACTTTAGCCCTAACGGCTGACGGTTTTGATATGGGGCAAATGTATGATATCGCTCAACATATCAGAGACACCTTATATGCTGTTGAAGGCACTAAAAAAATAGATATTTTAGGCCGTAGAGCCGAGCGTATATTTGTTGAACTTTCAAATACAAAACTTGCTCAGCTCGGGATTTCACCAACAAAAATAATTAACGAACTTAAAAACCAAAACATTATTCGCTCTGGCGGACAAATAGACACCGGCGCAAAAAGTTTTATTATTGAACCCTCTGGCAACTTTATTCATGTTGATGATATTGCCAACAGCCAAATTAGCATTCCCAACAGTGACAACTATATTGCCCTAAAAGACATCGCCACACTGCGCCGAGACTTTATTGATCCGCCCGATAAACTGGCTTATTTTAACGGCCAAGCGGCAATATTCTTTGCCACATCGATGCTAGACGACAACAATATTTTAGAATATGCGCCGCGCTTTATGAAACATGTTGCACACATTACCGCCACATTACCTATTGGCTACCAACTTGATGTCGCCACCTTTCAAGCAGAGCAAGTTGAAAAGACCATTAAGGGTGTTTCTAGCAATGTAATACAAACTCTGGCGATTGTCCTTGTTGTGGTTATTCTATTCTTAGGTCTGAGAACTGGCCTGATCGTCGGTGCAATTGTGCCTTTTGTGATGTTAGCCACGCTTTCAATCATGCAATTTTCTGATATGAAATTAGAGCGGATGAGTTTGGCAACCTTAATCATATCATTAGGCTTATTAGTGGATAACGGCATTGTCATCGCCGAAGATTTTAAGCGACGATTAGAACAGGGTATCGAGCGATACGATGCGATGTTGCAAGGCAGCAAAGAACTTGCATTGCCTTTACTTAGTTCATCGGCAACCACTATTTTATTCTTTTTACCGCTAATGCTGGCCGAACATGTCGCCGGTGAATTTACGCGTTCAGTGTCATTAGTGATATTAATTACCTTACTAACCAGTTGGGTTATGGCCTTATGTGTTACGCCATTACTGTGTTATTTCTTTACTAAGCATGAAGATAATCACACTCAACAGTTAGCCAATTCAGCAGTTTCTTCCGCTAAGTTAATGGATAGAATTTATCACGGTTATGAACGTTTTCTGCATTGGGTTTTGACTCATAAAGCACTATTTATCAACGTAATGTTAGCCCTGTTTATCGCTTCTGTTGTTAGCATGAAGTTTGTCGCCAAACAGTTTTTTCCAGATTCTGACCGCACCCAAATTGTGGTTAACATCGATTTGCCTAATGGTACCTCGTCAAAAGAAACGGATCGGCAAATGCGTGAGATATTCAGCTGGTTAAATACCGGCTCGGAGCTCGAGTTTATCGCAAGCTATTCAGGCTATGTTGGCTTTAGTGGACCAAGATTTGTGTTATCACTTAACCCAGAAGATCCGGCAGCAAATAAAGGCTTCATTGTGTTAAATGTTGCAGACAATACCGATGTAAGTGCCAAAGTGGCTGAGTTGGATACTCGCCTGGAACATAACTTTCCAAATGTATCGGCGCGGGTAAAGAAAATGTTTTTAGGGCCGTCTGACTCCAGTACCATTAAAATTCAAGTGAAAGGACCTGACAAAAACGTTATTTACAGAAAAGCTCAGAAAATCATGGAAGTGTTACATCAACAGCCTGATACCGTTGACGTAAGGAATGATTGGGAAAATTTAATCACTAAAATTGAGGTGCAAATTGATCAACATCGCGCTAAACGTGCGGGTTTAAGCTCTAATGATATTGCGCAAGCGCTTGAAGCCTATTTTTCAGGTGCGCAAATTACCGAGTTCAGAGAAGATGATGAAATTATCCCGGTAGTCTTTCGCGCCCAAGAAGCCGAGCGTTATAACCTTGACCGGCTAAGAACGCTTAATATTTATTCTGAGAAAACAGGCAAAGCCATTCCTTTGTTTCAAGTGGCTAGATTAGCACCAATTAACCAATTTTCGGTGATTCGACATGAAGATATGTTTTCCACCATCAGTGTTGAAGCACGCAATACCAGAGTCGCCGCAGAGGATTTGAAATTACTGATTGATGATAAAATAAATGCTTTAAGAGCTGACCTTCCGGTCAATCATAGCATTGAATATGCTGGGGTAATTATTGAATCAAAAGCGGCACAAAAGGCATTAAGTGCCAGTATGCCTATGGTGCTGGGCATTATTCTTATCTTACTCGTTGCCCAGTTTAATTCATTTAGAAAAGCGGCGGTGATCACCTTAACCATTCCATTGTCTTTTATCGGTGCGGTTATCGGTTTACAGGTAATGCAAGCGCCGTTTGGTTTCATGGTAACGCTTGGCTTATACAGCCTGGCCGGCATTATTATCAACAATGCCATCGTCTTAATTGACCGGATAAAAATAGAAATTAGCGATGGAAAAAATGAATATCAGGCCGTTATTGACGCCTGTTTAACCCGTTTACGCCCTATCGCGATGACAACTATCACCACGGTGATGGGACTACTGCCACTGATTATTGGCAAGGATGCGATGTTTTACGGCATGGCTAACGTTATCGCCTTTGGCCTGGGTATCGGCACTATTTTAACCCTGGGCGTGGTACCGGTACTTTATTGCAGCTTTTATAAGATTAAAGCGAGTTAGCTGACAGTTGTTGCTATCTACCTTAGTTTATTAAGCAGCCCGACAATAACTTGTTTTTCTCCTTGCTAAGCCAAGCCCAGTAAGAATGAATAACCAGCTCAGTGAACCGCCGCCGCCACTTTCTTTTGGCGGCGTTACTTGTTGCACATTCTTAACCAAAAACGAAGTCGTTGCAGTTGCCAATAAAGTCCCATCGGAAACAGTCAGTCGTAACTCTATGGTTTGGTCACTTGAAACCTGGGGTGCGATAAATGAGGCATTCATATCTGTGCTATCCTCTATCGTTATTGTCGGGCCAGAAATTTGTTGCCATTGATATGTCATTGCATCTCCATCGGGATCTACACTCGTTGATTTGAGCGTTACCGAACTGCCCTCATTAAACGAGGCTACATGGGCCTCTACTACCACGGTCGGCACCTCATTGGCTTTGGCAACGAACACCGCAATAGTCGCAATGGTCGTACCCCGGCCATCATTCACCGCAAGTTCAAATGTTAGAATTTCTTCAGTTTCAACCGTGGGCGAGCCAAAGGACAGTATCGAGGTATTTTGCCCTTGTAGGAGCACAGCTAAACCATCAACTTGCGTCCAACGATAACTTAATTCATCACCCTCGGCATCAAATGTATTTGAAACGTCGATATGGATATCACTTTCTTCAACAACATCCACTCGACTTAACAAGTTTATAACTGGTAATCGATTGGGGATTTCAGTGGTTAATACGCCAGGATCTTTAACCATGCCATTCGCTCGGCCATCAGCATCGTTTGCCCCGCCATCGACAATTAATAACTGAATACAATCATCGAAAGCATGCAGACCGTCAATATATTCTGTCGCTAATGGCGGTGGACAATTGCCATCACTATCCTTGTTAGCCGATGAAATACTGTTGTTATCATCCAGCACAAAATCAAACCAACCTGATGTAGTACTATATTTACGATACACGGCACCTTCAGGAATAACCTTACCCTTTGCCAGAGGAATAACAACCGGCACAGCTTCTCCTGCCACAGATAAACCGGATAGATTAAAGTTAACGATTGGTGACAGTGCGGTAAAATGGGTGTCGACGGCGTTATTAACCCTGGTACCACTCTCACCACTATACTCCTCAATATCTTCAATGCTAATGGAGGCATCAACAGCAGACAGACCCCGCAAAGAATGAACCACATCACCTAATCCGAGCTGTAAGCCATAAACGGTTTGCATAGGTTCGGTATCATCACCAATAGGTAATCGACTAGTGTTACTATCCGAATCCAGATAATCAGCAATACCATCGTGATCACTATCAATAAAACCTTCAGTCGCATCTGAAATACCATCCTCATCGACATCATCTTCGGCATTTAACTCAGGAAAATCGGTGACCACGATTAACTCAACATCAACCGTTAGCGCAAACAATTCACTGGTATTACTCTCCGCAATTTGCACGCTCAAACCATAGGTTCCTGAGCTTAGTTGTTCGGGCTCAAGTTCAAAAGTCGCGACTAAGCCATCCGCATCTAAATCAACAAAAGGGCTATTGCCTTCATTGAACAGCACTGAATGGCTATCCTGCCTGTTCACATCCTCAATCATCGCCGTCACAATCACGACTCCCGCCTGAGCATCAATTACACTAACCGGCATACCGCCTTGTTGCACCAACAAATTTACAGTTGGTGCTCGGTTTTCATCGACCACAGTTAGCTCAAGAGTATTGTCATGTGCCAGCACGGCATTAGTTGCCGATGTTAAAGTGACTGTCAGCAAATCACCAGCCGTGGCCCTGTCAGAGAGGCTGATGTCAATTGCCTGTTCAGTTCCGGAAGCGAGTACCAGTTCAGCGGAATCGTTTCCTGAAAAAGCACCTGTCAATTGATAAGCAATGGTCACCGGATATACGGCCGCGGTACCGGATAAAGTGATCGGCACCCGATACTGCGTACCGGCTTCAACCTCATCATTGAGACCCAGTTCAATAAGTGGATTAATGTGAATGACGACATCGGCTTGGGCAATATTTCCAGAGGTATCCTGCGCAGAAACTGCAATGTTATGAACCCCGGAAGCATAAGAAATATCGGCATCGACAGTTGCGGTTATTTCCCCGTCGACTAAATCCGTTGCCAAAAGCTCAATATCTTGCGTAACCTTGGTAAGTAAACCGCGAGCATTAATTATTTTCACCGGTAAGTCACCAAACTCTGGCGCTGTGGTATCGACAATATCAACGAACTGGATGGCCGTTGATATGTTTCCGGCAAAATCCGTTGCCGTCCAGGTAATTTGATGGCTCCCCAAAGGGAGTGGCGTATCATAATCGGAGACAACTACAGGGGCATTCAAGTTGTTGTCCTTAACTACCGCGATAGGAAGTTCAAGTGGCGTATTTGGCCCGGTTGCCTCAACGGTTAGGTCAACAAGCGGAGCAAACACCGCAGCTTCACTATCGCCTATAGTATTGTCCAAAGGAGCGCTATCATCTTCATCGACAATACCATCGTTATCATCATCCGTATCGGCATTATTACCAATACCATCGAGGTCGGTATCGACCGATTCATTGACGTCATCGGGGAAGGCATCGTCTTGATCAGCCACACCGTCACCATCGCTGTCAAAACTACCCTCGCGAATTGCCAGAGTCACACTGCTTGTAGCCACTGTGGTTTCATTAACCATACCGGAAGTCAAACGAAGGATTTGCTCATCGGCAGTGCTATTAAAGGTTAAAGTGAGCAAAGTCACATTTTCAGTTAACGGATCTTGACCTGCTATTGCCATGGCAAGTTTTTGTGCACTCAAATCGTTGCTGACCAGTAAGTGCTCGCTTATTTCATCGGAACGAATCACAGAGGCAAGTTCAAGGCCATCACTGTATTCCAGATCCAGTTCAATACCGGTTACCAATTCCCCTTGTGGTTTAAGCGCAACATCAACGGCGATGCGACTCGCCGAAACTTGCCGAACATTGCCAAAGCTTAATAATTCATTGCTAGATTCGTCAATATTCACACTCTGGATGCTTGCCGTTTGGATGGCATCCGCTCTACTCCAGTTGCCAGAAGCATCACCCACTAAAATAGCCTTAAAATTAACGCCGGTCTGATCCGCTTGCAAATTATCAAACTGTTGTGTTGCCGGGGTAAACTTCCAGGTTGATAACTGGTTATCAAACGGCAATTCACTTAGCCCAACCACGTAACTCAATATTTTATAGGCATCTGCGGCACTAACCGAGCCGCTGTTATTTACATCGGCAGCAATTTGCGCATTGGCAGAAAGGAGCTCCTGACCGACCGCATGCTTTAAGATCAATGAAGCATCGAAGGCGGAAATGTCGCTATTTTGATCATCTTTCGCCACTACCAGCGTATTGGTTCCGGCTTTAACCCCAGTCAGCTCATAGCTACCATCTTCATTCGAAGAGCTGGTTATGAGATAACCATTGAGGCTTACACTGGCTACCACATTTTCTGCGCTGTTATTCCAGTAAGTTACCGAGCCAGTCACGTTGAAGCCAGGGAAATAAGTAAACTGACCATTAAATTGTCTGGCATCAATGGTGTGGTCATTTAAGCTAATGCTAGCGATAGCCAGTTCCGAACTTACCTGCTCTTCGGCCAACACTAAAAATTCTAATACCGCTAGTTCACCTGTGCCAGAGCTTGGTCCACCGGCTGCATACGCCGCGAGGTTAACGACGCCCTCACTTGGTGGATAATCGAGTAGGTTCCAGGCAGAGGTTAAATCACCTTTGCGTACATCAACAAGTTTTAAATGCTTGCTGTCAAAGTTTATCCTTGCTTCATAGTCGGTTAAACCGCTTACCCCATCAATCGACAAGGGCACTTCGATTACCTGACCGCTAGCACCTTGAATATCGTCTAGCCAAACTGAGACATTGTCACCACCATAAGTGAATGCCCGAATAAGTTTACCTTGCTTGTCATCAGGGTTTGTTACTATTGCGGCAACGACTTCTGGTGTGTGCGGCGATGTCGTACATTTTGCTTTGCTGGCATCGATAAACTCAACCGCAGCACAAGAAGCACCACCTATGGTAATGGTTAAGCCGTCTTTAAAATTGGCCCCCACCAGGGTGATCACTGTACCACCGTCAATACTGCCGGTTTTCGGCGATAAATTGTTGATCACTGGCTCATCTGCAACCGTGGTTTTGTTCGGACTACCGGCGCGACCGCTAAAGCTCACACTCGCTCCATCACTGGCGGCAATATAATACTCAATGCCCGGCGCGACCATGGCCGAGCCAGGAATGGTGGCGCTGTAGTTACCATTGCCACTGTCAATCATTGCAATGGCAATATACTCAGTATTACCCAGAATGCGATAATACAGAGTCACCGACTCTACCGAGATATTATCAGTAACCATGGCTTGTACTAACTGATTAGCGCCATAGCTACTGGTGGTTATTTGGGTATGGTTAATGACAGGTTTTACCGTATCACTCGGCGTGGCAACGGCAACATTGGAAGGCGTTGACTCACCGCCACCACTACTCACGGTAAAGTGATAGTAATAAGTAATCCCAGGCTGCACATTTTCATCACGATAGTTACGTTCGTCCTTGCCAATCAAGGATTGCTGAATACGGGTAAAACCGGAAGTTGCCGAGGTTGAACGATATAAATTAAAACCATAAAAGGTATCGAAATCATCCTGGCTCCAAGTTAAATCGACAAAACCATCACCACCACTGGCTTGCAGGTTTAATGACTCGGTACCCGAGGTGATCACTTCAAAACGATATCTGGCATAATCGGTACCGGTAACAAGCCAGGCATCATCGGCGGCTACCGCACCGGTTACTCGCACGTATTGATAACCATCGGAGGCCACCGGTGAAATGCGCACCTGACCTTGCCAGGTACGAGCATCGATCCAGTCGCCATTTACGGCAAAATCGGTATACGGAAACTCTGGACCAAAGTTCACCTTCGGTTGAATATTGGTGTCCATGTCCCGGTTAAATTCAACCTGCCAGACCATTTTTTCGGCGCCAAAGCGTAAATCGGCACGTTCGCCACTGTCGGCATCGAGTAAACGTACATCAGAGACGAATGGGTAGGCCGATTCTGGCGCTTCGGTTTTGCTTAATCGCGGTGAATATTTGCCGACCGCCTTGTTAAAGTCATCACTGTAATCGACAATTGAGTATTCAATTAAATTGCTGTTATCGGTACCCCAATAATTGCCAGATAAATCCATGCTCGCATCATAATAACGCGAACTATCACCGCTGCCGGCATCGATTTGCAGCCAGTGATCCGGGTTTGGATCCCACCACTGATTTAAAATGGCGTTGTTTTTAAAGCTGTCGGATTTCCACTCGTTTTTAAAATCAGGCAATTCTTGTTGAATATCGGCGAGGGTATATTCACTGCTAAGTTCGATTAATACTCGATGATTGGATTGTTTACCTTGCATATCTTGCAGGAAACCAGAAGACCCACCTCTTTTGAAACGATTTTCTTGCCAATAGTTATTTTCGGCATCGAACCAACTGAGATAGTTCGGTGGATTATAGCGGCAATTACCCTCATCATCTGCACAAGAGCTTTCCCATTCGATTAACTTATTCGCCTGCCATTGTTCTTCACTACCAGCTTGAGCACAATTATAATAACCCGCATCCACGCATTCTTGAAAGCTACTATAACCGCTATCGATAAGCATTTGTTCTAATTCGTAAGCAAGGCGATCACTAATATAGCTTTCTAGTCGAGTTTGGAGCCAATCATTAGTTAGTGGTGTACCTGGCTCAAATAGACGGCGCGGGTCATCAGCTGCCAGCGCATTGAAGGTAGAATTAATTTGTGATTGCAATTGCCCTTGTAAATAAACAATGAGTTTTTGAACCGGTCGAATAGACATTGCCTTGGTGTTGCGTTGGTAGTTATTTATATACTCAGGAGGAGTCGAACCTCTATTTGAGTACCATTGCACAGGATCCCAATTAAATTGACCATCGGTAACATCATAGGCCGGTATTTCAGCATTTAACCAAGCATAATCGCCTGCAGTATCACGCTTTAACCCAGTAAGTACGGTTAGATTATCTGATGTTAGAGAAAAACAAGTTGCTGAATGCAATTCACAACCTGGGATCAAAGCCCAATCATCCACTGTTCTTTGCTGCAGATCATAAAGCCAGTCATTAATGGCGATGGTTTCACCATAGCTAGACAGGGTGAGAACATGACTGTCGGCAGATATGCTTTGTGCAAACGCTTGGGCATCGTCGAGTAACTTGCTATCATTTCTTGTGCTTTTATTATGGAAAAGGGCGTAGGTCTTACCATCGTAATTAAAGGCATCCAGCACTTTAAAATCTTGGATAATACTGGCATTATTTATTGTTGAAGAAAAGTGGCCACCATTCGCACTTAACTTGTAATTGGTTAACAGCACATTATTGGATTGCACCGTACCGTAAGCTGAGAAATTACTGCTCTCGACTAAGCTCTCTGATAATTTAGGTAAAGAAATAATATAGCGATCACGAACATCCTTATTTTCATATTCATTGATACCACCAAGGCCAATTAATTGACTCTTGGTAGCAGCACCATTTAACTGAGCACCGCCGTTTATGCGGCCCCAATATCCATCTTCCCTTTTTTCATAAGCAAGAGCATACCCTTCAAAGCCTCGACGAAAGCGCACATGCTCATACAAAGGTATAGGCTCTGAGCCATCTTCTGAATCGCCATAAAAGCCCTCAACTTTGAGGTTGGTAATGTCGGCATAGCTAAAGTGGGCATTACCACCACGGCCTTGCTTGATCACTACCATCCGGTCTGGAAATAAATCAGCGGGTTTTAAGGTTACCGGTTGCTCAACACTACCTTCAATTTGTAAGGTACCTTCCACTTGCAAATATGCATTTTGAAATACCGAATAAGCATCATCTGGTTGGCTGCCCCACCACTGTATTACCGCACCAGGGCCTACCTTTAGAGAAACGCCTTGCTCAACCAGTACCGGTTTATCGATAATATATAATACCGAGTTATCTAACGTAACAATGCCATCTTCACTACCATCAGTATCTAAATCGCCACCCGGGGTGCCAATAGCATCGCCAGCAATAATGCTCGGTAATTCACGGCCACGATGTACCAGTAGATTGAATTTTGACGTGCTGGTATAAGTTGCATTATCTTCGCTATCTAAGCCGTTGATTGCAGTGAAAGTGACGATAAATGGAATAATGTGATTATTCGGTGTATTGTCGGCAACTTTAAATCTAAATGGTGAGCGAACCCCAATCACCTCATCATTTTCATAATACAAGCCATTGTCATCGTTGCTGTAGGTGCCGACTGAGCCATAATCGACCGTATCGGTAACCCAGCTAATGTAAGGATCAATGGAATCACCCCCTTCACCTACTACTTTCGCTTCGATGCTAACTTGCACGTTATCGGCTTGGCCCCAATAGTTTCTCACGATAAGGGCTAGATCTATGGTTTCACCCGCATCGACGAGACCATCGTCATCATTAGTGCTATCGGTGCTGTTTTCATCCCAAAGCCAGTGCTCCAAATAGGCCAAATTTGGCTTGGGAGTATTGATTAAGGCTGCTAGAGCATCAGCCGAATGATATTTTTTTGCTGGTAGTTTAGGATTGTAGGTGAACCCTTGCTTTAATGGTCCGGTCGCGCCTAGTTGACCCATTAAAAAGCGTGATGAGTGGATGGTTTTATCGTTGAATTTACTGCGCAGTAGTGCTGCCATACCGGAAACAACCGGGGCAGCCATAGAGGTGCCATCCCATGCCGCGTAGCCATTGTCAGGCAAGGTTGACATAATGTCGACCCCTGGCGCCATTACTTCGTATTCGATACTGGTTTGTGTTTTACAGTCAAAATTTGAAAAGCCGGCTAAATTATCACCATTCTTGGCAGGGGTTTGTCGCTCTGCCATAACCCCAAGTACCCAAGGGTAGCTTGCCGGATAAGATGAACTGTGTAGTGGGTAACAACCCGCTTCATTTGGCATGCCATCATTACCTGCAGACGCGATTAACACCGCTTTACCAAAGGCAACCGCTAAGGCATCTTCTTCCACAGCGGAGCGAAAGTTACCACCGAATGACATATTAATTACATCGGCACCTTGCTCGGCAGCATAGGTTACTGCTTCGGCAATATCGCTTGACGTTAACACCCCAGAGTATTGTGCCGCTTTAATCGCCATAATTTGTACGTTATGGGCAATACCAGTGAGACCTATGCCATTATCAGCTTCGGCAGCAATAATGCCAGCAACATGAGTACCGTGCCCGTGGTCATCCATAGGATCGCCACTGTGCGACCAAGATTCACCGACTACCGAAACACCATGCACATCATCGACAAAGCCATTATTGTCATCATCAATGCCATTGTCGGCAATTTCACCACTATTTATCCACATGTTTAACGCGAGGTCTTCATGATTATAGTCAACACCACTGTCGATAACGGCAACCACCACATCGCGGCTGCCGCCAGCGTCATAATCATTCTCGTTAAGCCATTGCCATGCTTCGCTAATTTTTGCAGATTGCAGATGCCATTGCTCGTTGATTTTCGGGTCGTTAAATGCGTTTGCCGTTACCGGATGTTGCTGAATTTCGACCTCGGCCATGTTGTTGATTGCCATCGAGCGCTCTAGGTTCATTTCGGCAATTTCAACTCTGGGGTCGAGTTTTAATTGTTCTAATGCATGCTCTACCGACATGCTATCGTTGAGGTTGAGCTTATACCAGCGAGTTAAATCAGGTTTCGGTATCACCTGGCCCGATGCAGTCATTAGGTGAGCACCCTGCTTAGGCGCTTTTGCATTTTTAAACAATGGTTGGAAATTAGCAGTCGTGAGTAGGTTGCTGTTGCTGACGTTGTTAATACCTGCAGCTCTAATACTTTGCGTGTTTTTGTTGATAGCCGTTGGTTTGGCAAGTTTTATCAGAACCGTGTTTTTTTCAAATTTACAATCTGTACCGGTACAACTATTGATGATTGGGCCGTCTGGAATATCGGCTTGGCCGCTAAGTAAATCCTGCACGGAGCGTGTTTGGTATGGTCCCCGGGCAGATTGCATGCGCGCCAACACCTTAGCATCGGGCAAACTGATGCCTTTTTGGCGGCGACTTTCATTGCTCGGCTCGATGATTGTTGGCGGGGCAGCCTGCTCGTTGATTTTTTCGGCTAAACTTTGGACACAAACCAATTGCAAACAACTGGCGGTGAATACAGAAACGGCAAGAGACTTAACACGGCGCATTATACATCCTTGATGACTTAGCATGCTTTTGAACCAATATTAGTATTCAATTAGAGGGGAGAATGGTTCATAGTTTTACTAACTTCTTAGTTTCATTCGATCATAAATATAATTATTAATTTTTACAATATGGCAATGTAACTGTAGTGTACCAAGCCAGTCCCGGTTAATTTATGGTTCTAAATATGATTAGGTTTTATCGACGGCCTTGAAAAAGGTAATTTGGCCATAGTCCATATTGATATTGATGTTTTGTGCTAGAAATAAATGGGGTAGCTAATGAGATTTGAACCCACGACAACCGGAATCACAATCAAGTTGTCTGTATTAGTTACAATTTGATTTACCAGTAATGAGATTGTTTTTTAGGCTTGTACTTAAAACGTACTCAACGAATTAACGACGAATTCATTGGCATAACTTCCAAGCTCGTCTTTAACACCTGCCTGCCCATATCAATGTTTCTGGCGATAGTGAATGATACAGGCCTCTATCTTAGCCGTATGAGTCTTCCCCTAGCCCTTTTCATCAACCAGTTTCGCTAAATCAACAATCACCTTCGCTTGCTTCCAGGTGGCGTCGTCTTGCATTTTACCGTCAATCATTACCGCACCGGTGCCATCTGGCATGGCTGCAAGTATGCGCTTGGCAAAAGCCACTTCTTTCGGGTCTGGCGAAAACACTTCTTTAGCGATGGTAATTTGCTTTGGATGTAAAGACCAGGCACCCATGCAACCCAATAAAAAAGCATTACGAAATTGTGCTCGGCAGGCATCATCGTCAGAAAAGTCACCAAATGGACCATAAAAAGGTTTGATGCCATTAGCCATACACGCATCGACCATTTTGGCTATGGTATAATGCCATGGGTCTTGCTGGAAGAAGGCGCGTTCAGCTCCATCTTCAGTCGGATCTGCTAACATGCCATAAAAAGGATGACCACCACCAACACGAGTGGTTTTCATCCCGCGAGAGGCCGCTAAATCGGCAGGACCAAGACTCATGCCATGCATGCGAGGACTAGCAGCAGCGATGTCTTCGACATTTTTTACCCCTTCCGCGGTTTCTAAAATGGCGTGAATCAATACCGGCTTTTTAATATTGTTTCTGGCTTCTAGCTGGGCTAATAGCTGATCTAAATAATGAATATCCCAGGCACCATCTACTTTTGGCAACATGATAACGTCTAACTTGTCGCCAATAGCATTCATCAACTCAGTGATGTCTTCTAAACCCCATGGTGAATTTAAGCAGTTAATGCGTACCCACAAGCCGGTAGAGCCAAAATCTGTACTTTCGGCGACTTCTATCAGGCCAGCGCGTGCTGCTTCTTTCGAGTCCGCGGGAATTGCATCTTCTAAATTGCCTAAAATAACATCAACGTTTTTTGCCATCTCGGGTACTTTGCCGCGCATTTTTTCGACTTGCGGCGGAAAAAAATGAATCATTCTCTCGAGACGCGTAGGCAGATCCTGGTAAGGTTTTGGGGCACCCACTGCCAGAGCTTTAAAAAAGTTTCTTGGGGTTTTATTTTGCATTACTCAGTTCTCCGTTAAAGGTTCTTTATTCGGCCTGCTTGTAGCAACCTACTTTTAAATGTGAATAGGCATTAGTTCATTTTTCACATTTATAACCAACACTATATATCATAAATCTGTCATAAATTCGTCATTAATTTGTAAATTTCATCTTTCATACTGATTTCGCCATTTGGTAATCGTTATTATCAGCAATTGGCATATACATTTTAATTTTAAAATAATTTGGAACAATAATGTCAACACAAGTATTTAATAAATTTCGACTATCGCTACTCGCTATGACAGTGATATTTTCTCTTTCGGCATGTGATGGTGATGATGGCACTGCTGGTATCGATGGCGCTGCTGGTATCGATGGCGCTGCTGGTATCGATGGCGCTACTGGTATCGATGGCGCGGCTGGTATCGATGGCACTAATGGCGTAGATGGCACTGATGGCGTAGATGGCACTGATGCCGCTATTGTGGTGACCTCCACCACCCCAGTTCTAACCCGTTTAGCGACAGTTCCTGCTGGCGCTGAGGTGACCGGAGCTTTTTTAAGTGAAGAAGGTGATTTGTTCTTTAATGTTCAGCATCCTTCTGACGCGAATAGCGAAGTGGATAGTGTTAATGGCAAAGCCTATAACAAAGGCACCGTTGGTGTCTTGCGAGGCGTAAATTTTAATAACTTGCCTGAAACGATTGTTGATTCACCGGTACCTGAATCAGATTTTGAGCGCCAAACGGTGATATCGGCACTGGGTGAGTATCAAATACTTGGTCAAACCAATGATACATTTACTGACTTAGGCGCTAAGGGCTTAGCAAAAGGTTTAGGTGTGCATTACGGCATTGTTTCAGGCGACAAAATTATCGAAAATAATGCCCCTGACTTTAATGGTTTTGTTTCAACGGGTGAAGGTGAAGGCTACTTATTTACCAATTGGGAGTCATACCCAGGTGGCATGAGCCGGATGAAAATAGAAAAAGATAGTTTTGGTAGCTGGTCGGTAACTGATGCGATAATGATCAACTTTGATGATGTTGCGGGTACGGCAGCTAACTGTTTTGGCTCAGTGTCACCTTGGGGAACGCCACTGACTTCAGAAGAGTGGATCGTGAACACCAATGTCAATTCAACAACCTCACCGAGTTGGAATGACCCGTTAAATACCAACACAGATGGTATTGAAGCGTTAACCGCACCTGACTTTCCAAATCCATATCGATACGGCTATATCGCCGAAGTCACTAAGGCAACAAGTGACGAGCCGATTGTGGTTAAACACTTTGCCATTGGTCGTTATGAACATGAGAATTCAACGGTAATGCCAGATCGTCGTACCGTGTATGCTTCGCAAGATGATACCGGTGGTGTGTTATTTAAGTTTATTGCTGATACCCCGGAAGATCTAAGTTCGGGTACGCTTTTCGGTGCTAAATTAGCACAAGATATCGGCAGCTCAGATCCAGCCACAACTGGTTTTGATGTTACTTGGGTTGAGCTTGCTCGCGGTGATAATGCCACGATTGAAGCTTGGGTTTCAGAGTATGATGGCATAGGTACCGATGATTATGTCGAAGGAAAATCTAGCTATATGACACTAGAGGATGTGCAAGCATGGGCAGATGGTGATGCCACCTATCCGAGTGTCGAAAATGGTGGTAGTGAAGTAACCGCTGGTCTGCCTATGGATGACCGTGCTGCCTTTTTAGAATCACGTCAGGCCGCCAAAATGAAAGGTGCTACGGCTGAATGGCGTAAACTGGAAGGTATTAGTATCAATCATGACCGCGCTTTAGAAGCGGTTGGCGGTGAAGAAGCTGTTGCTGATGAAGATGTCGCTGAAGCATTTATCTACTTTGGTATTGCAGATATTGATAAAACCATGATCGATAATGAAGGGGATATTCAATTGACCGCCCGAGTTAAAGATTGTGGTGGTGTTTATCGCTCAAAACTCGAAGAAAATTATAATATTGCCCGAATAGAACCTGTAATCATGGGCGGCACTTACCGTTCAAGCTTAACCGGTGCTGAACGTTGTGATGTGAACCAGCTATCGCAACCAGACAATGTTATTGTGATGAAAGATGGTCGCATCATTATCGGTGAAGATGGTTTCCAAGAGAACAATACACTGTGGATGTACGATCCTAAGTAAGCATGTTGTTTGGCGGGGTAGTTGTTACCCCGCCTCTTTGCCATTACCAAACAAGCCTTAGTCAATATTCATCCATAAAACATCGAAAATTCCCTATGATCTCTCAACTGAAAATTAAAAATATCGCTTTTCCACTATTGCTTTTATTCGCACTCACGGCTTGTAATTCTGAAGAAAAGCCAGTAATAATGGCGAAATCGACACAAAATCAATTACTTCCAGAGCAAGCTAAACAGTATCCATATCAGCAAGATCAAAACATTCCAGCCACGGCTTATATCGAACACAATGAAATGTATAATCATGAAACTGTCATTCCGCCGCAGTGTTATACCAAGACAGATGGCGTAAACAACCCTTGTTATGCCTGTCATCAAACCTATCGAGATGACAAATCAAGAAGTAACCAAATGAATGACGGCGCTTTACAAGGTGAGTACCAATTTTCAGATTTAGGCATAAAAAATCACTGGAAAAATTTATTTATTGATCGACGCCCACTAATTAAAAACATCTCAAATGAACAAATTCAACACTGGGTAACGCAAGACAACTATTCCACCTTTACCCGCAAACAACAACAAGATGGGACCTGGCGTGGAGAACATACGCCAATTGAAAATTTAGCCTATCCCGAAAAAGCATTTGACTCACAAGGGCTGGCACAAGACGGTAGTTATTGGGTCGCGTTTAATTACAAACCGTTTCCGAGTACCTTTTGGCCAACCAACGGTTCTACCGGTGATGCCATGATCCGTTTGCCTAAAGCGTTTCGTGAGTTAAATGGAAACTATTCTAGAGATATCTATTTCGCCAATTTGGCCTTGGTTGAAATGGCGATGAAAGATAGTAACGCTATTTCATTACCTACCGTTTCTGAACAAAATATTGGCTTAGATCTGAATAACGATGGCATTCTTGCAAACGAGGTAAACACCATTGTCCGACAAAATACCTATGTAGGTGATGCTCAAAACATCGAGCTAGCCCATACGTTGTACCCGCAAGACACCGAGTTTTTACATACGGTTCGCTATATTGGCGTAAAAGAAGATGGCAGTATTTATAACGCCCCGAGAATGAAAGAAGTGCGTTATATGAAAAAGCATCGTTTTAAAACCCCACAAAATCTTGCCTCTGAATACTATTTAGAACAAAAAGAAAAAAATTCAGAAAACTTACCGCAAGTAAAACAACTTGGTGATAAAGGTATTAATACCAATTTCGGTTGGATCATCAATGGTTACATCGAAGACGAGCAAGGAGAATTGCGTCATCAATACGACCAGGAGTTAGCGTTTTGCAGTGGTTGCCATAAAACCATCGGCAGTACCTTAGATCAAACCTTCTCATTTCCACGTAAGGTCGATGGGGCAAAAGGTTGGGGCTATCAAAACTTAGCCGTGCAACATGACGCGCCCAATGTCGGGGAAGAAAAAGGCGAGTTTTTAACCTACTTAGAAAGAGTTGGTGGTGGTGATGAGTTTCGCCAGAATGGTGAAATGTTACAACGTTGGTTTAATGCTGACGGTAAGGTGAATGTTAAAAAAGTTGCCCAAGCGAAAAGCATTTATGAGCTTATTACGCCATCACCGCAGCGCGCCATGGATCTTAACAAAGCTTACTTCACCATAGTGAAAGAACAGAGCTTTCTTTTTGGCCGAGATGCCGCGCTCACACCAGCAACGAATGTCTTAGAAGAGATTGATGAAAGCCAACCGCCTTTGGCCGCAGAGCATAGATACCAGTGGGATTTACGCCTTGATTGGCACAAAAATAACGACCACAAAACGGTAAAACCAACTCGTGATTAAATCAATTGATTGCCTTTAATTAATTCGCATTTGTAATTGCATAGGGTACTGCTGTTCATAGTCTCCATAGGCAACATTGAAATAGATAAAATCTGTATGGTCAAAAATCACCGTACTAGTTTTTAACACTATGTTAATTTGATCTCCAACTCGCGTTAGTTCAGCTTTATCGAAGGTATTGGATGTTAAGCTTTGATCAAGCGCCATTAGATCAACTAAGCCGTGAGGATCTGCAAACGTCACAGTAAAAGCATTCTCAATATTGTTGTAAATTATTGGTGTTGTACCGAGATCAAAAGTAAAAGAAGCTAGGGCTATCGACTCAGAAAATACAGTAATGTTGGCAATTTTCAACACTTCGCTATCATCAATTAATGTCGCTCGATAGATGATACTCATTGTTTGTTGGCCGCTAACTTGCGGTGCAGTTATTTCAAAATGCTCATTACTTTCACTGATGTTCGTTCCTTGAACTCCAGATACTTGCCACGACCATTGTTTAATTTGCGCGAAATTATCGGTAATGACATCAAGCGTGATAGTTTGTCCTTTTACCGCAATTAATCTTGAGGCTGCTAAGTTAACGTCACTAATAGCCTCTTTATTTTTTATGGTGATCTCAGTGGCGACTGTTTTGCTGATGTTTGCCATTACTACCGTGAACTCAAGTTGTCCCTGAATGTCTGTAGCCACAGCTGGCGTTAATAAATTCAATACTTTATTGGTCGGGGTCAATAATGTTACAGATTGCTCTGATAACCAGCGCCACTGATATGAATCGATTGCTTGCGAACTTTCAATGGTAGGAGTAATACTGGTGTTTGAGCTTTCTTCTATTTCAATAGTGTCGGGTAAACTCACCTCTAGAGTGTTAGCGCTATCAACCGCAATAAAAATCCGGCTATCCGTGATAAATTCAGTATTATCCATTGTGGTAACGGCAATATTAATCGGAAACTCGGTTAATTCTTCTACCGTTGGCGCCGTAAAAGTAATGGTTGAGGTGGTTACATTGTCTTGAGTAACATTTTCTTGAGAGCTATCTGTGATATCTAGCGAAGATAAATCCCAGTTAATGGTATTTAGTTCAACATTACTTGCTACGCGTGCGCTAATGCTAGTGACATCTCCGGATAAAATATCAAGGCGCCCTAACAGCTCAATATTTACCCTAGGTGTGGGCTCATTATCGTGAGTTGTAATGTTTTTTCACTTTGATTATTTTGTTCATCTGTTGCGGTCAAAGTAATAGAGGCGCTTAACTCACTGACAACATCGGGTAATGTCAGGCTCGGGGTTAAACTGTTTTTATCGGAGAAAGTTATGTCCGTACTTGCTGTATGCCATTCAACGGTAACATTGTCACCTTGTGGATCTTGCACCGTGGCAATAAGCACGATACTTTGACCTCCCAGAGCTTGTTGTTCTGATGCCATAGTAATAATAGGGGCTTCATTTGAGCCGGTACTCGCCTGCAGATTGGCGGTAATTGACTTTTGACTCGAGTTACCATGATTGTCTGTAGCAACAATCGTTATTATTATCACAAGGTCAACACTGGTTGCCGGAAAGGTGACTAATGTGGATGACTCGTTGCGGTTAGAAAAACTAACACTTTGGTTATCTGCTTGCCAAGCAATGCTGATGAGATCTCCCTCAGGATCAGATACGGCCGCACTGAGAGTAATCGAGGCACCACTGTCTATTGTTAATGTCGATTCCATCGTAACGATAGGGGCTTTATTTACTGTTGGGGCCGGCTCACCACCAGAGCCGCCACAAGCAGCCAACAAAGCCGTACAAATTAGCACGGCAAATAGATTTAATCTGTTCATACCATTCCTTGATTAAGGTAAGTTTCACCTCTAATGAATAAGTGCATACTACTGCATTACCTGTAAAAGAAAAATACTTTTAAAGCTGATTAAACATACAGTTACAATTAATTCTAAGTCGATACGATATTGGTAGGCATGCAGAGAACAACAATGGGTTGAACCCTCGACAACCGGTATCACAAGGGCTCTACCAACTGAGCTATAGCCACTACTGATATACATAAATGTATGAGGATGTTATTAACTGCCTCTAGGTTTGAAGCACATTGATAGTAACAGTGAAGCCGATATGTAAAGGAATACCTATCGGCTATACGTGCTAATCTTCAAATATTAGAATGAGGCTGCAACCGACAATTAATACCGACGTCCTGTTTGTGCGTAATCCCTTAATAATTCAGGTGAAATTGCATATTTTTCAGAAACTTCATTGGTTAAATTAATGCCTTCGAGCCTAACGACTATGCTATCCGTTAAATTGTAACTACTATGATGGTACTTATCAGCAAGTGTTAACCGATGAGGAATTTAACAACTTCTGTGAATCAGTAAGGCATTTACCGCTACAATGTAGAAAGGTTTTTGTGATGCGAAAGATTTATGGCTTCAGCCAAAAAGAAATAGCAAAAGAACTCAATTTAAGCCAATACACAGTTGAAAATCATACGGCTAATGGCATGCGAAAATGTAGTGATCATTTGGAAAGAAAACTCAATGATAAGCAGCGCAAAGTAATGACTGGTGCAACCGGATTAAAATTAAGGGGTAAACAATAATGAATAATAATAATAATATTGTACAACTTCCTGACACCAATAAAATGAAAGAATAAGGCTCTTTATGGTTAGCCAAAGTTATCGTACCTCGGTCGGTGAAAAATCTGTCATTGAGCTGCCAGATTCGTCAGTACTAACGCTTAATACAGATAGCTTGGTCAAAGTGCATTTTACTGCAATGACAAGAAAGCTCACCCTGGTAAAAGGCGAAGCTCATATCAAAGTTGCACATAACAAAAAGCGAAAATTAATCTTTTCTGCCGGTGATAAATCTTTTATTGCTGTCGGCACCGCTTTTAATGTGCAATATGATAAACACTCAACGCTTGAGCTCATTGTTACTGAAGGCAAGGTTGCTATTTCCGATGCCGAACTTAGCGAAACAGTAGAAGCCTTATTTACCCAACCAATAACCAAAGAGACATTGTTAGTTAATGCCGGTGAACGAGTTATCATCCCCCCAAGGATACTACTGAGCACAATGAAATAACCAAAGAAAATGTAGCAAAAGAAATAAATAAGACTTTGGCATGGCATGAAGGAAAGCTTATTTTTAAAGGCGAAACTTTAGAAGAAGTCATTGTGGAGATGTCACGCTACTCCAATATTGATATTGAGTTTAAAGACGAACATCTGAAAAGCATTCGGATAGGCGGGCGCTTTAAAACCGGAGATATTGACGGCCTGTTAGAGATACTAGATGAACAATTTAATATTAAGGCTAATAAAGTCGGTGCATCACATATTCAGCTTTCACTGATGAAATCCACATAAATATGTTGATCAGTTGGCAAGGATGGATTTATCGGTGAATTGGAATAGTTTAATTATACTGATGTTATTTAGCATAGATATTAATTCCCTAGAAGTTAATCTAAGGAATTAATATTTGCTTGATGCTGATGTTATTGCAGGTTGCGCTACCTGTTATAAATATTGAAGACATCTCCTTAGGAACAACCAACGCAGTGGGCTGTTGAACTTCTCCGAGAAAAATGTTTTTTGACAGACCATTTTAATCCTGAAAGAACAACCACCCGATTTACATCGATATCACTAAGTACTAGAACTTATATTCTGCGCCAGCGTAGTAAAAAGCGCCGTTAAAACCAAACGGTGCTGAGCGGCGAGAGTAGGTAAATACTCCAGGGCTATTGACAATAACATTGCCACTGGCATCCACTATGGTACCGGTACGCGAGTTACCAATTTCATTTTTATCAGGGTATACATCAAATATGTTATTGCCGCCAAGGTTAAATGATATATTTTCTGTGACTTGGTAATTAATGCGTAAATCCGTTAACACTTCAGCGCCATACGTTTGTCTGCCACCGTCGGTAATGGTATATTCACCATAACGGTTAAAAGCCAAATTAACGGTTAAGTCGCCCATTGTGTATAAGCCACTTACGCTAATACGATCTTCCGGTTGCCATTCTTCAATGATGGAAATGTCTTGCTCCGAAAAAATTTCTTCTGGCGGAATGTCACCTAAACCACTGTCTTTTGGTGTGAATAGGTTTACCACATCGGTTTCTGTGAAGTTTGCAGCAAAGGTTAAGTCTAAATCACCGCCCAGTAGTTCTGTATTCCAGGTGGCAATAATGTCAATGCCGGTTGTTTCGGTATCGGCTCCATTTAAGAAGAACTGACCAGCTCCAGCACCAGATGCTTTTAAGGCGGCATCTAAAGCAGGAGACAAGCCAGTACCGAGTTTATTACTGATAACAATGCGATCGTCAATATCGATTGAATACCAGTCAACGGTTAGGTTGATATCATCGCTAACTTGAATCACGGTGCCGAGACTAAAGTTAGTCGCTTCTTCCTCTTTTAATTCAGGAATACCAATGGCTTGCGCTAAAACACTGTCATTGCGAAAGGTGCCTATTTGAACAGCGATTTGGTCACCTGTTGGGTCATCAGGGTTGGTAATAAATTGCGTACTGATGTTATTGAAGTACAGCTGTTGCATTGACGGCGCACGAAAACCCGTACTCATCGCACCACGAATAGCAATGTCTTCAGTGATTGACCAGTTTGCCGCTAATTTGAAATTACTGCTATCGCCAAAGCCATCAAAGTCATCATAACGGACGGCGCCACTTACCAAGAAATCGTCGGTAATTTCTGTTTCAACTTCGGCATAAAAAGAAATGACATCTCGGCTTTCATCTACTTCTGAAACGGGACCAATGCCGCCAAAACCTTGGCTACCGGGGCTCCTGTCGGTTGCAAATATGCTCTCGCCATTTTCCGTATCATAATCGCGATAAGAGTATTCATCGCCGGCTGTAACTCGGTATTCATCGGTGCGAATTTCAGCGCCCATGGCCAATGAAAACAAATCGAATGCTTGAGTATAATCAAGATTCAAAGTTTCCAACGTTAACTCTAAACCGTAGGCAAAGGCTTCACGAGGCACTGAATTACGAATTTCACTAGCACTCATTGTCGTCGTATATTGTAAAGAATTTGCAAACGAAGAGTTAATGGTATCGCTGGTGGTGTAGTCAATCTTATTTTGACCGTAAGTGTATGACAAATCTAAACTGGCGTCATTGCTAAAGTCGACTTGATAACCGAAGTTGTACGAAACATCTTTGATATCGGAGTTGATTTTTGGCAAAAAACCCGCGGGAATAGTGGCATCACCATCTTGCAACGGCGCATTACCACCGCTATTGGCATTATGGCGAAAAAAAGCAGCCGACTCATTATCGCGTTTCGAATAGGTAATGAAACCATAAAGTTCACCATCGCCGAGTTGATAACCGGTATTGATGGTCAAAGCAACTTGTTCTGAATCTGCATCACCAATGCGAAATGTGTTTCTCGATGCCGTTGCCTCACGAGGATCACCTAATAAATTGTCACCATTAGGCAATTCTGTACAACCAGAGAATTGGCAAGAGCCATGTAACCCCGCTCGATTGGTTGTGCCACGGTCACGGAAGTTTAATGTGGCGTTTAAATAGCCGTTATCACCTAACGAAAACCCTTTCGAGATATCGACATTTATGGTTTCACCATCCCCTTCAGAATATTCACCATAAGATACGGAAACCTTTCCGCCTTCACTGGCATCGTTCAGAACAATATTAATTACACCGGCAATGGCATCAGAACCATACTGGGCTGCCGCGCCATCACGTAAAACTTCAATTCGTTTAATTGATGATGCAGGAATTGCATTCATATCTGTGCCCGCGGTACCGCGGCCGACAGAGGTATTTATGTGAATTAAACTTGCTTGATGGCGGCGTTTGCCATTAATGAGTACTAATGTTTGGTCAGGCCCTAAACCACGTAACGTTGCCGGGCGTAATGCATCGGTACCGTCGCTGATTGATGAACTCGAAAAGTTAAATGATGGTGCTATTGCTTGCAGCATTCGACCCACTTCAGTTTGACCGGTATTGGCTAATGCTTCCGCGGACAATATATCGACGGGTACGGGTAATTCATCAGCAGAACGCCCTGACACCCGGCTACCAATAATCGATATTTGCTCGATTTCTTGATCTTGGGCAGATTCTTGTGCTAAAGCAGCTTGGCTTGCAGCACCTAAAATCATTGGCACTAAAGCCACTTTCATAGTTTTATTTTTCATTGTTGTTATTCCCTGTTTATGTGTTTCAACTTGAATGCACAGTTGACCAGAGTTATTAACAACAGCGATTAAACCCGAACCGTTTAGTAATCTTTTTAGGCCCGATGTGACTGAATAGTAACCTTTTAGTGCATTTTTCTTGATGTTTCTTCGTCAAATCAAACGAAAAAATAACGGTTTGATCTGTTTTTTTGGCAAATGCAATAATGGCTTTATCAGCTCGTTGTTTATCAATATCAAAGCGAGTCAAGCCATCGGCAAAGGCAATAGGCGACATTATAATGATCAACGTTGACGCGATAATATAAGATTTAAGTATTTGCTTTGTCGTGACATGAAACAGACGAAAAATATTTCGCCAACTGTGCAATATTAATAAACAGACCAGCAGAGAATTTCCTCTATATAATTTTTATTTTATTTTATTCTCTTATAAACACACACAAATTACCACCCTAAAATAGTCGCATTAAAATACCGCTATGGAGTTTTATGTTTAGCGTGAATAAAGCAACAATATTTCGAGGAAATATTTGTTAACTATCTAAATTTTTTAAATTTTTCTAAAAGCACTTAGTTTGCCAACGAGAGTAAAATGGTGTTGTTGGGCGCTTTGCTGGAAGTAATGTTTAGGTTAATTTCTAATGATGCTATCAAACCATCAATATCATCAGCTCGAAAGTAGCCAGCGACTTTTAAATTAGCGATTTGCGGATCAATAATTTCAAAATGAATTTTAGTGTATCGACTGATATCGGCTAAGGCTGTTGTTAACGGTTCTCCTTCAAAAATAAGCATACCTTGTTGCCAAGCTAAATCACGTTGCACTTGGCTTAGGGAAACTTCTTGTACTGGCGCATCAACATGCTCTGCAATCGTCGCTTTTTCACCTGATTTAACTAATATGCCAGGTAGCAAGGTGGCTAGGGGTTGGTCAAACGACTGTTTAATCACATCAATGGCTTCATTGGCTTTGGCAATAAGTACCCGCCCCTCAATAACAACTAGTTCTAGGGCCTGCTCGTTATTTTTTTGGACATTGAAAATGGTTCCTAAGGCAGTAAAAGATTTTTCCCCGGCAACGACAGTAAAAGGGCGGCTAATATCGTGATTGACGTCAAACTGCGCCTCGCCTCGTACTAAAGTTAACTTTCTTTGGTTGCTGCCATAATTGATTGCAACTTCAGTATTGGTATTTAACTGTATATGGCTACCATCAGATAAAGTAAAACTTGCCTGTTCACCGACTTTAGTGGCAAAAGTTTGAATTTGGGTTAATTGGTGCTCTTTGTATGATGGTAAGAAGGGGATGAATGATTCATTTAACAAGGTATTTGCACTTATCAAAGAGATAAATGCAATACTCGCAGCCATCACTATCGCGGTTAATTTTCTTGATTTTGGCTGGTTTCTTTCTAATGGGAACAGATCGCTTAATTCATTGAGTACGCTCAAGTCATCCCAATACGAAGCCATTTCAAGCAATGTAGTATAATGTGTGTGCTTTTGCTGGCTCCAATTCACCAGCGCTTGCTTTGCTGTAGGCGATAAACCGCGGTCGATGCGACTTATCCACAAACAGGCTTGTTCTTGTATGTGCTCTTTACTGTAAAACTGACTGACATTACTCATTTACTTAAAACTCTTTTCTTTTTACCCTTGCTGGTTATTTTAGAACCCTTTATTTGAGTGCTTTGACCACTGTTATGCTCCATTTCCTGCATAAATTGTACACTTTTTAATAAGCCTTTTGCTACATGCTTTTCAACGGTGCTTTCACTCAATTGTAAATATTGTGCAATTTCTTTTTGGCTTAATCCATAAACCTTTTTTAGGACAAAACACTTGCGTACTGAACTGGGTAATTGCTCAGCTGCACGGCAGAAAAAAAGAAACTTTTCTTGACTTTCGAAGTCTTCTTCAAAAGAGCGGCTATTTAATTCGACAGGTGGCACAGTAAAATCCTCTAATGAGTCATTAAATTTATTGTCCCATCTTGCGCTGTGATTAAGAGCCAGATTCTTGGCTGTCGTTAACATGTAACTGCGTACATATTTTATTTTTTGCTTAAGATCTGCTTCATAAGTGCGTATAAAGGTTTCTTGAACAATATCATCAATATCATCACGTTTAACAATACGACTGATCAATTGCCGAATGTTACCGCGATAACCCATAAATATATCGGAGAGCTTCACTGTTTTTTCCATTAATAATGCGCTTATCCATAAATGCTTGTACTGCTATATTAAACATTGATTGGCGTAAAAGTCTAATTTTCATACAATTTTAAGTGATCACCGCAATGTGTACAGGATATCCATAGGAGTAATTTATGGTTGTTAATTTTAATTGAGTTTTATCCGTCGTTTTGAAAAAAACAACTTGGCTATAAATTTTGTTCATATTGACGTTGTGAAATGTCTTGTACCAGGAAAAATGGCGTGGCTAATGGGATTTGAACTTCACGGCGATCGAAAATGGAATCACAATCAGGCTGTCAGTATTGTTCTGAGTTGGATTTCAATGTCATAAGATAGATATCTAAACTCACAGAATAATGCAAGACAATTAATTTCGGCTATATTGGACTTTGGATTTTTCATTCTGACAATGAGATCAATTGTCAATTGTCAATTGTCATCGACTCCCTTAATTATTAAGAAGGCTCTTTGGTGCTATTACGATCATGGCTTGGACACAAGCTGATATAACTTTTTATAGGCTCGGGTAAAGTGACTTTGATCACAAAAACCGGTTTCCTGAGCGATAACAGCTAGGCTTTTATTCGTTTCTAACAATAGCTGTTTTGCATGTTCGAGTCTTACGCCAATGGTGTATTGGCGAGGTGTTTTACCGAGATGTTTTTTAAAGCGCCTTTCCAAAGCGCTGATTGATAAGTATGAATAGGCAGCCTTAAGGTATGTAAACACACATCATCAGGGCTGATCTGGGCACGTTTAAGTAATTTAATGAATGCCTTACGAGGAGCCTATCGGTTTCCCTTTCGCCCTACCTGCAAACAAGTACGGGGTATCAAGTTTCAGCGGCACACGATCAATAAATGCCATCATCAAATCGGTTAAATAGATGCTTCTGGGTTTACCATTCTTAGTTATAGGTATGTGTACCACTCGCTTTTTAACATCAACATCAATCAGCTTAATGTTCGACACCTCACCACACCTGAGGCCAGTTAACGCCAGTAGAGCAATATAGTCCGAAATTGTTTTGTTCGAGTACTCCTTGCACACTTTTATTAATCGTTTCACCTCATACACGTTCAGAAATCTGGTCCGTGCATTATTGAGTTTAAATTACTTCACCCGGACACAAACATCTTCGTCGACCATGCCTAGGTGAAGCGCACTTCTCGTCATCGACTTTAAAATCATCAACGCCTGATTGCACGTTGCCGGAGCATAGAAGTTGCCAAGTTTATTGACCGTTGCCACTAAGCTGACCAAAAACACTATGACTTAACAACGAAAATAAGGTCGGTAAAGCTGCCGGAAGCGAACGTTAACGCCACATTAAGGGGCTTTAAATAGATAAACTTGTGAAGCGAAACCAGAAAACGGTTAAAGTCCCGCTTGAATTACTTGATAGGTTCTTTGGTGACACCTATCTTGTGTAAATTATCCTTATCCCAATTTTTTCCATCGAAGTGTATTATTTCAACTGAGCTAAAATCAAGTTCTTCGTCTAAGCAATTAACATTAATGGCAATAAGGTCGGGGGTTGACCTAGGATGATGAAAACAGTGAATTCCACAGACATCACAAAACAGGTGCTTAGCAATTTTTGTATTAAACGTGTAAAGGGTGAGATTACCTTTACCCGATACCAGATTGAAATTATCCGGTTTTACCTTAAATAATAGAGCTCCCTTTTTAGTGCAAATTGAACAGTTACATTTAATAACACTTTTAATGTCAGCGATTATTCCAAATTTGACAACCCCACAGTGGCAGCCACCTTTATATGATTTCATAGGATATTTTCTTGTGTAATTTAAAGTGTATTAGTGCGCATTTCGAATTAAATCGTCAGCAATTTCAATAAATGTTCATTCACACACTAAACTTTTATTATAGTTTTAATAAGTTACCAGTAGTTTCTGACATTATCAAATGCTTGTTTATGTGGGGTAATGACGCATAGAGGTATATCAGCCTTTTTAAATATTGCATAACGAGCCATCGTCCGCTTAATTATGTAAAAAAAACCATTAAATAAGAATAGTTGTCATGTCTTCAATGCGCACAAACTACCCAACCCAGACCATAACTCCCACAACCGCAGCAACTCAACAACCCCATGCTCGATGTTTTTGAGCTATCTTTCGGGCAGCAGCAACATTGATATCATTAAAGCTGCCCAGGCTAATACTCTGTTTCTTGCCATGGTAGATGTAACGGAATAAGAAGCGTTTGTTACCTGTTTTACCAACCAAGCATTTTAAGCCAATAACTTGCGTATCGCTTAGTTCAAGGTATGTGGAGTTAGAGTTAGAGTTAGAATTAGAGTTAGTAGGGTTGTTGGGGATGGCTCGGATGGTTTTGTCTGTGAATTTAAATCGTTTGGTTATAGTGGTTGTTGGCATGATATTAATTCCCTAGGGTTAATCTAAGGAATTAATATAGGTTTGATGATGTTATTACGGTATGCGATAACACATCGAATGACTCTGATCCCTTTGATTTCGGTTTGTTTTTAAGTTCGTGGGGATCCCTCAGATACTGAGCCCTTTAATGCACTGAACCAGCCGGTTCTCTTGCTTCCCTTCGTATCGTGCCAGGACCAACATTAAATTGTTTCTTGAAGGCTTTTCGAAAGGCTGGTTCGCTTTGATAACCACAATTCTCGGCAATGTGCATCACAGATTTATTCTCTGATATCAGCATGTCATAGGCTTGCTGCATGCGCCAACCAGTGACATATTCCATCGGTGACATATTAAGCATTTTTTTAAACTGCTCGGCAAAACCAGATCGAGACATCCCGGCTTCTTCGGACAGTGCTTGCACACACCAGTGATGCTCGGGCTGCTTATGAAAACTGGTCAATGCTTTGGAAAGGCGAGGATCTTTGAGGACGGCAATATAACCAAGATTAGTCTCGTGTAGCAGCATGTATGTTCGAATGGCCTCGATAAACAGAATATCGGACAAGCGATCGACGATTGCATTTGAACCAACATGACCATAATTAGTTTCAGCGATCATCATGTTAATGATGATCGCCAAATTAGTTTTGGTCGAGTCTGCCGCGGGAATCACCATTACATCCGGCAACTCCTTTAGTATCGGGTTCCAATAATGTTGAAGAAACTCACAATAACCGCAAATCAATGACGTTGATTTGCCCTGTTTATCTTCTGTCGTTGGCATGTTGCGTGGCAAATCATCCGCAGGGTACTCCGAACTATGAGAAATAAAAAGCAGAGGATTATGTAAACAAAACATCAGATCACCTGCATGTAGCGCTATTGGAGTGGGTGTGTCAGGCGTGTGTAACCAACAATCACCGTTTGCAATAACATGAAAGTTGATTTGCAAATTCATCGACGACATATCAATGACCCATTCGTCACAAAACTTTGCATCCAAAAAGACTTTGGAACTCAAGCGCAGCGTTTTGAGTACATCATTCAGAATATCCATCAGAATTTAGTATAGATGAAATATTTGGACGATTAGATATAAATTCCAGATATCCAGACATATTATTTAGTCTTATGCGCCGCTATTATATTAATAGCCCAGTAAACCCGATTGGTTGCTGGAGCGGGCAACAAACAAAGTTAGATTACAAAGAGGAGATAACAACATGTTAAATATACAAATAGTTACCGGGCTCCTATTGATTGGTTTCCAGGTTTGCGCTTATGCCGGGTTGCCCAACCCAGGTATGACGTTTGATCCGGATCGAACGGCATTGGTGACCACCGACCCACAAAACGACTTTCTGAGTGAGAAGGGCGTGACTTGGGGCGTTGTCGGCAAGAGCGTGGTCAAAAACAATACAATCAAAAACATAGAAAGCCTGTTCAAGGCAGCAAAGAAAAATAATGTGCCAGTATTTGTCTCGCCACATTATTACTACCAAACCGATTATAACTGGAAATTTGAAGGTGCGCTGGAAAAATTGATGCACCACATTAAGATGTTTGATCGTAAGGATGCGTTAAGTATCGATGGTTTTGAAAATTCGGGGGCAGATTGGCTGAAGCAGTATAAGCCGTATATCCAAGACGGTAAGACCGTCATCACCAGCCCTCATAAAGTTTATGGCCCTGAGACCAATGACCTAGTCCTTCAGTTACGCAAACGAGGTATAGACAAAGTAATTCTAGCTGGTATGTCTGCCAACCTATGTGTTGAATCACATTTACGTGAATTGCTGGAGCAAGGTTTTGAAGTTGTTGTTGTGAAAGATGCCACAGCTGGCGCACAAGTTCCCGAAGGGGATGGCTATGAAGCGGCTCTAGTGAACTTCAGATACCTAGCCAACGCAGTTGTAACAACCGAAGATGCGGTGAAAGCCATTACCAACAAAACAGCATTTAAATAATGGGTGAAAATAAAAATCACACAAAATCAAAGGGGTCAGTGTCTGATCCCTTTGCTTCTTTTAAGTACCAACATAAGATGTTTTTTCACAAAAAATATACATAAGAGCAAATACCAACACATCAGCAACTCAATAACCCCATGCCAATGCTCACACATTCACCAGTTCGTTAGCAGCACTTTACAGGAATGAGATCTACTTGGAATTAAATGCGTACAGGATATGCACAGAAACAATTTATGGTTCTGTAAATTAGTTGGGGTTTATTGCGTGTTTAGAAAAAGACAATTTGGCTATAGAGTTTAATAACACTGGGGTGATGAATTTGAAACTAGGAAAGAAAAATGGGGTGGCTAATGGGATTTGAACCCTCGACAACCGGAATCACAATCACGTTGTCGGTATCGGAGTCAATTGGATTAATGTGTATCAAGCTAGATATTACGGGTGGTGTTCATGACAGAGCTTGGATTTAAACTTAATAGATATTCTTTGCAAACTCACAGAATAGTGCCAGAGAGTATTTTATGGCAATCGCATTAACCTTTCGCTTCGCCAGATTCTAATTATTTGAATGCTAGTTTCGTTTAATACGTAAACAATACGAAAAGGAGAATGAATTAACTCTCTAATCAATGACACTGAAAACTCTGGTACTTGCCTACCAATTTCAGGGTTAGAAGGCAATGTTTCAATATGGCTGATCATTTCCAAAATAAAACTCTCACCAACTTGTGGTACCTGCTGCTCTGTGTAATATGATCTGATATCTTCTAAATCACATATAGCCGACTCTGCAAATTCAATTTTCACGACTATAAACCAAGCCTTGCTTTTACATCGCTAATATCTGATTTATCCCCTTCTTTAATATCGAGCATGCCTCTAGCAATAGCTTTTATAAAAGCAAGTTCTTCGATATTCTTTTCATATTCTTCAAGCCCTTGAACTACCGCTATACCTCGTCCACGACTCGTAACTAATACTGGTCGATGTGAATCTTTAGCGTGATTAACTACCTTGCCTGGATTTATTTTAAGATCAGATAAAGGAATCACATCTTCTGAGAATTTTGCTTGCATAATAGCACCTCTAAAAACAACATTAACAATACCAGTTTACCGCACCTGTTAAGTATTATCTAGAAATGAAATGCTCAAACGTCCAACACGCCCATCTTGTTTAATTTGATACCCATAATGAATGCAATAAAATATGCTCACTTAACTGTTTTCAAAATCAAAAAATATATGAAAATAATATCGTGGCTATTTAACTTAATTTTTTACTTAGTTTCATTGCTGTTTAAAACTGATTAATGTAGCTCTAAAATTTTTATCGATAAAACACCAGGCAACAGATATTGCTTGCCCTTGGCAAAATGGACGAATTGAACGTTGCTTTGGTACATTTAAACGAAAATGGCGACAAATTTCAATTTCGGCAACGCATTTACAAGTTGAGCTAGATATTTATCAAACATGGTATAACGTGATCAGGCCGCATAGTAATTTAGATGGCAGAACACCAGCAGAAATTTTTACTAAGGCAATACCTAGTGGGAAAGCAAAGTTAGTAACTGCATGGGATGGTGTCTTAGTGGGTTACTATTTTCCTGATTAAATATAACGAAAATAGAAGTTAACAACGTTCATACAAAACACAGGAGTTCTCCGCCTAAAATTTAAAAATGTAGAATATCGCTAAATAAAAATAGTTTTCGATGATAAAAATTAGAAATACTTTAGAGAAAAAGGAAGTGATCAGCCTATTTCATTGAAATATAGGCTGAATTTAATACTAGTAGATGTCCGAACGATGCGAACGGGACACAGCGAAAATTAAATCACCGAGAATTGCTGGTTAAAAATGGTGAGTGTTGAGGCCCCATTTTCAATATGATATAATTCTCTGATTTTTTTGACCCTAGGTGGCACAATTACAACTAACTGTAGATTCAATGGAGGTATCTGGAATGGCTAAAGAGGAATACTCAACTATCAGCGGTTATAGGTTTTCTCTCCTTTTTTTGGTGTTACTTAGTGCGCTTTTTCTCGCACTCTGTCTACTCTCTGGCTTCTCTTTGCTCGGATTAATCGACCTTACGGGCTCTCTCGTCGTTGTTTTCCTGAAACCCTTCGGCGTTCCTGTCGTCTACGAAGACACTGTTATGGCAGTGACAATCTCCGGGTTCAAGATGCTTATCAACTCAGAATGCACGGCGATAGATTTTCTGTTGATATTTTCTGTAGCTGTTATCGCCTCTCCGTCCCACAATATCAGCTACAAAATCAAGGGGATTTTAGCGGGCGGCGTGATCATCGTTTTCTTAAATGTCCTGAGAATAGCTGTCCTCGGCGTTACAGGTGCGAGTTTCCCCGCGATCTTCGATTTCGTGCACACTTATCTGTGGCAGGGCGTATTTGTCATAGCTGTCTTCTTTATATGGCTCTCATGGAACCAGGGGCCTTCCGCCGACAAGACATTGCTGAAGTTTTGCAGTGTGGCCATTTTTGTATCGTTCATTGCGATTTTAGGACTCCAACTTGTGATGGAGTTCTATTTGAATGTTTTAGCCAGCATCTCCGAAGGGGCATTTAACGCCTTCTTAAGCAGCAATTTCTTCGTTACAGCTACAAAAGAAACGATAACCTACCATCGTTCATGGAATTCCTTGACGTTCCCCATCTCAGTCGATGTTTTCGACTCATCTATTTTCTTCGCTCTCACGATTGCCTCGGCGAAGGCAAACGATATAGCGCGATTGGCAGTGAAACTCGTTTGTGGTATGGGCCTTCTATCGCTTGTACATCTGATCTTCGCTATGGTCGTCGGCTACCTTTTTATCCAGGAGGTCAGTATTGAGAGTGAACTCTCTATCAACACGGCGTATTTGATCAGAGTTTATTCTATCACGATTCCAGTATTGCTCTGGGCGCTCATGTCCACCAATAAATGGACGTGGTTGAGGGAATGTAACCCTCCCGTAAAATCAGAATCGCTTTAATAGAGTTTTCCCGTTACATTTACTTAACGGAGAAAAACAATGAAAAATAAACGATTCACGGAATCTCAAATCTTTGCGCTGTTAAAAGAAGGTGAGTCAGGGGCGATGACCGTTCCTGATTTGTGCCGTCAACATGGCGTAGGCCAAAGCACTTATTATAAGTGGAAATCACAGTACGGTGTGTATGGAGGCATCTGACTTAGCCAAACTCAAAGCGCTTGAGGATGAAAATCTCAAACTCAAGAAAATGTTTGCTGATGTCAGTTTACAAAATATGGCACTCAAAGAAGTCATCGAAAAAAAGCTGTAAAGCCATCAGAGCGAAAGCAGTTAGCTCAGTTCGCACATATTGAACTGGGTTTAGGTGTTGTGCTGGCTTGCGAAGCGTTTTGTATTAGTCGATGTACCTATTATTACCAAGCAATATTGGTTGATGATACCGAGATCATTGACGTGCTTTCTTTGTTAGCACAAAAGCACCCTAGGTATGGTTTTCGTAAGCTGTTTAAACGATTACGGCTCTCAGGTCATCCTTGGAACCATAAACGTGTTTACCGCATTTACTGTGGTTTAAAGCTCAATTTAAGACGAAAAACAAAAAAGCGATTACCAGCAAGAACACCTGAGCCACTCGCCGTACCAACCAGTGCCAATGCTTGTTGGTCAATGGATTTTATGAGTGATAATTTATACTCAGGCAGACATTTTAGAACGTTTAATGTCATTGATGATTACAATCGTGAGGTATTAGCGATTGAGGTTGATATGAGTTTACCTGCGCTTCGCGTTATACGTGTACTCGATCGAATCGCGGCCTATCGAGGTTACCCGAAACGTCTGAGACAGGACAATGGGCCAGAGTTTATCTCTCATGCACTTGAATTATGGTCGGAGCAACATGGCGTTAAACTAGACTTCATTAAGCCAGGAAAACCAACAAAAAATGCCTATATAGAACGATTCAACCGAACTTACCGTAATGAAGTTTTAGATTGTTATTTATTTAATTCATTGACGGAAGTACGAGAAATAACCGATAGTTGGATGGTGGAATATAATCATGAGCGACCACATGAATCACTCAATGATTTACCACCAAAGCTTTATGAACAATTAAAGCAGGAAAACTCTATTGAAATCTGATCTATAAAAGGGGTGGTTACATGCTGCTGTGATCGGCGTCTTGGTGGTATAGAGCTTACAGTGCGCGACCTTGGCGTAAGTATCGATGTAGGTCTGTTGATAAACCCGGCCGACGCCTTTGAACGTGCCGACGTAGAAGGTGTCCTGCGATCCGAGATAGCCGGGATGAGCAGTATCGATCTCGCCACAGGCTTCATCATCTTGCTTTTTTGCGCTCCAATGCCTGGACCTGGGACTCCGTCAGGATCAGTCCTTCTTCGGCAACCTTGGCTTCAAGCGCTATCAAACGCAGTTTGAAGTTCGCCAGATCATTGCGAAGCCAGATTGAACGTGAGCTTACGGCAGCATAGTTTAACTTATCTTTTTTAAACTGATTTAATTCATGGCAACTTAATAACTTCGGTTCCAATGATGTCAGAGCAACTTGCAAAAACCGTTACCGCCTTTG
>MAAC01018450.1_pt1 | contig 37839 bp, 39 predicted proteins | sample 1115981 | NCBI WGS metagenome assembly MAAC01 (sample SAMN04961126, study PRJNA320927) | seawater metagenome | isolation source: sample BD02T64 sea water enriched with oil for 64 days | place: USA:Gulf of Mexico | collected 2013-07-27 | reverse complement strand
TGGGCCTTCATATCACGGCCCGCCACCGTGCCGGTCTCTTGGATGAGACGGTCAGCGAGGGTGGATTTGCCGTGGTCAATATGCGCCACGATCGAGAAATTGCGGATTTTGGACAGATCGGTCATGCTAGGGGATATGATTTGGAATCTTGTCATGGTCAAGCGGGCGTATAGGGTGTGGGACAGGTTATTTGATCTAAGGGCGTATTGTGTTGGCGGATTTTGACATATTTAAGGTCGACCTTTGTGGCAAAAGCGAAATCTCCCTGCCCTCCTCACTATGAAATACGTATCTTCTGCCTTCTGTACAAGGTGTGCCTTTCGCAACATCGCCAAGCGTGCCTTCGGATGGGAGGTGAATACTGTTCAGTTTGCGCCCGCCGTGGAAACGGGATCGGGCGCGATCCGGATTACCAAGTGATCCGCAGGACCGAAACTACTCCAGCTTTATGACCCGTAGGCGTTGCATTTCGACAGTACCGCGTTCTGTCAATTGCCAAAAATTTGCAAGTGACCCACCTTGAGTTTTTAGCCGCCCCACTGATATCAGTTTCAAGGCTTCAAACTGGATGCGGATTGTATTTAGAGTTTCTCGCTCCAATTCGAATTTATACTCTACGTGATTGCTAGACCTTTGCCCATCGGTCGCAGTCAAGGCCATCATGTTGGAGGCTTGGGCTTGATTCAATGGCTCAATCATATTGGGAGCTAGTCTGCCAAATAGTGTCTCGAGACTAATTTTCGCAGTCATATCGCCACCACTTATTACGGAACTTTGGTGGTTCCGATAGAAAGTCTCCACAGTCACGGGAAGCACATGCTCAAGGCCCGCAATATTCTGGGGAGTATGATTTTGATTTTCGAATTCACCAATAATCCTTTGGGCGTCTTGAAGCTGAGATTGCAGCTCAACAATACGACTGAGCGCCGCCTCTATGTCAACAGTGGTACCCCGAACCCAACCTGTTTGAGGTTGGCTTGTCATAGCCCGGTTGAGAGCGAGTACGGCGAAAGAGGGTAACTCCATAGGCTCAGTCCACATTTTCACCATCCTGTTCGCAGTAACGTCATTCCGAAATCTAAAGAATTTCTCCGCTCTTTGAGAATCATTCAAATCTGTTCTTTCTTTATCCAAGGAGTTGGGATCAGAATGGACAAAAGCCAAGACAGGGAGGCCTTTTTCACGCGCATATGCATATTCTTTTTCGGTGTATCCTTTACCGTCCGGAGCGATTGAACCGTAACGTCCTCCCAAAATTAGGATGTAGTAGTCTGTTTCGTCGATGATGCGCTTTATAAATTCGAACTGCTCTTCGTCAGAAGCGGGGAAGGCTTCCATCCCTACAGGAATGCAACCCATTTCGTACAGAGCTCGAGTGATGGCATTCCTTTCTTCTTTTAGATCGGCGTAGGTGGAGGAGATAAAGACTTGGTATTTCTTCTGAGACATTGCCTAGCTTTCTGCCAAATTACTTAGATAGAGTTTAGCGACAGGACCTTGGGTAGTTAAGCGATAACTCGCCAAATTGCAGAAATCAGGAATTTCTTTCTAAATTAGGGCGAGTAAGTACATCGACATTTTACCCGGTCGCCAGACCGGGCAGCGCCTGACCCTCCCCACGGGAGGGCGCTTTGCACCCACCCAGGGTCTGGCGCTGCCCTAAGCTCTATTTCCAAACCCTGCCCTCCCCTCCGGCAACATCCCGCCCAACAGACCTTGACCCGCTTAGCCCGATTGAACCCCTCCCCGACCTGCGCCATAGTGCCGCCGATATGCGGGCACTAAGATCCGCCGACCCAAGCGAGTGAACAGTGATGATGCGTATTTTGACCGCCGTGCTTTGCGCGGGCACAGTTTTTGTAGTGACCCCTCCCCCGGCACAGGCTGGTTTGATCGAACGCGCCTGCCGTCAAGCCGACCGCACGGCGGCTACACCGGCGAAATGCAGCTGTATCCAACTGGTTGCCAATTCCAGCCTGACCCGATCAGAGCGCAAGAAAGTTGCCAGATGGTTCGACGATCCGCATCAAGCTCAGGTGGTACGTCAATCAAGCCAACGCGGTGATGAACAGTTGTGGTTGCGATACAAAGCCTTTGGCGAACGCGCTGCCCGCAGCTGTAGCTGAGTCTGCCGATCCCAACAAAGGTGCGTGCAAGCACACACCCTACACTGCACGCGGTTCTGTGTTGCCCGACTTCTGCGTAGGAATATGTGGTGAGCGCCTTGCCTGCCCATCTCGCCTTAAAGCGGCGCAAAAATGGGCATCTCTCCTTTGAGCCGATTTCTCCTCTTGACCCCCGGGCCGTGGAGTTTCACACAAGGCGCAACAAAAACAGGAGCGTGGCTGATGCTGATGAAAGGGGTGACCCTGCGAGGGTTGGAGGTTTTCGAAGCCTTGGCCAAGACCGGATCGGTGGCTCAAGCTGCTGAGGTGACCGGGCTGAGCCAACCCGCGGTCAGCCAGCAGCTTCGCAATCTGGAAAAGGCACTGGGCACCGACCTTGTTGACCACAGCCGCCGCCCGATGCTGGTGACTACAGCCGGACGCAATTTTCTAAGCCGCACCGAAGCCGTGCTGTCGGAACTGCGCCTTGCGCAGAGCGAGTTGACGGTGATGGACCTGACACACCTGACGACCCTGACGATTGGGCTGATCGACGATTTTGACAATGACCTGACCCCGCGTCTGGCCACTATTCTGGCCGACAGTCTGACACAATGCCGGTTCAAGATGATCACCGCCTCGAGCCATGACATCAACCGAGCAATGGCAGCGCGTGAATTGCACATCGCAGTGGCCGCCAGCACCGGCGAATTGCGCGACGATATTGTAGAGTACCCGCTGGTGCGCGACCCCTTTATTCTGGTGGCCCCCAAGGGGTTTTTGAAGGATCCCAGTACTCAAGGTGAACTGCTGAATGAACTACCATTGCTGCGATATGGGCGCGAACAGCTGATCTCGCAACAGATCGAGGCGCATCTGGCACGCCAGAAACTGGAGTTCGAGGAACGGTTCGAAATCGGTTCGCATCTGGCACTGATGGCGATGGTGGCGCGGCGTATTGGCTGGGCTGTGACCACGCCGCTGGGATATATGCGGGCCGTGCGCTTCCATGACCAGATCGATGCCTTTGCGCTGCCTTTTGGCAATTTTTCCCGCAGCATCTCGCTGTTCGCCGCCGCTGATTGGGCCGACCGGGTGCCACGGGATGTGGCGCAGACCATGCGCCACCTGATGCAGAGCCAGATCATTGGCCCAGCGATTGGCCAATTGCCCTGGCTGGCCGGGCAACTGCAGGTGATCGAAGAGTAATTCCTTCTCTGGCACCTGTGCGCCTCCCGCCGCTCCCTTAAACGGCTAAACTCCCGTTGGGCAAGAGACGTAAATGTCAGGCTCCCTCAATCTGCCTGCAAATTTAATTTTCTCGCGAAGCAGACGCGTCGAGCGCCTGCTTTAATCCACGGGCTGCCTGCTCTATCAGATTCAGGCAACCGTCGAAGTCGCGGGTGTAATACGGGTCGGGTACATGGTCAGCCCTCGCCCGGTTGGCATAATCCGTGAACAGCCGCACCGGAATCTGATTGCCGGATGGGCGCAACGCCTCGACCTCGGTTTTATTTTCCTCATCCATCACAATGATCAGGGCAAAATGGGCAAAATCTAAACGATTGAACTGACGGGCTCTCAGGTCTGAAATATCCAACCCTCGGGCGCGCAGAGCCAATTGCATCGCCTCATAAGGGGGCTGCCCCAGATGCCAGCCTGATGTGCCGGCGCTGTCTGTTTGAACCTCGGGTGCAAGATCCCGAAATACGCCCTCGGCAGCTGGCGAGCGGCAGATGTTGCCAAGACAGACAAACAGGACTTTCTGAGGCATGATAACAAGGCGTCCTGTTTTTCGAGAAAAGACGTCGATGTGAAACTGTTTAGCAGCTTCTCGCAGCGCATTGCCATACTACCATTTACCAAAGCGGCGGATCTGGGCCGGGCCGACACAACTCCATCACCTTACGAAACCGAATGTGTAGTGCAAAGCTGGGCGCCTATCTACATCCCCATGAGCAGACGATAAATCTGAAAGAGGTACCGCTCCACCCGAAAGGCGAGGTTCTGGCATATGCGCTGTCACCTGTTACGGGAGACTATCCCAAGACATATATGCACGGCATCCTCGGCGGCACCCTCTGCGCAGCATGCGACCACCGTTGGCACGCGCCTCTGGAAATGAGCGTACGACGCTGTGACCTTCATCTCGGGCAGCTGCAGCGCGCCCTGATATCGTTTGGCTTGAAGAGAAGCCCTATGACATGGAGAAGATCTATACCCGTCTTGCTGAGGCGGATCTGTTTGCCGCCATTGGCACCTCGCCACAGATCTATCCAGTGGCGACTTTTGTTCACAAGGCTCGTACGGTCGGAGCCCATACGATTGAACTCAAGCTGAAGCTCTTGGCACTGGTCTCGGCCTGGGTTGATAAGCTGCTAAGTCAGCGTTGAAACGAAAAGCCAGCCCCAAAAGGGCTGGCCGGGTGCGAAGGAGGGCGGCAGCGCCGTCGGACGCCGCGCCCCGCTTGACTCAATTGCTGTGGTTCGAGTGTTTCATGCCGCCCGCGGCTGGCTTGCGCGCTAGGTCCACCGGCACTTCGACCACCATGTCGCCTGCCTTTTCAAAACTCAGGGTCAGGGTGATGGTGTCGCCCTGCTTCAGCTCCTGGTTCAGGCCCATCAGCATCACGTGATCCCCGCCACGTTGCAGCATGTGGGTTTCACCTGCTGCAACGGCAAAACCTTCCTCGACATGCATCATCTTCATGACGCCATCGCCCATATCCATATGGGTGTGCAGTTCCGCCCGCTTGGCGACATCAGTGCTGACGCCGATCAGGCGATCATCTTCACCTGTATGGTTCACCAAAGCCATAAACGCCGCGCCGGCCATCTTGTTAGAGGCACGCGCATAGGCGTCATCAACCATGATCATGGACATATCGGCAAAAGCTGCACCCGCCAAAGTGAGGGAAGTAGCTGCAGCAATAACAATGGATTTGAAAGACATAGTTGTCTCTCCTTTTAGTCTGAGGTCTGATTTCATGTGTCTTGAGCTTGTTAGAATCAGAGACCAATTGGCGGCGACCGCGCGCTGGCCCGCAGCGGCATCCTAGAGTGGACGCGTATCTGCACGGGGTGATCAACCCGGCACAGCGGCTCGGGTGCGACATGCTGCGGCCGCTGAGACGGTGCCAACGCATCCATACCCAGCGTAATGCAGTCAGGGCAATCATGCGGCGCGCGCGCTGGCTGGCCGTCACTGTCCACATAGATCACCAGTGGACCGCTGCCCGAGCAGATCACAATCTGACCGGTAGCGTCCCGCATCCCCTGTAATGCGCCAGCACTATGGGCTGTCAGAGTGACCGCCAGGACCAGAAACAGGGTCAGATATGATCGAAAATGCAGTGTCATTGCCGCAAGATAGGCCGCAGAACGGCGGCGCTGCAAGGCTCAAAACTGCGGCAGTTTGCGCTCTAACAACAAAAAACCCTGCATGATTTCTCATGCAGGGTCAAAATCTTGATCTGGTGAAAAGATCAGGCCTGAGCAGCAACCGTTGCTTTGGCAATCTCTTTTTTCACTTTCAGCGCGGTGATCGACAACTCGTCGTCTTTGGATTTCGCAAAAAACGCATCCAAACCACCACGGTGATCGACGGTGCGCAGAGCTGCGGCCGAGATGCGCAGTTTGATGCCGCGGCCCAAAATCTCGGACTGCAGGGTCACATCATTCAGGTTCGGCAGAAACCGGCGACGTGTGCGGTTTTTAGCGTGGCTGACATTATTGCCCGACATCGGGCCTTTTCCGGTCAATTCGCAACGGCGCGACATGGCATTATCCTCGTTTTCGTCACGGGGAAGCAGGCCCCGTCAATGTAAGAGAGCACCGCCTAAGCCGCACTCAGAATTTCGTTGGCTGCTCATACGCGAAATCAAAAGGGGCGTCAAGCGAGTCCGGTTGCCCTGTTGTCTCCAGTAATTGCATTTCTGCCAGCAGCCACTTTCGAAAGGCGCGGATTGCTGGCGAATTCCGCCTGCGTTCAGCATAAACCAACCAAACTGAAAAGTTATTCTCAAGGGTGATATCAAACGGTTGAACCAACTCCCCCCGCTCCACTTCGTCCCGGTAATAGGCAGGTGTCAGCAGCGTAGCCCCTTGCCCCGCCTTAGCGGCCTGTGTCAAAAAAAGCTGTGACCCAATAAAATGATGGGGAAGATTGTTTTCTGGCGGCGGTGTCACCCCCGCCAGCTCAAACCATTGACGCCAGCCCTTATACTTAGGATCGACCCGCGGAACTTTCAGAAGATCAGATGGGCAGGTCAGCGGACCATGACGCTCGATGAAGGCCGGACTAACCATCGGGGTAAGCTCCGAACGCATCAAAAAGTCAGATCGCAAGCCTTCCCATTTTCCGTTTCCAACCCGAATGGCTACATTTGCATCTCCGTTTTCGAGATCAACAATATTCTGGCTGATATCGATCCGGGTGGCTATTTTGGGATGAGCGGTCTGAAACTGCCACAAGCGTGGCCCCAGAATGGCGGCAGCGAAAGCGGCAACAACGGAAATCACCAGCGTTTCCTCGTCGGATTGGCGCAGATCGGCAAAGGCCTGTCGCAGGATTTCCAACGCCTCGCCTGAACTGGCTGCAAGCTGCGCTCCTTCGGAGGTGAGCTTTACCCCACGGGGCTGGCGACGAAACAGCGGTAGGCCCGCACGGTCTTCCAGCTGTTTGATCTGATAACTCACAGCTGCCTGAGTCATCCCCAACTCTTCGGCGGCACGGGTGAAACTGCCGTGCCGTGCCGCTGATTCAAACGCGCGAATGGCCGCCAACGGCGGCAGCAGGCGTAGAGATGGCATAAAACCTCCTTATGCATAGTAGCAGATATTCAATTGGTTATTTTAGTGTGGAACCCCCATTTAGCCAATGAAAGGCACGAAAGGAAAGCGCCATGACCACACAATGTGTAGGACACCAGCCACAAATATCACTGTGGACTAAGGTAAAACTACGATGGCCTCTGCCCCGTAAGGATCAACTGGTTCGGCAACTGCAAGCGCGTGCATCTCTGCGCCACCTGCCGCCACATATGCAAAAGGACATAGGCTTGTTTAATGACGCCGATGCCCGCCAAGACCGCTTTAGCCTGTGGTGATATTCAGGCGGCTCAGAACCAGCCCTGCCGCCTTGGCCGACGACAGATCGCCCTCAGCAACCTGCGGCGCAAGCCGGTTAATCTCGGCCTGCGCTTCTTCCGTGTTCAATTGCGACAGCACTGCCTGACGCAGTTCTTCTTGGAACCAGTATTGCGCCTGTTCGGCGCGGCGCTGGTCCCAGTGGCCCTGCTCGCGGCGCCAATTGTTCAGCTGTTGCAACTCGTCCCAGGTTTGTGTCAGGCCTTGGTCTTCCAGTGCGGACACCATCATCGCCTTGGGAAACCCCGGTGGATCTTGCGGCCGTTTGCGCAGAAGTCGCAATGCGCCGGAATAGTCAGCACAGGTGCGTGTGGCGGCAGATTTCAGATCTCCGTCGGCCTTGTTGATCAGAATCACATCGGCGATTTCCATAATGCCGCGTTTGACGCCCTGCAGTTCATCTCCACCAGCCGGGGCCAACAGCAGCAGAAACAGGTCGGAGATTTCGGCGACCACCGTTTCGGACTGCCCAACGCCCACGGTTTCGATCAGCACCACGTCGAAATCAGCGGCCTCGCATAGGGCGACCGCTTCACGCGAGCGCCTTGTCACGCCGCCCAGGTGGGTCTGGCTGGGGGATGGACGAATGAACGCGTTTGGATCGCGACTTAGGAGCTCCATCCGGGTTTTATCGCCGAGGATTGAACCGCCGGAGCGGGCTGAGCTGGGGTCCACCGCCAGCACTGCAACGCGCAGCCCCTGTGCCGTCAACATCAGGCCGAATCTCTCGATAAAAGTGGACTTGCCCACCCCCGGAGTGCCCGACAACCCGATACGCAGCGCTTGGCGTCGATGTTTTGCTAGGGAACTGAGCAGCTCGCCCGCCTGGATGCGGTGATCAGTGCGCTGGCTTTCCACCAGGGTGATGGCGCGCGCCAGGGCCCGGCGGTCGCGGTTCAAAATCTTCTGACTGAGCTCGGCGATGTCCATACGCACTCCCGTGTTTGTCTGCATGTTTGGCGCAGCCCGGGCGCCATTGTCCAGTGGCTAGACCTTGGCGCAGTCATTGGCGATAACGGCAGGTATGACAAAACTACCAATTGATACCGTCCTGCCCGAACTGATAACCGCTCTGCGCGCCCATGGCAGGGCTGTGCTGCAAGCCCCTCCGGGGGCGGGCAAAACCACCCGCGTGCCGCTGGCGATGCTGGAGGCTGGGCTGACCACTGGTCGCATTGTGATGCTGGAGCCGCGGCGGCTGGCGGCGCGGGCTGCGGCCGAGCGGATGGCCGAGACACTTGGTGAACCTGTGGGTGAGACTGTTGGCTACCGGGTGCGCGGCGAAGCCAAGATCTCTAAAGCCACCCGAATCGAAGTGGTGACCGAAGGCATCCTGACACGGATGCTGCAAAGCGACCCCGATCTTCCCGGTGTTGGCGCAGTGATTTTTGATGAATTCCACGAACGATCCTTAAACGCCGATTTTGGGCTCGCGCTGTGTCTGGAAGTGGTCGGCGCTTTGCGCGAGGATCTGATCCTGATGGCGATGTCGGCCACGCTGGACGCCGGGCCTGTTGCGGCTCTGATAGAGGCTCCGATGGTGACCTCGGAGGGGCGCAGCTACGGGGTGGAAACCCGCTGGCTGGAGCGCCCCTTGGGCCCACGAGCGCGGCGGCTGGATGCGCTGGTGGACTTGGTGCAACAGGTCGAAAAAGAGACCCGCGACATTGGCGGTGGCATTTTGGTGTTTTTGCCCGGCGAGGGTGAGATTCGTAGGGCAGCATCAGCAATGTCTGGCCGCCTGCCGGACAACTGTGACATCCGCCCACTGTTTGGCGCCCTGCCCTTTGCCGAGCAACGCGCGGCCATCGCACCAGTGAAATCCGGGCGCAAGGTGGTGCTGGCGACCTCGATCGCCGAGACATCGCTGACCATTCAAGACATCCGCGTGGTCGTCGATATGGGCCAAGCACGTCGGGCGCGATTCGATCCCGGGTCGGGCATGTCGCGGCTGATCACCGAAAAGGTCACGCGGGCCGAGGCTACCCAACGACAGGGTCGCGCCGGTCGAGTGACTGAGGGAACCTGTTACCGACTGTGGACCAAGGGCGAAGAAGGCGCACTGGCGGCCTTCCCTCCGGCCGAGATCGAGGCCGCTGATCTGACTGGGCTGGCACTAGAGCTGGCGCTATGGGGCGCAACCGCAAGCGATCTGGCCTTTCTGACGCCCCCGCCCGAGGGTGCTATGGCCGAGGCGCAGGCCCTGTTGCAGATGTTGGGGGCGCTGAATGCTCAGGGCCGGATCACCACGCATGGCAAGGCGCTGGCGACGCTGCCACTGCATCCGCGACTGGGCCACATGCTGGTCACCGGTGGCCGCGAAGCCGCGCAACTGGCGGCACTGATGGCCGAACGTGATCCGCTGCGCGGCGCGCCCGTGGATTTACTGCTGCGGTTGCAGGCGCTGCGTAATCCAAAAGACTTCATGCGCAAACGTCCCTATCAAGTGAACCTGCCGGTGGTCGACAGGGTCAAAACCGAGACCAAACGCTTGCAGCGGCAGGGCACCCAACGCCCAAGCCTTGATGCCGAGTTTTCCCCTGCCGCCATGGCCGCGCTCGCCTATCCTGATCGTATTGGGCAACGCCGAAAGGGAGACACGCCTCGCTATGTGCTGTCTGGCGGTAAAGGCGTGGTGCTGGATGACAGTGACACGCTGGCGGCTGCCCCGTTCATCGTGGTGCTGGACAGTGATGGCAACCCGCGAGAGGCACGGGTGCGGATGGCGGCGCAGATCTCGCTGGGAGAAATCCGCGACATGTTTGGCGATCAGATCAGATGGCACGAGGTCTGTGAATGGTCCAAGCGCGATCGCCGGGTAGTGGCACGCAAGCAAGAGCGGTTTGGCGCCATCATACTGGATGATCAAATCTGGAAGGACGTCCCGCCCGAGGCAGTGGCAGAAGCGATGCTGGACGGGGTGCGCGATCTTGGCCTGCGCCTGTCTGGTGCCACTGCGCGACTGGCCGCGCGGGTCGAGCTGGTTCGGGCTGAGGGCCATAACTTGCCTGATTTTTCGATCCAGGGTCTAACCGACACGATCCAAGACTGGCTGCTGCCGATGCTGACTGGGGTAAAAACCGCCGAGGACTGGAAACGCTTTGACCTGCTGCCCGCCCTGCGCGCAGCGCTGAGCTGGGATCAGACACAACTGCTGGACCGCGAGGCCGCCAGTCATTTCACTAGCCCGCTGGGCAACCGGATCCCCATTACCTACGACGAGACCGGCCCGGAGATAGAAGTGCGTATCCAAGAATTGTTCGGCGTCACCCGGCATCCGGCCAGTGGCGGCGTGCCGTTGAAGATCACTCTGCTATCGCCTGCCCGGCGCCCAATCCAGATCACCCGTGACTTGCCCGGGTTCTGGAGCGGTTCATATGCTGATGTGCGCAAGGACATGCGGGCGCAATACCCGCGACATCCCTGGCCCGAAGACCCAACCCAGGCTGATCCGACCCTGCGCGCGAAGCGGCGCAAATAGCAAAACAGGGGATTTTCATCGAATCGCGCATAAAACTGCTGAATTCAGCGATTCAGACAGTGATTGGCCACAATGATGAAAAATTTGGCTCAAATGCTCATATTCAGAGGGGGCCTAAAAATGTATGTTGAGGGCACAAAAACAAGAGCAAGATAAGCAAACTTGACGAACATCGAGTAACACCTCTTCTTAACTTTCTCCGGTGACCGGGATCTCCTCGGGACCAGAGTTTTCAGGCGTTCGCGCTTGAAGTGGGGGCAGCGCGTTTAATCCCTCCCCGGCGCGCCTGCCCCCCATATTTCCCCTCTATCCCTGCAAAATCAGTTCGTGTCAGCAGCCTCTCTCAGGGCACGCAGACCGATTCCCACCGCCTGAAAACCACCATCCGCCGCCAATATCTGGCCGGTGATAAAACTAGCCTTGTCCGACAGCAGGAAATTGATCGCGGCAGCAATCTCTTCTTCTTTGCCATAGCGGTTCAATGGCAGCGCGTCATGATAGGCGGCGATGATTACCGGTGAATGCACCGCCATCGCCAGCTTCGTCGCCACCGGCCCCGGCGCCACTGCATTGACACGAATACCCAACTCCCCCAACTCCGCAGCCTGCTGCAAGGTCAGTTGAGCCAGCGCCGCCTTGGAGGTGCCATAGGCCACCCGCAAGGTGCTGGCACGCAGACCAGAAATCGAAGTGATATTGACCACCGCACCGCCGCCATCGGCTGCCAGAAGATCAGTAAAGGCCTGCGTCATCAGAAACGGTCCGTCCAGGTTGGTCCGCATAACCCTCTGCCAGCGCTCATATGTGGTCTCGCGGATGGGACCAAAGTCAGCCACACCGGCATTATTCACCAGCCCGTCAAGGCCACCAAAAGCCTCTGTTACCTCAGCAACAACGCGGTCAACATCCTTGGGGCTAGACACATCCGCATTAATGCCAATAGCGCCCGGAAGCTCAGTCAGCGCCTCGGCCAGCGCCGCGCTGTCACGATCAAGGATCGCCACGCGCCAGCCCTCGGCCATCAAGCCCTTGGCCGTCGCCAGTCCAATGCCGCGCGCGCCTCCGGTTACCAGTGCAGATTTCATGAGGCTCTCCTATACCTGTTGTTCAATCCGCGCATGGCGCATCAGAGTTCCGGGATTGTCAATCCAACAGATTTTCACGGCCCGATCCGCCCAAAATGTAACACTCGCCAGAGTTATCCTCAGCACATGTTGCAAAATCCGACACAGAACCTATGTTTGCGACATACAAAAACAAACCTGAGGCGAGCCGCAAAGGCTTCGAGCAGTTATGACGCGCGCATTGTCCCGCGCCTGGGAAGAGATTCTCAGGCCAATGATCTTTCGACCCAAACGTCTGCAAGTGGCGGCCCTGTGCTACCGCAAGACCAGCGAGGGGACAGATGTGCTGATGATCACCAGCCGCGGCACCGGACGCTGGATTTTGCCCAAGGGATGGCCAATCAGCGGCAAAGACGGTGCGGAATCGGCACTGCAAGAGGCCTGGGAGGAAGCGGGCGTCAAAAAGGCCAAAATCCAAGGCGAGCCTATTGGTCATTACGACTATCTGAAGAACCTCGGCAAGGGCCGCGCCGAGACGGTGCAGACGTTAGTTTACGTCGCCAAGGTGACCAAACTGTCCAAAACTTATCCAGAGCACCATCAGCGTAAACGCCGATGGATGCGCGCCGACGAGGCTGCCAATCTGGTGCGGGAGCCAAAACTGCGGGCCCTGCTGCGACAGTTGTAACGCTCTCACGGCAGAAATGTGACAAATCTCTTGCGCCATGGCCCTTGGCGGTCTACCCGGCGGACCTATCATTGGAACCGGGACTGATACGATGAGCGACGAACCACAGCGCAGACAATGGAAGACACTCGACCGCGATCTAAACCGGATTGCGATGCTCGAAAACGCCACCAGTTATGTTGCAAGGCCGATGGTTGGGCCTGGCATTGCACTGGTCTTTATCGTGCTGGCCGGTCTGGCCGCAGCGGTACTGCTGGGCACCACGCCAATCAATTTTGTTGTGGTCGCGGCCGCCGCCTTTGGCGCCTATATGGCGGTCAACATCGGTGCCAATGACGTAGCCAACAACATGGGCCCCGCGGTTGGGGCCAATGCGCTGACCATGGGCGGCGCCATCCTGATTGCGGCGATTGCCGAAAGCGCAGGTGCCTTGCTGGCTGGCGGTGATGTGGTCTCGACGATCTCGAAAGGGATCATTGACCCTAGCATCATGGAAACCACAGATGTCTTTATCTGGGCGATGATGGCAGCGCTGATCTCGGCTGCTTTATGGGTCAACCTAGCGACATGGATAGGCGCACCGGTCTCAACCACTCACTCAGTGGTTGGTGGGGTCATGGGGGCTGGTATTGCCGCTGCCGGCGTCGCCGCTGTGAACTGGCCTACAATGGGCAAAATTGCAGCCAGTTGGGTGATTTCCCCGGTACTGGGCGGCCTTGTTGCAGCGCTGTTCCTGGCGCTGATCAAGTCCCGCATCATCTATCAGGACGATAAAATTGCCGCCGCGCGGCGCTGGGTGCCCATCCTGGTCGGCGTTATGGCTGGCGTGTTCTCTGCCTATCTGGCCCTCAAGGGTCTGAAGCGGATCATCAAGATCGACATGCAGGACGCATTGATGATCGGTACCGCCATTGGTGTTCTGTCTTATGCAGTCACCCGCCCTCTGATCCTGAAGCAATCTCAGGGTTTAGAGAACCGTAACAAGTCACTGAAAATACTATTTCGGATACCGCTGGTCATTTCTGCTGCACTGCTGTCCTTTGCTCATGGTGCCAATGACGTGGCCAATGCTGTTGGACCACTGGCCGCCATCGTACACGCTACCGAATTCGGAGACTTCGCCGCCAAGGTCGAGATACCGACTTGGGTGATGGTGATCGGTGCTATGGGTATCTCGTTTGGACTGTTCCTATTTGGGCCCAAGCTAATCCGCATGGTCGGCAGCCAAATCACCAAACTGAACCCGATGCGCGCCTTTTGTGTCTCGTTATCGGCTGCGATCACAGTGATTGTCGCCAGCTGGCTTGGCTTGCCGGTGTCCTCGACACATATCGCCGTGGGTGCAGTGTTTGGTGTTGGTTTCTTCCGCGAGTGGCACATGGAGCGCCGCCTGCGCAAATCCGCCGCCGCCCGCCCCGAGAAGAAAACCATCGCCCCCGAGGAACGCCGTCGCCGCAAGCTGGTACGGCGCAGTCATTTCATGACCATCCTAGCGGCCTGGGTGATCACAGTTCCTGCCGCAGCGGTGATGTCAGCAGTGATCTACCTGCTTCTCAGCACCTTAGTAGGATAATCAGAATCTTCATCTGAAAGCCCTCTCAACCAAGTTGAGGGGGCTTTTTTTGTGCTTGGCCATCAGCAAAGATGCAGTGGATTTTTCAACGGCGGATCGCCAATTGATCCAGCACGTCTTGGGTTGGTAGAACGCGACCAAAGCCCGCATGCAAAGCCGACAGCGTCACCTCGAGAGCAACCTCCGCCTCGATGTCGCCGCCGTGGCGTGACGGCAGCGCAAAAGCGATCAGCGCATCCTCGGGCACCAATACGTCAAATTCCAAATTGGCTGCGGATCGCGCAGTTGAATTGACGCAAAAGGCCGCCACACCACCGACGATCACCAGTCGGGTTATGCCGTTTTCACGCAGGTGCTCGGCCAGACCGGTGTCAACAAAACCGGACGATCCTGTTTTCCAGAACACTGCCTCGCCCTCTGCAGGAATGGCACAAGGCATCGGCTGGCCGCTGGGCAGATCGCGGCGAAATTTGCTTTCTGGACGTGGATCATCGTGCATCACATGGCACACTGACAGGCCTGCACTGCGAAAGGCTGATGCCAACACAGAGATTTTTTCTTCAGCATCTGGGTTGGCGCGGGGTCGGCCTGCCGCCGTGACATTGGCCATCTCCATCTGCATATCAACGATCAAAAGCGCTGTTGTCGTGTCCATCAAATACCCTCTCATCAATTCACTATTTGCATGGGTTGCAGATCAGTTGGCGGATGACCACCAGATGATGACATTTTCAGATCGCCACAGTGGCCCCTTGTCCAATTGCTCGCCAACAGGCTGCCCTCCACATGCCTGGTAAAACGCAAGTGCCTGTTTGTTTTGCTCAACCACGGCCAACACAAGATCTGACCTTTTGCACTCATCCAGCCAGTCCCGGGCCAGATGCAGGAAGATCCGCCCGACCCCAAGCCCACGAACTGTACTATCCAAATACAAATGCGTGACTTCAATCGCGTCTGGAAAATCCAAAATTTCGGATTCTGCAAGATCACACAGCCCCAAGATATTTCCAGTCTCATCCTCGGCAAGAAGTGTCAAAGAGAGTTTTCTGGCGGCAGATAACTTGGCACGCCATTGACCCTGGCGACGATCGAAATCCAGCGCCTCGATCGCCTGTGCAGGGGCAATATTGCCATAGGTCAGCCGCCAGATACGCAAGTGAAACTCTGCAATCTGGTCACAGTCGCTCAATCGCGCCTGACGAAGATAGAGAGGCGGAATCGTAATTTTGTGGCCAGCCAAAAGTTGGACAAGATCCAACCGGTCACTGCGATGTCCGCTCCCCATCCTGTTCGGTTTTGTCATCGCAACTGACTTAAACGTCCAGGCACCAGCGCATGACGGCCTTTTGCGCGTGCAAGCGGTTTTCGGCTTCGTCAAAGATCACTGATTGTGGGCCATCCATCACTTCAGAGGTGACTTCCTCTTCGCGGTGGGCGGGCAGGCAATGCATGAACAATGCGTCCGGCTTGGCATGGCTCATCAGCTCAGCATTGACCTGATAACCGCGCAGCATGTTGTGGCGGCGCTCTTTTGAGGATTGGCTGTCATGCATCGAGACCCAGGTATCGGCGACAATCAGGTCAGCACCTTCGACGGCTTTTTGGGCATCACGTTCGATCACGATTTTGGATCCCGCTTTACGCGCCAACCCGATAAAGCCATCCTCGGGATCCAGCTGCGCTGGGCCAGTGAACGTCAGGTCAAAGCCGAACTGACCAGCCGCGTGCAGAAAGGAGGCGCAGACATTGTTGCCGTCGCCCGCCCAGACCACCTTCTTGCCTTTGATCGAGCCCCGGTGTTCCTCGTAGGTCAGGATGTCGGCCATGATCTGGCAGGGGTGGGTGCGGTCGGTCAGACCGTTGATCACCGGAACCGAGGCGTATTCGGCCATCTCCATCAGCACGGTTTCGTCAAATGTGCGGATCATGATCATGTCAACATAGCGCGACAGCACCCGGGCGGTATCGGCGATGGTTTCACCGTGGCCCAACTGCATGTCACTGCCCGACAGAACCATCGACTCGCCGCCCATCTGGCGCACGCCAACGTCGAACGACACACGGGTCCGGGTTGAGGGCTTCTCGAAGATCAGCGCCACCATTCGACCCGCCAGGGGTTGATCATCATCCAAGGCGCCTTTGGGGCGGTCCAAGCGGGCCTGTTTCATCGCACCGGCCTGGTCGATCATGGCGCGCAACTCGTCCGGGCTGGTTTTATGAATATCTAGGAAATGGTTCATATCGGGTTCGCTTTTTGTTGGTCCGGGCCGGGGGCGCTGCCCCCGGACCCCCGAGGTATTTTAAACAAGAAGAAGATCAGGCGGCTGAAATCTGGGTTGCGGCTTTGTCTAGGCGGGTTAGCGCGTCGGCTATGTCATCGTCACTGAGGTTGAGCGGCGGGAGTAAGCGGATGACGTTTTCGGCGGCGGGGACAGTAATGACCTGGTTGTCGTAGCCTGCATTGACCACGTCGATATTGAGAGCCTTGCATTTCAAGCCCAGCATCAGGCCGGAGCCGCGCACCTCTTCGAAGACATCCGGATGGGTGGCAATCAGACCTTCCAGCTTTTGCCGCAGCAGGCCCGCCTTGCGGTTGACCTCGGCTAGGAATTCCGGGTCGGTAACAATGTCCAGCACCGCACTACCAACCGCGCAGCCCAGCGGGTTGCCGCCGTAGGTTGAGCCATGGGTGCCGGCGGTCATACCTGACGCAGCGTCTTCGGTGGCCAGCACGGCGCCCAAGGGAAAGCCACCGCCGATACCTTTGGCCACCATCATGATATCCGGGGTAATGCCGGCCCATTCATGAGCAAACAGCTTGCCAGTCCGCCCTACTCCGCATTGCACCTCGTCCAGGATCAGCAGCAACCCGTGCTCATCGCAGAGCGCCCGCAAGGCTTTCATATCAGCGTCAGGGACTTGGCGGATACCGCCCTCGCCCTGAATCGGTTCGATCAAAATGGCAGCCGTCTGGTCGGTGATGGCATCTGAGACACCATCCAGATCGCCGAATGTGAGGTGTACAAAACCCGGCAGCACAGGGCCAAAGCCTTTGACCATTTTCTCGGATCCAGCAGCGGCAATGCCGGCGGACGAGCGGCCATGAAAGGACCCGTCAAACGTCAGGATCTCGATCCGTTGTTCCTCGCCCTTGTCGAAGAAATACTTGCGGGCCATTTTCACAGCCAGCTCACAGGCCTCGGTGCCCGAATTGGTAAAAAACACCGTGTCGGCAAAAGTATGCTCGACCAGCTTGTCAGCCAGCGCTTGTTGCTGCGGGATCTGATACAGGTTGGAGACATGCCACAGGTTTTGCGCCTGATCGGTCAGTGCCTGCACCAGGGCCGGATGGGCGTGGCCCAATGCGTTCACGGCAATGCCAGCGCCAAGATCCAGAAAGCGTCGCCCGTCAGCCTCGATCAGCCAGGAGCCTTCGCCTTTGACAAAGTTCAAAGGGGCGCGGTTGTAAGTTGGCAGAACGGAAGCGATCATCGGGATCATCCTTTTCGGAAATAGAAGCCCAAGCAGTGCAATAGGATGGGCAGTTGGTCAACGATGTTGAGGGGTATGCGCCAATACGGGGCGCATGGATCAAGGGGCCGGAACGCTAAATTAGCGTCGGCGTCGCAGGGCCGCAGTCAGGCCAGTGATATGTGCGAGATTGATCATAGGGTCATGCCATACCGGAGGAACTGGCGGAAAGAAACCCCTTTTGTTCAATCACACCCGACAGATCGAAACTGAGCGTGAGCGCGATAGAGAAGACTTCGCCGTTTGACTGATCGAAACCTCTTGCATAGCAAGGCAGACTGCCGCACCGCTGGCCCATGAGCCCGATCACACAACAAAACCCCGCGCTGGCCGCCGCCTTTATCCTGGTGGCCACCACCTTCATTGCAGGCACCATGCTGCTGGCCAAGGCACTGGGCACCGATGTGCTGGGCCCACCGCTGCATCCGCTGCAGATCAGCCATGGGCGTTTTGTCTTTGCCTTTGTGGCGATTTCTTCGGTGGCGGCAGTTCTGCGACCTCAACTTACCCGACCGAACTGGGGTCTGCACATCGGGCGCACCTCTTTTGGCTGGGCTGGTGTGTCGCTGATGTTTGCCTCGGTGGCCTTTATCCCGCTGGCCGATGCCACCGCGATCACATTTTTGAACCCGGTGTTTGCGATGATGCTGGCAATCCCGCTATTGGGTGAGAAGGTTGGACCCTGGCGGTGGGGGGCTGCTGTTGTTGCTCTGATTGGCGCCATGGTTTTGCTGCGCCCTACCCCGGCCAGTTTTCAGCCCGCAGCTCTGCTGGCGCTGGCGGCGGCGATGGTGATGGGGCTGGAGCTGATCTTTATCAAGAAGTTGGCCAATCGGGAGCCGCCCTTGCAAGTGCTGTTGATCAATAACTCAATTGGTTTGGTGATTGCCTCGGCAGCGGTGCTGCCAGTGTGGCAGATGCCCAGCCCAGCACAGTGGGCGGCGCTGGCAGCGCTTGGTGTGTTGATGGCCTGTGCCCAGGCATGTTTCATCAACGGAATGGCCCGGGCAGATGCCTCGTTTGTGGCGCCGTTCAGCTATGCCACGCTGATTTTTGCCGCCGCCTATGATTTCCTTGGCTTTGGCGTCATCCCGGATGCGGTGACCGTGCTTGGAGCGGTCATCATCCTCACCGGCGCAGCGGTGCTGGCCTGGCGTGAGGGGCGTCAGCGGCCGCCCAAAAACCCTCGCGCGGAGCCACAATAACACCGCAACGGCTGTCAGCTTGCTCTGGAGGCGTTTGCGGTGAACAGGCCGGCGGCAAACATACAGGTCGCCCCGGTTCTATTTACGGCGCGCCTGGCACGTGGTTTCTGCAGCCGATTTCGTAGCGCGGCTGCAAAGAACAGCCACATCAAACCATTGAGAGCTGCCACCGTCACAAAGGTGGCGACAAGAATGGCAAATTGCTCAAACACTGGCTGCGACGTGTTCACAAATTGTGGAACAAAGGCCATGTAGAATACAGGGCCCTTGGGGTTGAGCGCACTCACAAGAAATGACTGAGCGAAAATCGACCGCAGGGGTTTCATCGCGGCTGCACTATCAGCTTCGGTTTCCTCTACCGGCGCTGACCACAACTGGTAGGCCAACCAAATCAGGTACATAGCCCCCGCCACTTTGAGCAATCCAAACAAGGTGGCCGAGGCGGCCAGGATCGCTCCCGCCCCAAGTAGGGTTGCTGTCATGGCAACAAAGGCGCCTGCTGCGACCCCAGGAACCGTTGCCCAGCCAGTTTTGCGACCGTTTCGAAGCGCATGATTTACGGTCAGTATGATATTGGGCCCGGGAATTAGGACAACCACTGCACTCGCCAACGCAAAAGCAACCCAAGTCTCTACAGTCATCAATTTTTCCTTTGCCAAATACTTAGGTCACTAGACAGCATGCGTGGGCTGTCATCAACGGGACGAGAGCAATCAGGTCAGGCCTTCAGGCGATAACCCGAATGCAGCATGAGCCAGCCCACCAGCCAGACCACAAAAGTCGCACAGCTACAGACCAGCAACCCCAGCCAAGGCGAGCTATCCGAGGTCCCAATCATACCGAATCGCACGCCGTCGATCAGGTAGAACACTGGGTTCATATGCGTCAGCGTCTTAAGGACTGGCGGCAGGGCCGCGACAGAATAGAAAGTGCCGGACAAAAAGGCCAACGGCGTGATGATGAAATTGGTGATCGCTGCCATCTGATCGAACTTGTTAGCAAAGATCCCAGCGATGACACCCAACCCGCCCAGAAACGCGGCCCCTAGGATCACAAAGACCAAAGCCACCATCGGATAAGCTGGCCAGATGCCAAGCGTCAGACCAAGCCCCAGCGCGATGCTCAAAGCCACGACAACGCCGCGCACCATGCCGCCTGCAAGGTAGCCCAGCAAAAGTTCCAGCCCTGACAGTGGCGGCATCAGTGTATCAACGATATTTCCTTGTATTTTCGAGATCATGATGGACGAAGATGTATTGGCAAAGGCGTTCTGGATCACCGTCATCATCATGATGCCCGGTGCCAAAAACGTCATGAACGGCACCCCCATGACATCGCCACGGCGCGGACCGATGGCGATGGTGAATATCATCAAAAACAGCGCCGAAGTGACCAATGGGGCCAACAACGTCTGGGTCCAGACCACCATGAACCGTTTCACCTCGCGCCCGGCCATGGTCTGCAGGCCCAACCAGTTGACGCGGCCAAAACGACGCTCTCCCAAGCCGATGCGATACTCGGTGTCTGACATGACGTCCCCCAATTCTGTGTCTGGTCTGCATAACCCCTGCACGGTCAGGTGCAAGATGGCTTGTATCTCGCTGCGCAGTGACTAAAATAGGGACAGATACGGATTACTATGGCGGCCGCAGGTATCCTGGGGCCGCTTTTAGCTTGGAAAGGCAAGATATGTCCTGGACAGACGAGCGCGTTGAACTGCTCAAAAAAATGTGGGGCGAAGGTCAGTCGGCCAGCCAGATCGCCAAAGAATTGGGCGGCGTCACCCGTAATGCGGTGATCGGCAAGGTGCACCGGTTGGGACTGTCCAACCGCAACTCCACAGGTGCGGCCAAATCAGCCGAGCCCAAGGAGAAGCCCGCTGTCGCGGCCAAACCCGCCGCCAAGCCCAAGGTGCAGCCCAAGACCGAGCCCGCGCGCCCGATCCCGCCGGTCCCAGCCAAGACCGCCGGCGGCAAACCTAATTTGCCCGCGCGCAAGCAGATCATTCCGGCGGGTCAGCCGCTGCCACCGCAGCCCTCGGCCAATGAAATCAGCCCCGAGGCGCTAGCCAAGGTCAACGAGATCGAGAAGAAGGCAAAGCGCCTGACGCTGATGGAACTGACCGAGCGGACCTGCAAATGGCCTGTAGGCGATCCCGCAACCGAGGATTTCTGGTTTTGTGGCCTGGATGTTCAGCAGGGTAAGCCTTACTGCGAAGCCCACGTTGGCGTTGCCTTCCAGCCGATGAGTGCGCGTCGCGATCGCAAACGGTAAGCTCTCCATATCGGTATAGTTTCAGCGCCTCGAACTTTGCGGTTCGGGGCGTTTTTGGTTTAAGCGTAGATATTGCCTGAAAATAATGGCCGCTCCTGCCCCTCGGGTAGATGCAAAGCGCCCTCCCAAGGGGAAGAGACCGGCGCTGCCCGGCGCTCCCGGGCAAACGACGTCCTTTTCGCAGGCATCAGCTCTCTTCGGGAGCCGCTGACGTAAAATTCGGGATCTTGTTGCCCGAAGCACCGTTGCCTTCAATGCCCGGCCAGTTGCCCTCGGCTAGACTGATGTTACTGGGGATATCTTCTTCCCAGAATGTCACAACCGTTTTGGTGATGTTCAGGAACAGCTTGTCATCCACGATGCGCCACAAGTTCGGGTTGCCCGGCACCTTGCCACCCTTGGACACGCCATAGGCACAGTGGCCGTCATACTGCGGTGCGTAGTATTCGGGGTTGTCCAGAAACTTTTCTCGGTTCGCTTCAGATGAGAACGCAAAGGTGGCATCGTTGTATTCTGCGGTGATGCTCGCCAATCCCGGCACACCAGACGTCTGCTGGGTGCCTACAGCATTTGACGCCAGACCGCGGTAAGCCACGACATCATAGCCAGACACCGCAAAACCGGTGCCATCGATGTATTGGTCGCCCGCAAAGACTGGCAGACCAAAGGAAATTGCCGCCGCCGCGGCCAAGAAAAAGCGCTTCATAAAGTCATCCTCTCGCAGATGTTACTTATTAGTTTCGCCGACATTCCAGCCGGGTTGCTGAGTACAATATGCAATACCGGGCTGATGCGAAGGGGGTCTCACGCTGCTGTGTCCATCCACGAGATGATGTGATCTAAAGCACATAAATGTTTCAATTTGACCTTCCAGTCATTGGAATTTCCAAAATGCAGCTTAAGTCTGCCCACAATGGAATTTGCACACTGACGCCAATGCGGTGCAAACAAACTAATAGGACAAGGCCCAACAGATGAGCGACACCCCATATACACCGGCAAAAGTCTGGACCTGGAATCAGGAAAGCGGCGGTAAATTTGCCTCGATCAACCGTCCAGTGGCAGGTGCCACTCATAACAAAGACCTGCCGGTCGGCAAACACCCAATGCAGCTCTACTCACTGGCCACGCCCAATGGCGTCAAGGTCACCGTGATGTTGGAAGAGCTGCTGGCGGCAGGTCACACAGGCGCCGAATATGACGCCTGGTTGATCAACATCGGCGAAGGCGACCAGTTTGGTTCCGGCTTTGTTAACGTCAACCCAAACTCAAAAATCCCAGCCCTGATGGATCACAGCGGCGACACGCCTCTGCGAGTGTTCGAATCCGGTTCCATGCTGGTGCATCTGGCAGACAAGTTTGGTGCATTCCTGCCCAAGGATGGCGCTGAACGGACCGAAGTGATGAACTGGCTGTTCTGGCAGATGGGCAGCGCGCCCTATCTGGGTGGCGGCTTTGGTCACTTCTACGCCTATGCGCCGGAAAAATGGCAGTACCCAATCGACCGCTTCTCGATGGAGGCCAAACGTCAGTTGGACGTTCTGGACCGTCAGCTGGCCGATCACCAGTATATCGCCGGTGGCGACTACAGCATTGCCGATATGGCAATCTGGGCCTGGTATGGTCAGCTGGTGCTGGGCCGTCTCTATGACGCGGCCGAGTTCCTGGATGTCGCCAGCTATACCCATGTGATGCGTTGGGCCAAGGCGATTGATGCCCGCCCTGCTGTCAGCCGTGGTCGCATGGTAAACCGTGCCTTTGGCGAGCTGCACACCCAGTTGCGCGAACGTCACGAGGCGTCGGATTTTGATACCCAGACCCAGGACAAGCTGGAAACAGCCGCAGAATAAGTTTTTGTTGCCCGGCACCATAGCCGGGCAACACCCCAAATGGCCGCAGCGCTGGCATTTACTTTAGCAGTGGCGGCTTATCTGGGTCACTGCCCGGGATCACCGACTGATAAATCGTAGGCTCGTCCGGTTGAGGCAAATCAAACCGCAGTCCGACCTTATCTAGCTTTGCCGTCATCACATCAGCGCTGGCAAAGAACCCCACATCCATCGCCCCTGCTTCGATCCCCGAGAATATCAGCGCCTCGCCCGCGGCCTTGGCCAAGGCTGACTGCGCCGCCTCAGTGGCATCGACAAATCCCAACAGGTGTCCCTGCCCGCCGCCTGCATAACGCACGCTGACCAGATAGGCCGAGGCCGCCAACCCGCCAGCCGTGGTCAGCTTGCTGTCCAGAGCGCTCAGCAGAACCTCAGGCAGGCCGGTGGGAGGCAGAACCTCGGTTATCGCGGCTTCGACCTGATCCGGTGTATGCTCCAACGTCTGATGCAGCCAGTTGACCGCTTCGGCTGGGATCATGATCGATGACGGCGCCACCTCGAGGTTCACACCAAGCCCAATGCCCTGCCCGGCCAGCATCTGCGCCACCACCCGGCCTGACAGCGCCACATAGGGCACAGCCCGATCGGCGAATTGTGCCAGCCGTTCTTCGCGATCGAACAACAGAACAAATGTCCCGTCGGCCAGATCGAATATCTCGGGCGAGATATTTTCACCTTCGGATTCTTTGGTCAGCATCATGAACAATTCACAATCAGCCAGCCGTTCATAAAACCGCAGCCGGGCTCCGTCATCCTGAGGGGCGGCCATCATGGCAGCATGAGCGCTGTCCAGCGCGGTTGTCTCGGTCATTTCAACACCTCTTTCACCCTGACGCGCAGTTCCGGCAACAGTTCGGTCTCGAACCAGGGGTTTTTCTTTAACCATCCGGTATTGCGCCAGGACGGATGTGGCAAGGGAAAGCGCTGCGGCGCATGATCCCGCCAGCGACGCACCTGATCATTGACCGGTTTTTTCTCGCCCAAGTGATAGTGCTGCGCGTTGGCACCAACCAGTAGGGTCAATTCAATGTTCGGCAACTGCGCCATCACCCGGTGATGCCAGGTGCGATGGCACAGGGCTGGCGGCGGCAGATCGCTGCCCTTGCCGTTGTATCCGGGAAAACAGAACCCCATCGGAACTATCGCAACGCAGTCCTTGTCATAAAATTCTGCCGCATCCATCCCCAACCAGTCTCGCAACCGATCCCCCGAGGCGTCGGTAAACGGGCGACCGCTGTCATGCACCCTTGCCCCCGGCGCCTGGCCGGCAATCAGAATTCGGGCGGAGGACCGAAACCAGGCCACCGGACGCGGCGCATGGCCGGTGGGGGTGGCCAAAAAACGATCAGCACACAGTCGACAAGCCCGAATTTCAGCCTTTAAGGCGCTACAGCTTTCCATTGCCTGTTCCTCTGGATGTTGGCATTGCTGCCCATCAGGAAACAATGCGCAGGGTTCCCGATGGTGTGTTCAAAACTGCCCTTATCCATATAGGTATGCACTTTCTAATATTTCACGGCGAAAAAAGGTTAATAGTCCATTGATAAACTATGCCACAATTCGACATAATATGGCCAAATTGGACGCGTAAGCCGTTAACACTCCTCTGGTAAAGAGGTCACAGGTGCCGCGTCACCCACAGCAGCAACCGTTACAAGAGCCCAGAATAAGGGTCGAACGGGCAGTACCGGATCGGCGATGATTGAGTTTCAGAACGTCAGCAAGTCCTTTTGGACTGGTAGTCAACACAAGGTGATCCTGGACAAGGTCTCCTTTCGAGTTGACTTGGGCAAATCGCTTGGTGTGCTGGCGCCAAATGGCACCGGCAAAACCACTCTGATCAATATGATGGCGGGTTTGGAAAAACCTGACGACGGCGAAATTTTACGCTCCAGCAAGGTCTCCTTTCCGCTTGGCTTTATGGGCGGCGTGATCAGCCGGTTGTCAGCCAAGGAAAATGCCCGCTATATCGCCAAGCTCTATGGCTTGGACCCCGATTACGTCGAGGCATATTGCCGGTGGCTCTGTGGGTTGGGAGAGTATTTTGACCAACCATTGGGCACCTATTCATCGGGCATGCGGTCCCGATTCAGCTTCTCGTTGATGCTGGCGCTGGACTTCGATATCTACCTGATTGACGAAGGCATGCCTGGCACCACTGACGTTGAATTCAACAAGAAGGCTGGCGCCATTCTGGAAGAGCGGCTGCAGACCACCACGATTATTATCGTCTCGCATCAGGCAAAGACGCTCGAGAAATTTGCCCGATCAGCGGCAGTGCTGCTAGACGGGCAATTGCACATGTTTGAAACCTTGGAAGAAGCGAAACAGCTCTATGACTACGAAACCCAAGGCTAAGAAATTTCGCATCCGCCGCAATCCCGCAACCCCCGGTGCGGCAGCGGCTGCGCCAGCCACAGAGCAGCCGGCGCAGGCCAAATCTGTGCCCGGACCCAGACGGGATGCAGCAGCGGCCTCGGCGCAGATGCAAGCGGATGCTGGCGCGCCTGCACCAATGCGCGGTCAAGTCAGCTCGCCGCGTGAAACCGGCGTAGAGACCGATATCGACGCCATCCGCCACGAAGGGCTGACAGGCCGTCAGCTGCGCATGGCGCGCCGCGTAGCCCAAAAGCACAACCTGCCCGCCACCTCGGATTTTGACGCGGTGCGGCTGTTGCGCGAAAAGGGCATTGATCCGTTCAAACGCTCCAACATGCTGGAATTGGTGGTGCCACAGAACAAGGTACAGCCCGTCGGCAGCCCGGCTGCACCCGGCGCAGTGCAGCTGCCGCAGACAGTTCCGGCCGCCAAAACCAATCTGCCCTCAACCGAGTTAAGCCCAGCTGAGCGGCGCAACCTTGGTATCCAGTCAATCCAACGTGACATTGTCAGCCGTCGTCGCCGCAAACTGGCGCTGCTGGCTGGTCGCCTGGCCTTCTTCGTCATGCTGCCGACAATCCTGACGGGGTATTATTTCTACAACGTCGCAACACCGATGTATGCGGCCAAGTCAGAATTTCTAATTTTGAAAGCAGACAATACAGGCGGTGGAGCATTGGGACTGCTGAGCGGCACGCAATTTGCCACTAGCCAAGATTCGATCGCAGTGCAGAGCTTTCTTCAATCAAAAGAGGCCATGATACGTCTGGATGGGGATATTGGCTATAAATCCCATTTCACCCAGGAGTGGATTGATCCTATTCAGCGGTTGAACGAAAATCCCTCCAATGAAGAGACCTATAAAACCTACAAGCGCAATGTCAAAGTTGGCTATGATCCGACCGAAGGGTCGATCCGAATGGAGGTCACAGCTGCAGACCCCGAGGTCGCAGCCCAATTTTCGCGCAGCCTGATTACCTATGCCGAAGACATGGCGAACAATTTGTCCGTCAACAAGCGCGGCAATCAGATGGTAGACGCCGAGTTGGCTATGGACAGTGCAGAAAAAGCACGTCGCACGGCACAGGAGGCACTGGTACGGTTGCAACAAAAAGGCTCAGTTCTTGATCCCGAAGGTGTGATCCTTTCGCTGCGCTCGCAGATCAGTACCTTTGAACTACAGGTGCAGGAAAACGAGCTGGAATTGGCAGCTTTGCTGGACAATACCCGTCCCAACAAGGCCAAAGTTGCTGGGACCCGCGCTGACATCGCGCGATTGCAAACCGTTATTGACCGGCTGAACCAACGTATGATCAATGCCTCTGCCGGTGAAAACTCGCTTGCCAGTCTGACCGTACAGATTCAGATGGCTCAGGCCGATCTGGCAACCCGTGATCTGATGCTGCAATCTGCGCTGCAGCAGGTCGAACAAACCCGTATGGAGGCCAACCGTCAGGTTCGTTACCTTACAACATCGGTTAGGCCTGTCCCAAGCCAAGAAGCCTCGTACCCGCGCAAATTCGAAAATACGATTTTGGCTTTCCTGATCTTTTCCGGTATCTATCTGATGTTGTCGCTGACAGCCTCCATCCTCCGTGAACAGGTCTCATCATAAAGCTCATGAAAAACATTCAAATCGCCGACCTCACCATCGGCAATGACCGTCCCCTGACCCTCATTGCTGGTCCGTGCCAACTGGAAAGCGCCGATCACGCGCAAATGATCGCTGGCAAAATGAAAGAAGCCTGTGATGCGGCAGGCGCGCAATATGTGTTCAAGGCCTCGTACGACAAGGCCAACCGTACCTCGATCAGCGGTGTCCGAGGCCCTGGCATGGACGAAGGTCTTGCCATGTTGGACAGCGTCAAGCAGACCATTGGTGTGCCTGTGCTGACCGACGTGCACACGGCTGAGCAATGTGCCCCGACCGCTGCGGTCTGCGATATCCTGCAAATCCCGGCGCTGCTGTGCCGCCAAACCGACCTGCTGTTGGCCGCAGCCGAAACCGGTGCAGCCATCAATGTCAAAAAGGGTCAGTTCCTGGCGCCCTGGGACATGGCCAATATCGTCACCAAAATCGAGAGCACCGGCAATCAGCGTATTCTGCTGACCGAACGTGGCACCTCCTTTGGGTACAATGCCTTGGTGACTGATATGCGCTCGCTGCCACAGATGGCTGCCACGGGCTATCCGGTGGTGATGGATGCCACCCATTCGGTGCAGCAACCGGCCGCTCTTGGTGGTTCAACCGGTGGCCAGCGCGAATTTGCTCCGGTGATGGCGCGCGCCGCAGCCGCGATTGGTGTGGCGGCAGTGTTCATCGAGACCCACGAAGATCCCGACCGCTCGCCCTCGGACGGTCCCAATATGATTTACCTCGACCAGATGCCGCAACTGATCGAGACCCTGATGGCATTTGACGCTTTGGCCAAAGCCAACCCAATGACCTTTTGATTTCAGCGTAAAAGAGTTTTCCCATGACCAAACCAACTAGCCCGGTGACCCCAAACACCTGGAACTTTCTGCGCGATCCGATGATCGTGCCAACCGGCTTTCGTGAATATGACGCACGCTGGAAATACCCCGACGAGATCAACCTGCCTGGCATAACCGCGCTGGGACTTGGCCTAGCCACTCAAATGCATGCCCGTGGCATCGAGCCGGTGATTGCCGTGGCCAACGACTACCGCGATTACTCTCTCAGCATCAAAAACGCACTGATGCTGGGGCTGATGCAGGGCGGAGTTCTGGTCAAGGATATTGGCCCGGCAGTCTCGCCAATGGCCTATTTCTCGCAGTTCCATCTGGATGTCCCCGCTGTTGCGATGGTCACCGCCAGCCACAACCCCAACGGCTGGACTGGCGTCAAAATGGGCTTTGAACGCCCATTGACCCACGGCCCCGATGAAATGAACGAACTTCGTGACATCGTGTTAAACGGCAAAGGTGTCACCCGCCCCGGCGGCGCTTACGAATTTGTCGATGGCGTCAAAGAGGCTTACCTCGACGATCTGGTCGGCGACTTCAAAATGTCTCGCCCGCTCAAGGTTGTCTGCGCCACCGGTAACGGCACAGCCGCCGCCTTTGCGCCCGAATTGTTCGAGCGCATCGGGGTTGAAGTGGTGCACAGCCATACCGAGCTCGATTACACCTTCCCCCATTACAATCCCAACCCCGAAGCCATGGAAATGCTGCACGACATGGCCGACAGCGTCCGGGCCTCGGGCGCGGATTTCGCGCTGGGGTTTGATGGAGACGGTGACCGCTGCGGTGTGGTCGACGACGAAGGCGAAGAGATTTTTGCCGACAAGGTTGGCGTCATCATGGCGCGCGATCTGTCCAAGATCTATCCTAACGCCATCTTTGTTGCCGACGTGAAATCCACCGGCTTGTTTGCCTCTGACCCTGAATTACAGAAGAACGGCGCTACCGCTGACTACTGGAAAACCGGTCACAGCCACATGAAGCGCCGGGTCAAGGAAATTGGTGCGTTGGCTGGATTTGAGAAATCCGGTCACTATTTCCTCGCTGAGCCACTGGGCCGCGGCTATGATTGCGGCATGCGGGTGGCGGTCGAGATCTGCAAACTAATGGACCGCAACCCGGATATGAAAATGTCCGACCTGCGCAAGGCCCTGCCCAAAACCTGGGCCACCCCAACCATGTCGCCCTATTGTGCAGACACCGAAAAATATGACGTACTCGAGCGTCTGGTCGCCAAACTGGTCGCCAAACACGAGGCAGGTGAACCCCTAGCCGGACGCACCATCAAAGAGGTGGTCACAGTCAACGGCGCCCGCGTCATTCTCGACAATGGTTCCTGGGGCCTGGTGCGCGCATCGTCAAACACTCCCAACTTAGTGGTCGTCTGCGAAAGCTCTGACAGCGAGGCAGAGATGCGCGCAATTTTTGCTGACATTGATGCGGTTATCCGCACCGAACCGCTGGTCGGCGACTACGACCAGAGTATCTAAATAATCCAGCGCGCCAGTTTCAGCTGGCGCGCTGGATTCAGTTCAATTGCTGGAAACTACGCTACATCTGACCCAAAACACCCCGATATTACTTCAAGTCATAGATGTTTAAACTCAAAATTTTCGGTGATCAGTCGTTCGCTGTAATGTGCACCAAGAGCTAAATTGTGGGACATACCCGACTTTAAAAAATTGGCGAAATTCACTCACGTCGTCGCTTTGTCTGTTTTGTGAAGTGGCGGACTGGTGCCCTAGTCAACGATTATTTCCCCTCGACCACTCGGCTTCGGGATGCAATTCACCCGCCATTTGAACACCTTGCGGTGAAAGAGCCTGAGCTACGCCTGTTTCTTCCGGCGGATCCGCACGAGCCACCCGGAACAAAGCCACAAGAACGGTCAATCCGCTGACAATGGCGAAGAACACCATCAGCCCAGCGGGGCCCGTCAGTCCGATAATGGCCGGTCCGCTCAATGACCCGACAAGAATGCCTACATTGATCGCTAACACCATGGTCCCGCTGGCTGGCACAATCTGCGTCGGTGTCAGATGATCATTCGCATGCGCCACACATATCGAATAGACCGGCAACAACATTCCCGCCATCAACCCGACCGCCAGATGCAAATGCCCGGCAAGCATCCCGGTCGCCAGTCCCAGTGCAACCACAGCTGCCACCGCAGAAACCCCGGCAACGATCAACCGTCGATCCACCCGATCAGATAACCAACCTATCGGGAACTGAAACACCGCCCCGGCCAGTGTTGCCATCACCAAGAGCGACGTGGCCCCTGGCGCACTCATCCCGAGCGCCAAGCCGTACAGCGGTAAGGAAATAAAAATTCCCGACGAAAGAACCCCATTCAGAACCGCGCCGTAGATGGCCAGTGGCGATATCCGTAGCAATTTCACAATGGGCAACCGTTCGGGTGCCGAATATTCCGGTGCTCGATTGTTCGAGATCAATATCGGCACTAGAGAGATCGAAATCAGAATTGAGGTGATACCAAACAGCATGACACCGTTTGTATCCTCAATCCCTGCCATCGCCGCCCCAATTGACGCCCCCGCCGAGATCACCACAAAATAGATCGACAACAGGCTCGCCCGATACCAGTTCTCGGCCTTGGCATTCAACCAGCTTTCAGAAATCACATAGAGCCCTGGATAACAAAATCCGGCCAGCACCCGCATCACGCTCCAGCTCACCGGATCATCCGTCAACAGATGCACAATTGCCGAGATAGAACACAAGGACGCCAGGGCGCCGAACGACCGGATATGCCCGACTTTCTCGACCAGCTTGGGGGCGACCACGGCCCCTAGTAAGGCTCCCAGCGGATAGCCGGCCTGCATGACGCCAATTGTGACCTCCGAAAACCCCAGCGCGATACCGCGAATGGTCAACAAAGTGGCCAACAGGCCGTTTGAGATCATAAGTAGTAGAATGCCCAGGAACAGGGCCCAGTTATCTTTCAGCGCACGTAACATAAAACCGCGTTACCATGGAAAATTGAAACTGGATAGAGGGTGATTTTGTGAAGAATATATTGTGCATTGCCGCCCTCCATGTGGATTCCACCTAATCTGGGAAATCCCTTCGCATGTGGACGGTTTGAAGCAGCGAGGGATTTATACTGCTGGTCCAGAGCGTGCATCTTGCGCTCCAGGACTTGATGTTAGAGATTGCAGCATTGTTGATTTGGGAGACTGCACCATGATGATTCTTGGATTGAACACCTGCTCGGATAGCCAAAAAGCCCGCAAAGCGTTGGAGGCCGCAGGCAAGGATGTTAGTTTTCGCGATGTCCGGGCCGACCCTCTGAGTGAAGCGGAACTGGCTGAACTGATCGCTGAATTTGGCGATCGACTGGTAGATCGGAAAACCAATGATTGGCGCGGGTTGAGCGACTGGCTGAAGCACTCGGAAGCAGAAGATCAGATCGCCGCCAAACCAAAACTGATGGCTCGTCCGGTGATCCGTGACGGCGATACTTACTATCTTGGTTGGGACGAGGCGGTGCAGAACGCTTTGCTTCAAGACTGAAGCAAAGCGAAGACAGACTGTTCGATACGACACCCAATAACCTAAACCCCGAGCCGCTTTCAGCGATCTATACTGTCTTGCATCACCTTTTCGAAAACCGATTCTCCGTCTTCAAATGCTTCAAGTTTTTGCAGGATGAAAAACTGATTTTCCTTGCCCCACATATGGGTTGTGACGCGTGTGTTTACATTCCAGTCGCCGGGATTGTGACCACGCGCCAGCCCACGGTTCCAGATGATTTCCACTTGGGCCGAGGCCGGATCATCGCGCTCAATTGTCCAGGTCTCTGACACGTCGCTCTGCGTGATCAAGCCGCTTTCCAGATCTTCCTGGCAACCATGATCGCCAGAGATTTTTAGCGTGATTTTGCCGGTGTCCGGGTCTTCGATCCGCTCCTTAAATTCAGTGGCGGATTTCAATTCCTTATAAGGTCGGGTCTCGATTACGACGGGTGGGTCAAACGAAATTTCACCAGTACCGCCAACAGCCTGGCGAAACGGGACGGTCAGTGTTCCAGCCCGCAAAGTCAGCGCAAACGGACTGCCTTCGGGCCAGCAATAGGGCCAGTAACTGGTCGACACAGACACCCGCAGCCGATGTCCCTGTGGCAATTTATATGCACTCTGATCCAGCGTGACCGAGACATCATAGTCTTCGCTAGGGACAAGATCGCAGGCCTCGTCGAACCCGTCGCGATGGCGCAAGTTAAGCAAGCCAAGGCTTATGAACGCTGAAGTCCCATCCGGGAAAATGTCGCAAAGCCGAACAATTATCTGCGCCTTTGGCATATCCGACGATAGCGTCAACCTCACCTCTGGAGCACCGACGATCTCGCAATCTTCACCCACTGGCATGCTGTCAAAACACGCTGAAAGCGCGTCATCGTGGGTTTGTTCATCTGGCAGCTCTCCGGGACCAAAACCAAACGGGAAATATTCGCCGCAATCGCGACCACAAGCCATGTCAGTACTGACGGTAGTCTCAAACGGCAAAGACGCGCCAAGAGTGCCATCGCCAAAGTCGAAAGGTCTTGGGGATATTTGCGGTGAGGGCCAACTGTCTTCGCCAATCCAGCGTCCGGCACGATGGTCGATACTTGGAGTGGGTAGGACACTATCCATTATGTAAACACTGTAGGCGGGATCTGTATCGACACCATTGTCGATGCCCTTAAGCCAATGATCCCACCAGCGCACCGCGATATTCAGGTAGTCGATTGAAGGTGCGATTGTACTGATGTGGGGGTATTTATGGTTCCAAGGGCCGGCGATGCCTTTGACCGGTGCCTGCATGTTTTCAACCAGATGCGCCATGGTGTTGCGATAGCCATCATGCAGCCCTCCCATCGCCAAAACCGACGCCTTAATGGCGCTGTAGTCCTCGCATACGGAGCCGTGTTTCCAATACTCGTCGCGGTTGGAGTGGCTGGTCCACTCACGAGCCAGAAAGGGCGTATTTTCAAGTCGGGCCAGCCAGCTGTCGCGCCAGCTTGCGCCGACAATTGCAGGATCAGGAGGCATCGAAAACCATGACGTCGAGGTCGCAGCCCAACCGATGTTTTCGCCCAGCTGAATGCCACCTTTGTAGTGAATATCGTCAGCATAGCGATCCACGGTCGACCCAATGGTGATCACGGCTTTTAGCGCGTCTGGGGCACGGGCAGCAATTTGCAACCCATTGAAACCGCCCCAGGAAATTCCTTGTATGCCAACATTGCCATCACACCACGGCTGGCGAGCAATCCATGCGATGATATCGGAGCCATCCTGCAATTCCTCCTCAGAATACTCGTCGTCAAACAAGCCTTCGCTGTCGCCACAGCCCCGCCGGTCCACTCGCAAGCTGACATAACCGTTTTGGGCAAAATGCAGGTGCATCGCATGATCGCGTGCGGCGGTGCCGTCGGATTTGCGGTAGGGCAGATATTCCAGCACCGCAGGCAACGGCGTTGTCTCAGCACCTTTGGGCATCCAGGCCTTTGCCGAAAGGCGGGTGCCATCAGGCAGGGCAATACCCAAGTCAGGTAAAATCGTTACGGTCTGATCCGGCTTTTGTCCCAACACGGTGCTCCCTAAAATTCTTGTCTTGTCTGTAGCTACAAGCAGGAGTGGCATGGCAATGCTATGATTTCACGTCCGTTTTCGACATTTTTATGCGCAACGGTGTGAAATGTTGAAATTTCTGCTAACCAGAAACCGACCAATGCCAAGTTGCGCATAATGGCTCCTCAGCTTTGCGTCTTACGATGCGCTAACTATCAGCGTCGGGTGTCAGAAAACGCGCGATGTAGTCGTTTGAGTAATCAACCTCGAGTTCGATCCAAATCGGCAAGTGATCCGACATTTCGAATGTGGTCCACAGCCCATAGCTGCGTGAAAAATCGGCATATGGATCTTTACCGTTCGCCCGGCGCTGTGCGTCGCATATCGGTTGGTAGTGCGCTAACATTTCATCGTGGGAAACTCGCCGCATTGGTCCCTCTTTTTCGTCCTCTGGCAAGGTGTCGAATTCATCTTGTGGGTAAGGCCCAAAAACGGCCCTACGCCAGTCAAATACCCCGTGTCGAATTAGTCTGGTTTTCCGGCTTGCGGCACCTTTGTCAGTGAAAGCCATTTGATCGTATAATCTGTCACCGCCCAAATTAGTGGCCGGAAACTCTGGCAAAACCATTCGACTATCGCGCAACGCCTGCATGATTTCACCGTCAGCCGACTCAATATTCATGTCGCCCAGAAAGATGTAGACTTGGTCCTCTTTTCTAGCCCGGCTCACCAGCATTTTGGTGATAGCCGTAATTTCATCAGCCCGCATTTTCTTTTCCTGCGCCGATGTACCGCCATAAATGATGTGGGTAGAGCACAGGCAAAAACGGAACCAATCAGCCTGAAAGGCCGCAAAGAACGGCGAGCGTGCAAACTGGTCACTGTTCTCAAGATCATCTGGATCCACCACCAGCTCACCGATCAATCGCCGGAAGGACACGCGGTTGGTGTTGTACAGAAATGCCAAACGTTCGTTATTGCCACCTTTGTGGCTCGAAACGTCAGAGACGGAGTACTCCCAATTGGGGCCCAATAGCTTGCGAAGGCGTTCCAAGGGCGCAAGGTCGCCCTTCACCTCCTGCACCGCGCAGATGTCAAACGTTCCAATGATTTCCGCGATATAGTGGTAGCTTTCATCCAGTCGGGCAGCACCATCGTCAAAGGCCCGTATATTCCAGCTGCCAACGATCAGAGAGCGCGGTTGACGTTGATCGGTGATCGCCGCCGCGAGGTCCTTACGAAGTGTGAGCAAGCGGCTCGCGATCCATCCCTGCTTGCCTGGATAGTTTGGAAACTCACCGGCGCTGGGGGCGTGCGCGTAGCTCTTTAATTGATGGTAAAATGGCATTTCTCAAAATCCCTTTTATCCTAAACAGCGGGATTATATCAGACTCGACAATAATTGAGATCATTTCTTTCAGCGATGCGATTACAGTCCTATTTCTGCAGCCAAAAATACCATTCACGTAATAACAATGCTGCAGTGCAAATCGCACAGGCCAAACTTAGTGTATCGAAAGTGATTTGAAGAGGCCCAGATTCTCACACAAATCTGTCTTCAACTTTCAGACGCCATCGAGCGGCATAACTTGCCAGTTGCAGTAGGTTCCTCGACGGGTCGGCCGTTTCAGGGGCAGCCAAATCCGTGGCTGCACCAAACAAAAGCGCCGCCCCTATACTGGTTCCTGTTGACGATGGGCTGAAGAAAACTGGGCGACCAGTCGCAGCCTGCAACATCTCAAGGTACTGTACATTATGCGCAAACGGCCCCTCGACAATTGTTGGCCCACTCGCACCTGACAAGCCCAGGCAAGTCTCTGTCATCATCGCCAGATAGAAAGACAAAGCCGTTGCCCGCAGGCCAGAACCCTCTGGGGGCTCGGCTCCGAGCCAACGCATGCTCTGTCCTTGAAACGGCCCGCTCACAGGATCAACCGCTGGCAAAAGCATGATCTCCTGCTGCAATACCTGCATGACGTCAGCCTGATGAACGTCAACCAGATGCCCCTTCTGGATCAACTCAAACTCGCGCCCCCCCATAAAGCGGGCTGACGGCACCGCCTGGCCCAGAGCATTCACATTGACCAAGGTACCCCGAGATGGATCCAGAGTAGTCTCGCCACCCCCCATCGCCATCACCACCACCCATGTCCCAGTCGACACCACAGAAAACGGCGTTTCTTGGCCCAGCACATGGGGATAGAGCGAGGCGTTTGAATCGTGAATGCCGCAAATCACCGGTGTGTCCTTGGACAACCCAGTGGCCGCGCTGATCTCTGGCAATACCGGCCCCAGCACATCAGTCGATTTACGCACAGGCGCAATCTTGTCGGCGATATCAAGTGTCTTAACCAGCTCCGAGAAAATGCCCTGATGCGGTTGCCACAGGTCAGTGTGACACCCAATCGAGGTAACATCACTTGCGATGACACCGGTCAAACGGTGAGCCCAGTATTGGGGGTAAGTCAGTATATGCGCGGTACGGGCGTGCAGGTCAGGATCAGCTTGGAACTGCCAATGCAATTGCGCGCCGACGTTTAAGCCATTGGCCAGACGTGGGGATCCCGTTTGCTCAAATGGCGGTCGGATCGCGTCATATTGCGCGGCTGTTTCCGCAGGACCGTCATGTTCATAGTCAAGGATTGGCGCGGCCAAATTGCCACTCTGATCCAGCAGCACAATACTGGCCCCATGTGTGGTGACCGAAATGGCATCAATCCGGTGATCGCGGTGAAACTGACCTAAGGCCTCCAACAGAAACGTCCAATGCGCCTCAGTATCAAAATGCGGCCAAGGCGGACCGGGGCGGACTGTGTTGGGCCGTGTGACAACGGCGATCTCGTCCATCTCAACCAAATCGACCAGCGCAAGCTTGACGTTTGTTTTACCGATATCAATGACCGCGATGTGGCGTGGCGCGGTCATGGCAGATGAAACAGGCTGGGCAAGGCTACCGCAACAGGCGCATTATCCGACCCAACCTCCATCAGATCAGCCATATGGCCCCACCATTTTTGCATCACTGGGTGATCTGGCAGGCTGTCCATCCCGTGACCCTCAGCGCGAATCAGCACTCCGATCAACAGCCCGGTCTCGTGGTCCAGATGGATGCTGTAATCGCTGACACCCGCCTGCCCTAGCAGTTCCACCAATTCGGGCCAGATCTCGTCATGTCGGCGCTGATACTCATCCTCCGCGCCGGGGTTCAACCGCATCCGAAACACGTATCGCTCGCTCATGTCCGAGACCTTCGCGCGACGATCATCGCCCATAGCCGCGGCAGCGCGATCACTCCGATCAACAACAGGCCAATGAAAATCGACATCACGATGCCCGGCACATTGAGCAGGCCCAGACCAAAGGTCACCAGCCCCATGACAAAGGCAGCAATCACCACACCGGGGATCGAGCCGGAGCCGCCAAGGATGTTAATCCCGCCCAACACCACCATAGTGACCACCTCCAGCTCCATGCCCGATGCAATGCTAGGGCGCGTCGAGCCAAGCCGCGAGGTCAGGCAGATCGCGGCAACGCCGGACATCAGACCGGTCAGCAAGAACAGCATGAACTTGACCCGTTGCACCCGGATGCCGCTGAACAATGCGCCAGTGGGGTTGTTGCCAATGGCATAGACCGCGCGGCCAAAGTTGGTCTTATGGAGCAGCACGCCATAGATCACCGCGATCACTGCAAATATGGCAATCTCGGCCGTGAAAACCCAATAGACATAGCCCTGCCCGAACCAGGCAAAGCTGTCGGGATAACCGCGATACGCGCCGTCTCCCAAAATGATATAACTGATGCCACGAAACAGGCTCATGGTGCCGATGGTCACCACAATCGAGGGCAGCCCCAACACGGTGACAAAAATCGCATTAAAAGCACCACACAGAAGGCCAACAGTCAGGCCAATCATCACCAGTTCCGGCGTCCCTGCCCCATATTGCACCGCCAACCCCATGGCTGTGCTGGCCAGCGCAATGATCGAGGCCACCGACAGGTCAATCTCCCCCGAGATGATCAACAGCGCCATGGCAAAAGCAATCATCCCCTTTTCAGTAAAGTTATAGGTCGCGTCGCTCAGGTTCCACGCATTGAGGAAATAGGGCGAGGCAAAACTGTTCAGCACAAAGATCGCCACCGCGACGGCAAGCAACAGGGCCTCCCAACTGCGCAGGGTACGATAGGCGCGGCTGTTCAGGCGATTGGGAACATGTCGCGTGTTCACGGTCATATCGGTCATATCCGTCATACTGAACCCTCGGCAGATTTGAGAATGATACGGCCCTTGGTTTTGCCAGCGCGGGCGTTAAAGGCCACGGCGATCAAGATCGCGCTGCCGGATATCGCCAGCTGCCAGAACGGCGAGATATTGACCACCGGCAGGGCATTTTTGACCACGCCAAGAAAGATCGCCCCTAGCACAGCCCCGCCGACAGA
>MAAC01016632.1_pt1 | contig 37869 bp, 28 predicted proteins | sample 1115981 | NCBI WGS metagenome assembly MAAC01 (sample SAMN04961126, study PRJNA320927) | seawater metagenome | isolation source: sample BD02T64 sea water enriched with oil for 64 days | place: USA:Gulf of Mexico | collected 2013-07-27 | reverse complement strand
TATTCTACTTATTTGGTCCTGAAATTTGGGTCAAATCTACACACATGATCAGTCTCAACATATTTTGATTTCATTATTATTTAATAATAGTACTTTGTTATCTTGAAGAGTGCATTTATTCTAAATAGATTTACACAGTATCAAACACCGTAGAACTGAATGTGCACGCTTAAAAAAGTCTATAATCAGTAAAATATCTTCTGAAATAAAGTTTTAAGGTTTAATACGTTTCAAAATGAATAAGTCATATTCAGAATTACTTAAATCTCCAGAATGGAGGTCAAAAAGAAAAGAGATTATTAGAAGAGATAAAAACTCTTGTCAACGTTGTGGCATTCAGAAAAATTCTGATATGAAAACGGTGAATATCAAATATCCTGAAAATCTACCTTTAAGTACTAGATTTAATTTTTTACAAGTAGAAGGAATTAACAATAGTGTTGTTGAAATTGAGTATCGCAAACTTAAATTTCTATGTAAAACAGATTTGAATGAAATAACCTCAAATATTAAATACGCAGTATTCGTTAATAAACGAAAAATAAGGAAAAACAAAAGTCTATTTCAAGGCTCCACCTTAAACAACACAAAACCAAATATTTTTCACTCAGAAGAAAATGATCAAAGACTCAAAAATACTTTAGCTAAATTACTTACTAAAAATAATGGTTTAGAAATTGACCCAGAAGGAATTTGGTTTGGAAAATATGAGGAAGAAAACAACTATAAAAAAAAACTTAATTCTTTAGAGGTTCATCACAAATGCTATCGTAAAGGAATAGATATTTGGAATCAACCAGATGAGGATTATGTTAGTCTTTGTAACATTTGTCATATCATTGTGCATGAAACTACAGATATTCCATTCTATGATATTAATGGAATCGATTACAGGTTGAGGCGAATTTGCAGTAAATGCCACGGCAAAGGAAAAATAAAACAGTTTTCGCACGTTGAAAACGGTAAATGTTTCAAGTGTAATGGTATTAGTTTTAATGTTTAGATTCAATTTATTTTATCCATCCACCCCATTAATAAACGTTTTCACAAAATCTTTAATTTTTTCTGTGATTCTTACACTAATGGTTTCCCTTTGAAGAACACTAGGTTGTTTTTCTAATGCTTCTATCACTTCGTCTTCAGTCGCCATTCTACCAGTAAACATATAATCGTTTATAATAGATTCTACCTTGTCCGGTTGCAGTAGCTCTGATTTGCTTAGTTCTTGTAGTGCTTTTTTGGTTTCAGCTTGCCAGTAAGCTTTAAACTCAACTTCTACATTTCCGCTATCATTTATTTTTGGTAGATTATTTTCAATAAATTTTTCAATTAGAAAACGTTTGCTTCTCAGTTCAGATTCTCCAGCAATAGAATCAATAATTTCCTTTTTAGCTTTAGCCTTATCTCTAGGTTTAGCATCTTTAAGTTTTGCTAATAAACGCATGATGTAAGCTACATTAATTTCATCGCGATGTATAAGCTCCAATTCAAAATCAATTTCATTTAAAATTGAAACAGATTCCTTTTGATTGTTTGTTTTAATTTTATCGTACAGATCTAAGTATTTACTCGTATAGTCAGCAAATTCCTGTTCTTTCATATAAACATCATCAAATGTAAATTCTACAAATGAGGACAAAATATTTTTTAGACGCATTATCTCTCTAAACGCTTTCGCGAAAGCGAGCTCATCATCTTCAGCTTCTAAATCGTTTACACTATCGACAGTCGGAGCAATGGTCATTAACTCTTTGTAGGCTTTATTGAACTTTTTAACTTGTATGTCATAAGAATCTATGGTAATAGTTTCCTTTGCATTTTTGTCTGAAAATAGAGCAATAGCATCATCTGTATTTTCCTTTAAGTTTCGGAAAGCTAAAATATTTCCTTGCGACTTCTTCTCGTTTAATATTCTGTTAGTACGCGAGTAGGCTTGAATTAAACCATGGTAGTTCAAGTTCTTATCTACGTAAAGTGTGTTTAAAGATTTACTATCAAATCCTGTTAGGAACATGTTAACCACTAATAAAATGTCAATCTGCTTATTTTTAACTCGTTTAGAAATATCTTTTTTGTAATTCAAAAAAGTAACTCCATCTCGTGCAGAATGATTTGTTTTAAATTGTTCATTAAAATCATTAATGTAGAGGTCTAGCTTATCCTTGCGTGGTATCGTTTCGTAAGTCGCAGAAGACTCTGCGGCAATATTTAAATCTGGAAAATCTTCCTCAACAATCTCTCCATTTGCATCTGCATCATCTGGATTAGCCACATAAGAAAATATCGTAGCGATTTTTAAGTTGTGAACACCTGCTTCTTTCTTAGCTTTTAAAAGATCGTAGTACTTTATTAGTATGTCAACGCTACTAACGCAAAACATTGCGGTAAAAGTCCTGTGGTGTGTTTTACGGTTGTGATTAGCGAGGATGTAGTTAGCTACTGCCTCTATGTAATTGTCACTCTCATAAACTTCTTGTGTATTAATGTCTATTACTTTGATATCATTGAAATCTTCTTTTGACTTGAATACATTATAATATTCAATAGAAAACTTTAAAACATTTTCATCTCTAATAGCATCTGTAATAACATAACGGTGAAGGCAGTCATGAAATAGGTTTGCTGTAGTTTGTTTGATGCTATTTACACATAGTGCATTTTTTGCAAATATAGGTGTCCCTGTAAACCCAAATAACTGATGGTTAGTGAAGAAATTAACGATACGTTTATGTGTGTCACCAAATTGGGAACGATGACACTCGTCAAAGATGAATACAACCTTTTCATCTTTGAGAGCTTCTATTTGTTTTCTAAACTTAGCTTTTGAAATAGCACTGTTTAATTTTTGAATAGTGGTAACAAGCAATGGCCTATTATTATCCAAAAATTGATTGATAAGCATTTTGGTGTTTTCTGTACCATCAATACTATCTTTATCAAAGGCTCTAAACTCTCTTACAGTTTGATCGTCTAGATCTTGTCTATCCACTACAAATACAACTTTCTTAATTTTAGGATTGTGTGTTAGTATTTGACTTGCTTTAAATGAAGTAAGCGTTTTACCAGATCCAGTGGTATGCCAGATATAACCATTTTTATCGCTATTTTTTACTCTATCTATTATCGCTTCTACTGCAAAAAATTGATAGGGCCTTAACACCATTAATATTTTATCACTTTCATGCAATACGATATACTTGGTTATCATTTTTGCTATGTGACATGGTTCTAAAAAGATGTTTGTAAATGGCTCTAGTTGGGTGATTTTTTTATTCTTCTCATTTCCCCAAAAAGATGTCTGCTTGAAACTTTGTTTTGGGCTATTAGCATAGTATTTAGTGTCTACTCCATTACTGATGACAAATATTTGAACGTAATTAAATAATGCATTGTTAGATGCAAACGATTCTTTTTGGTAACGCTGTATTTGATTAAAGGCTTCTTTAAGTTCAATACCTCTACGCTTTAATTCTATTTGAACTAATGGCAAGCCATTTATCAATATAGTTACATCATAACGATTTTCTCTTTTGCCATTTATGGTTATTTGATTAGTAACTTGAAAATGATTTTGACACCAGAAGTCTTGATTGATAAACTCGATATAGGCCTTTTCCCCATTATCTTTTTGAAGCACGTATTTATCGCGTAGTGTTTTGGCTTTGTCAAATATGTTTCCTTTAGAAAGATGTATGACGATTCGATCAAACTCCGAAGCTGTAAATGTTATTTTATTATGCTTTTCTAATTGTGATTTTAGATTACTTAATAAATCATTTTCTGTCTTTATTGAAATAGGTTGATGACCTAAACCTATTAGCTGACTTATCAAATTATTTTCTAATACTTGTTCTGGTTGGGTAGTCATAGTTATTTATTTCCAAAGTGCTTCTTCCTTCCAATTTAAAATTTGTCCTTGCCCATTAGAAGGGATTCCAATATACTTTATGGGGACGTTAGGATATTTCTCAAATAAGGTTTCTAATTTATCTTTTAAACTATTGCCAGGATTTGCTCTTAGTAATAGATATTTTAAAACACAAATGAAGTAAAAAACGCGTTTATTGTTTTGAAATTCTGAGCCTACCCAATGTCCCACAGGTTTTAATAATCTACTGGGTTCAATAGCTAAATCTCTATTCCATAATCTAGAATGGTGTGCACATAAATTTCTAACATAGGTTATAGAATGAAGCCAGGATTGAAATACCGATGGGTGTACATCAAAAAAATCAGCAATGCGTTTCTTGTCTGCTTTATTTCTTAATCCTCGATAGATATGTGATAGTTGACCTATTGTAAGTAATTCTAAACACATCCACGATGGAGGATTTGATGGTTTATTGTAAGTATCTATGTAATGCTTTATAAAAACCTCTGGTTTTCTATTTGTTTTTGCTTTAGAAATAATATTCTGTAAATCTGAATAAGGATCTACAAGGTTACCAACTCCATTATAATAAGGTTTAACAAAATGAGCTTTATTGTCCTGCCAATGAGAATCGTCATGATGCATAGACATAGCATATATAAATTGTGTTCTTATGGCAATTTCTAAACGTTCTATGCAATCAAAAACTAGTAACCTAAGTTGTCTGTCAAAAGAATAGATATCTATAATTTCTTGAAAGTTAGTGCCTTTATTAAACACATCTTTTTTTTCTTGAAAAGGCAAGTAATACGCGCTTAATCTGTAATAACTAACACCCCTTAAATAGGATAATGCTTTAATGTCATTATTCACGATTAATTGTCGATCTTTTAATAACTGTAGTTGAACTTCAAAGCTTAATGGCTGTTTAGTGTATGATTTTTTAGCCATTTAAAAAATATTTGAAATGAAAAAACCTTCCAAGTGTGCATCGTAGAGAGGCAAGGAAGGTGTATTATTTTTAGTAACTAGTACGTTCTTTTCAAAAGACACACCCTGAGATTTGGTATTCAAATGGATTTGAACCTGTGGCGTAGTGTGTAATGTTGTGGCAAATATATGACTTGTAGTTGGTATATGTGAAGTTTCTTCATATTCTTTAACATTTTTCTTTCTCTTATAACTTATAATTATCATATTGTTTTACTTATTTATGATAGATGTTTATTAGTTTAGTTAAATTACTTCTACATCTGTATGTACTGCTTTTACTAGTATTCTCTATTTTTTGAGCTCACTTAGTTACATGCCTGTTACATGGTTATTTTGTTTGTGTTCTATTTTTCAATTATTGGTTTCAATCCTTTTTTTTAGATATTTCTACTAAATAATTTTAATTCAAGCTCTGCAATGTTAGAACAATCATATTTTTCTAACAGTGTTTCAGAATGACTTATAATTCTTAAATATTCTGTATCATCTTCAAACTTTGTCCATGGTACAACTTTAAGTCCTAGTTTTTTTTGAATAATGCTATCTACGGGAAAATGCGGTGGTGCTGGAATTAAACCTAAACACCAATGATACTTTAGATATAAATTTAATAATTTTTGTGTCACACCAAAGTTAAACGTGTCATTACGCAAAACTTCTCCATACATTTTTGAATAATGAATGAGTTCATTGATATTCTCTAAATGCTGAAAATGTGCAATAGGTTTTAAATAATTAGAATTTATCATGTCATCTAAATAGCCTTTCAGTTTATTCTTGAAATATGTTTTTTTAATTTCAGGTGTATTCTCTTTATAGACGTTTGCCCTACCAAAAGCACCCATGATGCTTAGTATCCATATTTCATAATTTATAAAACTTGCCTTGTTTTGTTGCATTGTACGAGTTGGTTGTATCTATTGTTTTAATCTAATCCTTTATCGCTACCTTCATATTTTATTAAAGTTTGAAAACCAGATTCATATTTTATTTGAGCGCCACCAACTAACTCATAACCATTATTTAAAAGGTCTAACACCTTTTTTTCAAAGGACGTTCTTATGTTTTTCGATTCTTTAATCTTTCTTAAATACATCGATTTAGTTTTTTTATTAGAGTTTAGCGATTTATTGCTAATTTCTAAAGCTTCTTTAATGTTAAGTATAATTTGATTAATCTCATCATGTTTGATTAAACCTACTTTTTTTTGATCCACAATACTAACATTCATTAAAGGGTGGTCTTCTGCAAATTCAATGTCTGTTGATGTTTCTAATACTGGATACTCTTTTCCATCTTCTAATTTTAGTAGTTCTTGAAATACGTCAAAACTCTTTTGTAAATGAATTGTTTTCCTTTCTAAATCTTCAATTTTCTCAGAATGTTCATTAAAAAGATTACTAAATCTAATCTCATCACTTATGAGTTTATTGATATCATCGTTAAATCCATTGGCTTTAATTACCACATAATCCACAATTTTTCTACGTTCCATATTATTATTTATTTAAACAAACATCTTTTGCAATAGCCCTTTTTTAAAGGCTTTACTATTTTCAATTTTTGTATTTAAGGCTTCTATTTTTACATCTATGTCTGATAAAAAATTGGCTACTTTCGTTTGTTCTTCAATTACAGGAATATCTATCTCTAAATCCTTAATACTATTGAAATAAATATGTACAATTGTAATCCCTTGTGCCCTTGAAGCTATTTGATGTTTCTTGTAGTTTGATAAGTAGTAAGCATAAAAGATATTATTAATTTCTTTTTTACCTCTCATCACAATTATATCACCACCCAATAAAACATCATCAAAATTTAGTGCTGTTACGTTTGCTAAATCTATACCTGTGGTAGTAGTAGAAGAAGGTATTAATAAATCCCCTTTTTGTGATTTTAAACCATCTTCGCTGTTTGTTGAACTTACAACTTTATTTATTACTTCATTATAGGTTGTATATAGTTCACCATATAAAACACATTTGTTAACTCCACCACTTATTACATCTCCTTTCGGAATGCCTTTACCTTTAAATGAACTAAAAACATTACCTATTTTATTTTTTGACCATTTAGGAAACTCATTACCATTATCATCTTTAAATCTTAATTCTTGATTAAAGATTTTTTGCATTATACCTTTTTTATATTGCTCTAAAAGGGTTTTCTTTTTGGTTAATTTGGTAATTTTATCATCAATATCAGAAAGAAATGAAGCTATTTTTTGTTGTTCTGGAAAGGATGGGATGTTTAACTTCAACTTACCTATAGCTTTCAAAGATAAAAAAGGCTGTGCACCACCTGATGATATTTGATGTCTTAACCTATCACTATTTTTTCTCTGAACTTGAGCAAAAAAACTTGGATATATTTTAGTCTTATTAGGCTTTATTAAAGCAACGTTTTTTAAACTAAATTCATAATTTACATTTACCATTGCAGATGTAGCTGTACCAGCACCAATATTGACCATTAATAAATCACCATATTCTGGATTACATCTTTTAAATATTTTATTATGTTCTTCTTCTGACAGATAATAACAATTGTCAAAATCTATTTTACCATCTTTAACGTGTATGGCTGTTAAAAAGGGAATACCTTCCTTTATTGGTTTAGGTGTATCGTGTGTACCATCAGTTATTTTATTAGCAATTTGTGATATTATTACTTTTTCCCATTTACCTTGAAAATCTGGAAACCTCAATATTGGTATTAATTGCTTTTCCATATTAAAAAGGGGTTTCAATATTTAGTTCTGCACAATAGGTTGCAATACGTTTATCGGTTGCTGCAATGTCTAGGTCTAAGTTTTGTATTTCTTTCGCTACAGCGGTAATATCTATAGGCTCTTCTTCTTCAAAAGTGTCTACATAACGAGGTATGTTAAGGTTGTAATCGTTATCTGCAATTTCTTGTAATGTTGCTCTGTGGCTGTATTTATTTGTTACCGTTCTATTGGTATAAGTATCTACAATTTGATTGATGTGCTCTGGTAGTAGCTTATTGTCTTTTCCTTGTTTTTCAAAATGATTAGAAGCATCAATAAACAATACATCTTCGTTAACTTCTCTACATTTTTTTATTACTAAAATACAGGTTGGAATACCTGTACCAAAAAAGATATTTGCTGGTAAACCAATAACAGCATCAATATAGTTTCTATCTTCTATTAGATAACGTCTTATATGAGCTTCTGAACTCCCTCTAAATAATACACCATGTGGTAAAACGGTTGCCATAATACCACTCTCATCTAGATGGTGGATCATGTGTTGTACAAAGGCAAAATCTGCTTTAGTCTTGGGTGCAAGTTTACCATACTGGCTAAATCTATCGTCTGTACTGTAAATGCCTGCTGCACTCCACTTAGCCGAAAATGGTGGATTCGCAACTATCGCCTCGGCTCTTAATTCTATATCTAGATGCTGTGGTTCTTCTAACGTATCTTCTTGTTTAATATCAAACTCGCGATAGCTCACATCGTGCAAAATCATGTTCATACGAGCAAGGTTATAGGTTGTACGGTTTAATTCCTGACCGTAAAACATACCTACATCATCTACCTCTTTTGCTACTCGCAGTAGGAGGGAACCAGAACCACAAGTAGGATCATAGACTGATTTTAATCGTTTTTTGCGTGTGGTTACAATTTTTGCTAGTATAGTAGACACCTCTTGAGGTGTGTAAAATTCACCTGCTTTTTTTCCAGCACTGGCAGCAAACTGACCTATTAAGAATTCATAAGCATCCCCTAGTAAATCACTATCGTTATCTTCTAGTTTAAAATCAATTTTGTCGAGATGCGTGATGATTTTTGCAATAGTTTCATTTTGTGCTTTTACTGTTCTTCCTAATTTACCAGAGGTTAAGTCTAGATCTTCAAATAATTTGACAAAATCATCTTCAGACTCCTCTCCCATGGTGCTTTGCTCGATGTTAGTAAGAATGCGTTCTAGATCTTCAATTATAAAAAACTGAGTTGCTTCATCATTATCATTGGTTTCAATTTCAGAAAGGTTATTTCCTTTTTGCGCAATGGAGGTGAATAACTCGCTAGGTTTTAAAAAGTATCCTAATTCTTTTACACATGCTTTTCTTACCGCTTCAATGTACAGTTTACCTTGATCTGATTTTTCATCAAGCTGTTCATAGGTTAAGTCATCTGGTGCCAAAATTTTATTAGCATAAAGGTGCAGCTTTTCAGACAGGTATTTAAAGAAAATAAAGCCTAAGATGTAGTTACGGTAATCGTCTGCATCCATTTTGCCGCGTAGCAAGTTGGCAATTGCCCATAGTTGTTTCTCGAGCAGTTTTTTTTGTTCTTCCGACATTTGGTAAGGTGATCTATATATTTAAGAAAGTTAAAAATAAGTATAAATACCAGGTAACCTATCGGTGATTTGAAATTATCTTAAGAAGATCTTGATGCCGCTTTCGCGAAAGCGAGATAAGTATAGTTTATCATAGAATAGTAACCTGAGGTTAATGGTGTCTCTAACTTAGCTGTTCTAATGTAAATCAAACAATACCTTGTTACTGCCTTGTTGTTAAATTAACCAACGGGTGTAACCGCTGGTTTAATATGTTAAAGACAATATTCAACCACTGTAAATCATTATAATACGTGTGTTAACTATTATAATCATTGGTTTCAATGAGCTGTTACATTGTTAGACTAATGGGCTGTTATAATTTATCATATTACATTACAACAGCCTGTTATTTTTATACAACCAGTGGTTGAGCCTAACAATATGCCTATTCAATCTCTAGTTGAAAAGTATCGATTAGCGATTGCACAGCTGCGTTTTTACAGATTAAAGCAGCTAACTGTTTCTCCTTTTTAGTAAGTAGGATCTCTCGTTTAGGTATTTCTTGAGTAGTGAACTTTTGTTTTGAAGCCAACAGTTCATTAATGTAATAGTCGGCAATATCAAAGCCGATTTCCTTCTCTTTAGGATCAGCAAGTACGTATAAGAATGTTGAGACTGTAATTTTAAATCCTAATTTAATGAGTTTATTTGCCTTTTCAGTCCAGTAATCAAGTGCAGTTTTTCCTTTATCATTAGGTAAAGAAAGGTCTGGAAATAGGATAATTTTACGATGCGATATAGGATTGAACATGTGTTCATTTATGCCGTTAATACTACCACATGCCAGCCAAATATATTTAGGATCAATTTCACTCATTATAATCGCAGTTTTCTCTGATTCAACAATTGCAATTGGTTTAGAAAAATCTTCATTAATTAAATGCAAACCAAACAAGCAACGATCATAATTGTAGTTGCGGTCTTTACCATGATAAACTTTGTGAAAGGAACCTACATGATTATAAGGCTCTTTAACTCGTTTGCCATTGTGGGAATGGTATGTCATTATTTTGCCATATCTCAATATGCCTTTATTATCTATCTCCCAGAATATTATGCTATCCTTCCAAGGCTTGTTTATTGAACCTAGTAAATACCTTAATATGATTTTTTTAACCACTGGTTTTTCAAAGATTTTACATAGAAAACTTATAAAATTATTGTTGCTGTAGCTATTAGCGTATTTAGAAATTAACGATGTGTTTAAATAATCTTTTGGAGCAGGTGGTAATGGTATATAATTGTTTGAAAATTGAGATGTAAAATTTACTCCTGTGTTTTGAAAATGATCTTTGGGTGTTAAATGGTAACCGCAGGTTGGTCGGTCGCATTTACCCACATCTGTCGATATGAATTGTTGTTTCTCCTTATCCCAATACCTAGAAAATCTGTTTTTATGCGAGCATTTAGGGCAGGTAAACTTTCCTTTGCTAGAATTTAATGCGTATCGATATTTCATGTGTAATTTGAGGTTTATGGAGTTTGTGACGGTTTTGATTTTAAATGACTGAAAACAATAGTTTTGTCAAATTCAAAACCGTCGTTAAACCGTCAGTTAATTAAATATTTAAAAATTTACATTTAAGAAGTTTAAGTTTATGGAGTTTTTGGGCGGTTATGATATGATTTAATGTAGTTGATCTATAGATAATTGCATGTAATTAATCCATAACCGCCAAAAGCCTTTACTTATTGGAATTTTTCGTAATTACCATTTCTTATTTTTATATAGAGACCGTGATTTCTTCTTAATTTTTTTTCTGCAGTAGATTTTGGAATATCAAGGTTTGTTGCTTTTTCGAGGAACATTGCTGTGGTAAAGTTTTGAGGTAAGCTATCAAATAAGTCTTTGTCAGTTTTAGATAAATTAGCAAAAGGATTATCTGCGTTTTCAAATACTTTAATAGCATTTTGTAAAAAATAGTCAAGTAGTTTCTCTGCCTTTTTTACACTATCAACATTCACACAACGTATTTTTTGATCTTTTGAAACACATTCTATTAGCTCTATTAGCAAAGAGAATCTATGTAGATAAATATTAAGTTTTGCTCCCAATGCTCTTGATATATCTTCGCCAAGTCGGTTGGTTTTGTAAAGTTTTTTTGATAAATATTGAGCATATGAAGAGGCTTCAGTTGAATAACTTAATTTCGTAAATAAATTATCATCATATAGTTCAATGATTCTTTCAAATAAGCATTCGAAATTTTGAATAATAATAGGGTCATTCAAATTATTACTATAGGTAACTGGATAAACTTTATCTGGAAAACAGAACAAAAATCTTTCTAGAAAACCAGTGGTATTTCTATTTCGTTTGAAAAAAGCTTTCAGCATTGTTTTTTGAGTACCTGCAAGTAAATTTGCAAAAGGATCAAAAACCATTTTGATTTCACTAGACGTTCGATTAGCTTTTATACCATCTCCATTGAATAATGTCAAGTAGCTACTCTCATGAGATTCATTTGAGTATTTTGTAAAACCACCAAGAAAAGAGGTGAATTCATCTTGAAACATACATAACCCTCTATGATTATGATCTAATGACTTGCAAAGAGCTTCATAAGTAAAATCTTTTAATATTATATCCTTAAAAATTGGTTTAATTGCACTTTCTGTAGTGCTCAATTCATATTCCTTTTGTTGCAATTGATACTTTAGATAATTTTCTTTTTCATGTTTAAATAGTGTACTGTAAGGCAACTTCATAACATGAGATTTTGCGTCACCTGCATTTCCTATTAAAACGATCCAAAGCATAGGGGATTCATGCCATTCTTCTTTTACTTGTAATCGATAGGTATTTCCAAAAGCTGTAGATAGTGCTGATAAAGTAGAACAGCAAAGAAACTCCTTATTAAAGCGTAAGTTTCTAGTGGATTGTTCAATGTATTCTTTGACTTCATCTGGAAATATCTCAATAGGAAATATGTTTGTTAAATTATTATATTCCTTATGAAGTTCTTCCGATATTTTCTTGGTTTTTTTTGACATGTTTTTAAATTTTATAGCACATCAAACCAGTTGATGCAACCTCTAGTTAAAGAGTTTGCACTATCTTTGTTTCAGTGCTGTTAGTGATTGTAGTGAATTATTTAAGGTGCTAAACCACTGGTTACAACCAGTGGTTGACTGTATTCAGTCAGTGGCTGGAACCATTGACTGAATATTATTTGAGTTGTAGAATAAGTTTTGATACGTAAGGAATGTGACACTGATAAGTATAGATATCTTGGTCTTACTTATCAATTTAGTCTTATTTCTTATTTGTGCTTTCTTCTAATATCAATTCGATATCTGACATACGATATCTTACTCTATTACCGATTCTTAGAGGTTTTAGAATTCCTTTTTTATCCCAATCTATAAGTGTGACGACTGAGACATCTAAAATTTCAGAAAGCTGTTTGCGAGCGACATACTTAGTTTCTGGTTTGGGCAAACGTTTCTCAATAGATTTCACTTGTTTGCAGAGTTGATCCAGCTTTTTATTGGCTTGAGGATCGGATACATGGACTGTAAATTCTTTAGACATAATATTGTGTTTTGTTTGCACAATTTTATATCAACTTGCATCTATTTGATCTGTTGTTGCGCAACATGCAATGCAACAATCTTAAGAGTTCTTTTTTATTATGTCATAAACCTCTTGAACTGAGAGCTTTTCTGAATCTGATAAGTCACTGTTTGTTTTATCCACTTTTGGTAATTTAGCATTGGCAGCTCTATATCTTGAAGCATTCTTTCCTATAAGTTTTGCTATGAAGTTAAGCGGAGCTTTAATTCCCTTGTCCTGAATTATCTCATAAAAACCTAATTCTCTAAAAATTAACGCAGTTTGAAGAAGAGTAAAATGATCTTCCTTTTGATCTATATTTATGTTTGGTTGTATTTCATCAGAATGTGAATCATTTATAGTTTCTAGATGATACATGAGCCATTGAAGTTTTTTAAACTTATATACCTCTTCGGCATACTCCATAACTTTATCTTTTTGCACTATTGTAGGATAATAAGAATTAGATGTTAGGACTTCTACAATAAAATGGTAACTATCACGTATTAGAAAGGCTGTTCCTTCTGGTTCATATAAATAAAATTGCTTTTGATGATAGCTGTATTCCCATAAAAGATTTTTGAACTTTGAATGAATAGTTTTCTTTATTTCTTTTTTGATCAATTTCTTTCTTCCTTTTCTAGTTTCCAACTCTAGCTCAATCAGCAGTTTTTCATTCCTACCTGAAAATTCATGTGAAAAGGATTCCAGAAATGACTCTTTCATATCAATTAGGAAATTGTGGTTTGGATTACAATTATACATACCGCATTTACTTTCAAAGCTGCTAGAGAAACTAAATTCATCTTCTTTTTCATTGAAGTAACGGCAATTAATAAAGGTAATTCCAATTAAATCATCAATTTTGACGTCTTTTTCAGTTAGTTGAAAAATATTATTTGCAATACAAGTTTTAATTTTTTCGTTAAATCCCAAGTTATCAAAATCGCAGTTTTTTAAAATGCAAGCGAAAGTATTGAACTCTTTTATTTCATTAAAGTCATTAATCATCCTTATCTATTTTAAAAAAAAATATTAGTTCATTAATTATCAAAAGATTGTTACCTATTTAAAAAAAGCATGCCCAGCTAATCGAGTAGCCTTTTCTTGATTGGTAGCACGTATGTATTCATAAAACTGTTTTTCTGTTGTGTGACCGCTTATACTCATAATGTCGAAAGTTTGCATACCAGCTTTATAGGCATTGGTGCAAAAACTTTTTCTAGCTGTGTGGGTCTTCAAAAGATCATATTTGAAATAAGGGACTTCTTTACTTTTGCCACCAACAGTTTTTTTAATTTTAATCACCTCTTTCAATTCTGCTTTGGCTCCAATTTTTTTAAGGTCTTTATTTATCAGTTGATCTGCTCTTTTAGGAGGAGGATTGCCTCCATATTTATCTAAGATTTTAATCACTTTGGAATTACAAGGTATCGTCAAGCGTTGATTTGTTTTTTTTGCAACAACTTGAATAAACTTTGAGTCATTAATTGTGATGATATTCTCTTTTTTTAGATTGTTGAAATCCGAAACTCTTAACCCTGTATAGGCGCCTATTAAAAATAAATCCCTGCTAATTGATTGAGGTTTTTCTAATTTCAATTTGTAGAGAGATTCAAGCTCTTCTTCATTCAGATAAATGGAATCAACTTGTTCCTTTGGTTTTGCAAACTCTGGCTTTTTAAATACTAAATTATTGTGGTATCCTCTCGATAACGCATAGTTAAGCACTGTTTTAAGATTTTTGATATGGTTTCCAATGTAATTATCTGAATAATTTTGAGTTCTTAACCACTCTACAAAAACTTCATAAAAGTTCATGTCTATATCTTCAAAGTTGTGCTCTCTGGTTTTTTCGAAATATTCAAACAGTTTTCTCTTTGTGCTTTTAAAAGTTTTTATCGTTGTTGGTGATAAAGGTTTCTTTGTAGTAGTGGTTGGGTTTTTTTCAAAATATTTAATATACCACTCGTAAGTTTCTCTTAAGCTAGGTGTGATTTCATTTGACGTAGCAGTTACAATATCTTCTTTTTTAGGTTTTCCTAAAGTTTTTCTAATTACGGCCTTTACATTTTCTTTGCTAAACTTTGGATTTTTATTTGCAAGTAATGTTAGATTATTTTCTAAATCCGAATAAAGTTGATGCAAAAATTGGTTGGTCAAGTGCGTGTGTGGTTCGGTAGTAACGTTTTTAACACGTTGTTTTCTATCATTCCAGCTGGAAATTGATTTTACTTGTTTTCCAGTTGAAAGTACAACCTCTGTTCCTCTACCAAAACTGTAGGTTACACAAATGGAACCTTTACCGCTAGCTAGCTCCCTAACTTTAAAATTTAATACGCCTTTCATAACTAAAAATGTATGAACAAATGTAAGAACATTGGCTTGTATTACCTTAATTTCACTTTAATTAATTTAATAGATTAGTTAGCTCATACCTATACAAGTTATTTAAAACAAGGTAGTTATAACTGTTTTTTAATGAGTTAGAAAGACAATCGTTTAAGATAAGAATTGTCCTTGTGGGACAACATAAAGCCCTGATTCTTAACAGATTCAGGGCTTTTTTATGGATTTTATTTCGCTTTCGCGAAAGCGAAAAACTATTTAATTCTGAAGGTAATTACTGGTAAACTGGAGTGGTTTACTACATCTTCACTGACGCTTCCGTTAAAGAAATGAGATAATCCACGGCGACCGTGAGTGGCCATCCCTATAATATCTCCTTTTACATCTTTTGTGAAATTGAATACACCTTCTTCTACTGAAGAGTCGTTGTAAATTACGTATTCCGATGGTTCTACATTTACATCTTTTAAGTAATCCTTCACTTTAGCTTCTGCAGCTCTTGTGCTTAAAAAGTTAGACGGAGTGTTGACATAAAGAAGGTGAAGGTTGCAATTTGTATTTTTAGCAAACTTGTCTGCTTCTTTTAACGCACTTGTGGAATTAGGGTCTAAATCTGTAGCAAATACAAAGTCATTGACATCTAGTCGATTTTTTCTATCTTTTACTACTAATACAGGTATCTCAGAATTGCGAACTACTTTCTCTGCATTGGAGCCTATGAATAAATTTCTCATGCCATCTGCTCCATGGCTACCCATTACGATTAAGTCTGCATCGTGTCTTTTGACTGTATCCATAATACCGCTGAAAGCTGCTCCGGTTTCTACATCTCCATGAATGGTAACGCCTTCAAGAAAATCTGCTTTCATTAGATTGTCAAACTTTTCTTTGGCGAGTTTCATGAAAAAGACAGCTTCTGGTAAATTAGAGCTAGCGTTATTTGCCAGGTGTAATGGAAGGTCTAACTGGTGTAATAAAAAAAGTTCTCCGTTATTTTCTCTAGCTATATCTGCTGCAACTCTGAGAGCATTTTCTGCTTGAATAGAGAAGTCTGTAGGGATGATTATTTTTTTCATAACGATTGGTTTTATGTTTTAAATATACGAAAAAAACAAACTTTAGCACTCTGTTTTTTAAGCCTTTGGAAATGCTTAAAAAAATACTATATTTGCAAAGTATTTAATCGAGTGCGAGGGGACAAAAGTCCCCTCTTTTTATAACTATGTTGAAAGAGAGAGTAGAGGAATTATTAAATGAAGCTTTTAAAGAGCGCCCAGATTTATTTCTTATAGACTTTAAAATGAGTCCCGGTAATGAAATAAAAGTGGTTATCGATGGAGATGATGGTGTGAAGCTGTCTGATTGTATGTTGATTTCTCGTGCTGTTGAGCACAATCTAGATCGTGAGGAATATGATTTTTCTATCGAGGTCCTGAGTGCTGGTGCTGCAGCTCCTTTGAGTTCTTCTCGTCAATTTATTAAAAACATCGGTAGAGATATCGAAGTGATTGATAGAGAAAAGAGGAAAGAAACAGGTTTATTAAAAACAGCTGATGATAAAGGCGGTACTATTACTTGGAAAGCACGTGAACCAAAACCTATAGGTAAAGGGAAAGTGACAGTTCAAAAAGAGTGGTCGTTTAAATACAAGGATATTAAGCAAGCAAAAGTTGTTATAAAATTTAATTAAAAAGTAGTATGGAGAATCTCGCGTTGATCGAGTCTTTTTCTGAGTTTAAAGATGATAAAATGATAGATCGTGTCACTTTGATGGCGATCTTAGAGGATGTTTTCAGAGCCGCTTTAAAGAGAAAGTATGGTGAAGACGATAACTTTGATATCATTATTAATCCAGATAAGGGAGATTTAGAGATATGGCGTAATAGGGTTGTTGTTGCAGATGATGAAGTTGAAGATGATAACTCTGAAATATCGCTTTCTGAAGCTCAAAAAATAGAGCCTGATTACGAGGTAGGTGAAGATGTTGCCGAAGAGGTGAAGCTTATACAGTTAGGACGTCGTGCTATTTTGGCATTAAGACAAAATCTAATTGCAAAGATTCACGAGCATGATAATACAAACATTTTCAAGCAGTTTAAAGAGCTTGAAGGCGAGTTGTATAGCGCAGAAGTTCATCATATTAGACATAGAGCAATTATTCTATTAGATGATGACGGTAATGAAATCATCATGCCTAAGGATAGACAAATTCCATCTGACTTTTTTAGAAAAGGGGAGAATGTTAGAGGTGTAATTGAAAGTGTAGAGTTGAGAGGTAATAAACCTAACATCATACTTTCTAGAACATCACCTAAGTTTTTAGAAAAGCTTTTTGAACAAGAGATTCCAGAAGTTTTTGATGGGGTTATTCAGGTAAAAGCAGTTGTTAGAGAGCCAGGTGAAAAGGCTAAAGTAGCTGTAGATAGTTACGACGATAGAATTGATCCTGTAGGTGCTTGTGTAGGTGTTAAAGGTTCTCGTATTCATGGAATAGTGCGTGAATTAGGAAATGAGAATATAGATGTAATTAACTTTACAACAAATACTCAGCTTTACATTGCTAGAGCGCTTAGTCCAGCAAAAATTGTGGCGATCACTTTAAATGAAGAAACTAAAAAGGCTGAGGTACGACTCAATCCAGAAGAAGTTTCTAAAGCGATAGGTAGAAGAGGTCACAACATTAGACTTGCAGGTAAGCTTACCGGTTATGATATTGATGTTATTAGAGAAGGTGGAGAAGAAGATGTAGAATTAACTGAATTTACTGATGTGATCGATGGATGGGTTATTGAAGAATTGAGTAAAATAGGACTGGACACTGCCAAAAGTGTTCTAGAGCAAGACGTTGCTGACTTAATTAAACGTACAGATCTTGAGGAGGAAACAGTGTTAGATATTGTAAGAATCCTAAGAGCAGAATTTGAAGATTAGATTAGAAATTAAAGTCAATTCGTAACCATTTTATGGCTGAAGTAAAAAACATGAGACTCAACAAAGTTTTAAGAGAATTCAATATTTCTCTTGACCGTGCTGTGGAGTATCTTAATTCTAAAGGAATTGAGATAGAGGCTCGACCTACCACAAAAATAGACGGAAGCGTCTATCAAGCACTTGCTGATGAGTTTCAAACTGATAAAAGCAAAAAAGTTGCCTCAAAGGAAGTAGGTGCTGAACGTCGCAAAGAACAAGAAGAATTGCGATTGCAGCGAGAAAAAGAACTAGAGGAAAAACAAAAAAGGCAAGAGGTTATCAAGGCTAAGGCTTCTCTTGAAGGACCTAAACAAGTCGGTAAAGTAGATCTCAATGCTGGTGCAAAATCAGACGAAGCTTCAAAGCCCACTGAAAAGGTTCAGGAACCTACTAAGAAAGAGGTAGAGAAAGAGCCTGAAACTAAAACCCCTTCAAATAAGACAGAGGAAGCGTCTAAGGAAGTGGAACAAGTTTCTAATAGACCTAAGGTTATAGGTACAACCGTTAAAGGTAAAATAGATCTTACTCCTAAGAAAAAGTCTAAACCAAAACCTAAGCCTGAGGCAAAGAAAGAAGCTCCAAAGGCTCCGGAAAAAAAGACTGAGGTTACTAAGGAATCTGCAAAGGTTGAAGAAAAGCCAGTAGCAAAAGCCCAACCTGCTGAAGAGAAGGAAAAGGAAACTAAAGAAACTGCCACTGGTGCAGATGGTCAAGAATCTGAAGTGATTAAGACCGAATACAAAAAGTTAGGTGGACTTAAAGTAACAGGAAAGAAAATAGATCTTTCTCAGTTTGCTAAGCCTAAGAAAAAGACAGCCGACTCTAATAGAGGAAAAAGAAAACGTATTTCTAAACCAGGTGCATCTGGACCAGGTGGCAATAATAGAAATAGCGGTAACAATAAAAATAGACGCGGTGGACCAAACACTGGACGTAAGAATATTGTTAAGGAAGAACCTACAGATGAAGAAATTCAAAAGCAGGTTAGAGAAACTCTTGAAAAACTGCAAGGAAAATCTTCTAACAAAGGAGCAAAGAACAGACGTCAAAAACGTGATAGACACCGTGAAAAAGTAGATGCTGCAGAGCAAGCAGAAGCGGAAGATAAATCATTACAGGTTACTGAATTTGTAACAGTAAGTGACTTGTCTACCATGATGGATGTTCCTGTGAACAAGGTGATCGGTGCTTGTATGTCCTTAGGGATGATGGTAACGATGAACCAAAGACTGGATGCAGAGACAATGTCTATAGTTGCAGATGAATTTGGTTACGAAGTAGAATTTGTAAATGCAGATATTGAAGAAAGCATTGCAGAGGTTGAAGATAAAGAAGAAGATTTAGTTACTCGCGCTCCTATTGTGACAGTAATGGGTCACGTAGATCACGGTAAAACATCCCTTTTAGATTATATTAGAAAAGAGAATGTTATCGCAGGAGAAAGTGGTGGAATTACTCAGCACATTGGTGCTTATGGGGTGCAATTGGATAACGGTCAGAAGATCGCATTCTTAGATACACCTGGTCACGAAGCTTTTACTGCCATGCGTGCACGTGGAGCTCAGGTGACAGATATCGCTATTATTGTAGCTGCGGCAGATGATGATATAATGCCTCAGACCAAAGAAGCCATATCCCACGCTCAAGCAGCAGGAGTACCTATTGTTTTTGCAATCAATAAAATAGATAAACCAGATGCTAATCCTGAAAAAGTAAAAGAAGGTTTAGCGCAAATGAATCTTTTAGTAGAAGATTGGGGTGGTAAAATACAGTCTCATGACATTTCTGCAAAAGTAGGAACTGGTGTAAAAGAATTATTAGAAAAAGTACTTCTTGAAGCAGAATTACTTGATCTTAAAGCTAACCCTAATAAACCAGCTACTGGTACTGTTGTAGAAGCATTCCTTGATAAAGGTCGTGGATATGTATCAACAATACTTGTTCAGGCAGGTACATTAAGAGTAGGTGATTACGTGCTTGCCGGTCCTAGACATGGTAAAATTAAAGCGATGCAAGATGAGCGTGGAAAAGACGTTCAAGAGGCAGGTCCAGCGACCCCAGTATCTATTTTAGGTCTGGATGGAGCACCACAAGCTGGTGACAAGTTCAATGTATTTGAAGACGAGCGTGAGGCAAAATCAATTGCAGCAAGACGTACTCAATTACAACGTGAGCAATCTGTAAGAACTCAAAAAACACTTTCATTAGAAGATATTGGGCGACGTATTGCTTTAGGTAACTTCCAAGAGTTGAACTTGATTCTTAAAGGAGATGTGGATGGTTCTGTTGAAGCATTAACAGATTCTTTCCAGAAATTATCTACTGAAGAAATTCAGGTTAACATTATACACAAAGGTGTAGGTGCTATTACTGAAAGTGATGTTCTACTTGCGACTGCGTCAGATGCGATCATTATCGGATTTAATGTACGTCCTCAAGGAAATGCAAGAACCGTAGCAGATAGAGAAGAAGTCGATATCAGAACATATTCAATTATTTATGATGCGATCAACGATCTTAAAGATGCAATGGAAGGAATGTTATCTCCAGAGTTTAAGGAAGAGATTACCGGTAACGCTGAAGTAAGACAAACATTCAAGATCTCTAAAGTAGGAACCATTGCAGGTTGTATGGTAACAGACGGTAAGGTTTACAGAAATGGCGGAATCAGATTGATACGTGATGGTATTGTAATCCATACTGGAGAACTAGTTGCTTTAAAACGTTTCAAAGACGACGTTAAAGAAGTATCTAAGGGTTATGAATGTGGTATGCAAGTGAAAAACTTCAATGATTTACAAGAAGGTGATATTCTAGAATCATTTAGAGAAGTAGAGGTAAAGAAAACCTTGAAATAAGAAGATCACATCGATATATAAAAAAAGCACCTCAGAAATGAGGTGCTTTTTTGCATTGGAAGAGATCAAAAATGATAAAAAGCATCTTCAATATGCTCTAGTTTTGTACCTGCTTTATTTTTAATTATAGCAATAATATCAAAGCGTACTTCTAGATCTTCTTCGGTATAGTTTTCTATAAAATGATTTGCTGTGGCGACCAGTCGTTGAATTTGTCCTCTCTTTAAAAAATCCTGTGGATTTCCAAAATCTGGAGTAGATCTGGTTTTTACCTCTACGATAACAACAGTATTTGCTTTGCGGGCTATAATATCTATTTCTCCTTTTTGAAACACATAATTACGTACCAAAATATCATAACCATTTTTCAGTAAATGAGCGGTCGCCATCTCTTCACCAGCGTTTCCTAAGTCGTTATGTTCTGCCATTATTGAGTGAAAATAATTTGATGATTATTAATGTCAATATGTATTTCTTTTCCTAAAATCATCGTTCTATGATCTTCTATGTGACCAGCAGGGAAATTGAAAATAACTGGATAATCATACTCGGCAGTAAGTGATTGTATGATCTCTACTGCATTTTTACCGAATGGCGTTTCATGATCATTCATATCTGTCATTCCGCCCACGAGTAATGCTTTTAAATTGTTGAGCTTACCAGCTCTTTTGAGCGAGTACATCATTCGTTCTATGTGATACACATATTCGTCGATATCTTCTATAAATAATACCTGACCTTTAATTTCGGGAAAAGAGTTGCTGCCTAGTAAGCTATACAATATGGATAAATTACCGCCTACGATCGGCGCTTTCAATTCTGGGCTTTTTAAAGCAAAGGTGTTGGGAATAGTAACTGTTAATTGTTCTCCAAATAGTGCTTTTCTCAGGCTTTCTATACTCGTACTCGGCTTGTTCTTTAATTCCAGCGGCATGAAGCTATGAATACTAGAAAAGCCTTCTGATTGTAGTTTGCCATGCAATAAGGTGATATCTGAGTAACCTATGATGGTTTTAGGTTCCGCTTTCGCGAAAGCGGAAAAATAAACTTCATCGATCAACTGCACGGTTCCATATCCACCTCTTGCGATCCATATAGCATGTACATCTTTATCATCAATCGCTTGTTGTAAATCTGCTAGACGTTCCTTTTTCGTCCCGCCAAATTGATGCTCTACTTTACCGATAGTACTACCAAAACTAACCTCTAATCCCCAAGATTCCAGTAGTTGAGCAGCTGGCAAAAGATCGCTTTTTTGAGCGCTTCTTGCGGTACAAATAATCCTAACGTGCTTGCCTTTGCTGAGGTGAGAAATAGGTAAATAATTCAATATAGTTGTGTTTAAAGTCTGTAATTAAACTTTTTAAAATACTTTTAGTCAGAATACTAAGTTAGTATTTTATCTCTTATACAATCCTCTCACGTAACTAGAATAATTATGGAAGCCCTTATAAATTGCAATACCGCTTCATTAACACCTTATACTGATGTTCCTTCAAATCCATGGGACATCGTTAAAGTGCGGCACGTGCTACGTAGGTTAGGTTATGGCCTAGATGTTACACAAGAAAATAACGCCTTGAATCAATCGCCTGATATTTTTATTGAAAATTATATCAATACAGCAGCAAATTATAGTGTGACGCCTGCACCATTTTGGGCAAACTGGAGTGATAGTGATTATGGAAATTTTGCTCAGGATCGCCAGCCGCAAATAGAAGAATGGGGCAGTCAGGTAATTGATGACACTTTTAATTTGAATTTAAGAGCTAGAATGACGCTGTTCTGGCACAATCATTTTGTTACCAGGCTTGAAGACTATGCGGCACCTAGCTGGATGTATCAATATTACAATTTATTGCAGACTCATGCTTTAGGGAACTTTAAAACCTTAGTAAAAGAAATAGGTAAAAACGAGTCCATGCTGGTTTACCTTAATGGAGTACTCAATAATCGTTTTAGTCCTAATGAAAACTATGCACGGGAGTTGCTAGAATTATTCACTTTAGGACAAAATAATAATTATACTCAAACCGACATAGTAGAAACAGCTAGGGCATTGACAGGTTACAATAGCTTTACTGAGGCTGGCGCACCTATTAACTTTCAAAATATTACGTTTGATAATACAAATAAAACGATCTTTGGAAGTACTGCAAATTACAATCACGATTCCTTAATCGACCATTTATTTGCATCACGTCCTAATGAGATATCTGACTTTATAATTAAGAAGATTTATCGAGCATTTGTAAGTCCAGAATTACCTACGCCAGCAATAACAGATCAATTAGCACTTACTCTTAGAAATTCCAATTGGGAATTACTTCCAGTTCTCAAACAGCTCTTTAAGAGCCAGCATTTTTTTGATGCTGCTGCAATTGGGACTATTATTAAAGATCCTATAGACTGTTTGTGTCTATTTATCAAAGAGTCAAATTTTAGCTTTCCTCAAGGGAATTATTACACTTTGCTTTATGTGGCTTCTTTATTGGGTCAGCAATACTTTAACCCTATTGATGTAGCAGGATGGCAAGGCGATCGCGACTGGATTAATAGCAGTACGATAACGGGAAGATGGCAAGGTCTTGAATATATTATGTGGACCATGTGGAATATAGATCAAAACCTGTTTAGAAATATAGCTCTTGATTCATCGGCCTCGCTTAATGATCCTGCCATAATCGCTAGAGATATTGTGAATAGGTTTGTACCTCAAACGCTTCACACCACAACAGACTACGATCTTGCAACCACTGTTTTTAAAGGTGATGTGCCGCAAAATTATTATGATAATATGCAATGGGATTTGAACTGGAGTTCTGTTAATTATCAGGTAGTCTTATTGTTACAACATATTTTTAGAATGCCAGAATTCCAACTTAAATAATCGCATCATGTGTTCAAAATCCAATAAATTTCAAGACCCTAACTCTCAAGAACATCATGAAGAACATGAAGCGTGGAGCAGAAGAACCTTTTTACAAGCATTAGGAATAGCTGGTGCAGGAGCCTTTACTTTAGGAGGTTCTCAAATATCTAGTGCGATGACTTCTCCTATTACTGCAGCACTTGCTGCAAGTGTTAATGATCGCGTGTTAGTTCTAGTACGACTTAAAGGAGGAAACGATGGTTTAAATACTATTGTACCAGTTTACGATTATGGAACGTATGCTTCAAATAGAGCTACGATTGCCTTACCACAAAACTCTTTATACAGTTTGAGCCCAGATTTTGGGTTGCCCTCTTTTATGAGCAGTTTACAGTCACGATGGGGAAATGGAGAAATGAAAGTTATTCATGGAGTAGGTTATCAAGGTCAAGATTTATCTCATTTTAGATCTAGCGATATTTGGGCGAGTACAGAACCTACCACTATTGAAGAAACTGGATGGATGGGCCGTTTTTTTGAAAATGAATATCCTAATTTTTTACTTAGTCCGCCGGTAATTCCACCAGCGATACAAATAGGAAGTTTAGGAAATCTGGCTTTTGAAGGAACACAAACGAACTACGCATTCTCTGTTGCAGATCCACAACAGCTTTATAACCTAGCTCAAAACGGTTGGCAACATGACGCTACCGCGGTACCACCATGTACTTATGGAGATCAACTCAGTTTTTTAAGATCTACAACTAACAATACATTTCAATATGCCGGTGTGATTAACAATGCATATCAAGCCAGTACTACTCAAGCAACCTACGGTAACCATTCTATAGCAGAGCAGTTTTCTATAGTAGCACGACTAATTAAGGGACAACTAGGGACTAAAGTGTATATGGTAACCCTAGATGGATTTGATACTCATGCAAATCAAGCAGGTACTCATGCAGACCGAATGCAAAAACTATCAGAATCTATAGATGCTTTCTATGATGATCTAGCTGCTTACGGTAATCAGGATGAAGTGCTTTGTATGACCATCTCAGAATTTGGTAGACGAGTAGAAGAAAACGGTTCTAACGGCACCGATCATGGCGCTGCAGCACCTATGATGCTTTTCGGTGGTGGATTAAATGGCAATGGTTTTATAGGCTCGCATCCTAGTTTAACTAATCTAGATGCCAATGGAAATATGATTTTTAGTACTGACTTTAGAGATGTGTATTCTACTGTCATGAAAGAATGGTTGTGTATTCCATCCCATCTGGTAGATCAAGCGATGCTCAATCGCAGTTCCAGCAACATTCCTTTAGGGTTCAATTGTACTACCGCTGGAATAGAGGATTTTGCTCAACAGGATTTTACGCATTTTGTGGTAAATAAATTAAATGCTGCTTATCTTCATTTAGAACTATCAAGTGGTCGTAAACTTGACATCCGCATATATAATTTGTTAGGGCAGGAGATAGGACTTTTAGCAAATCAATACTTTATGCCTGGCAGTCACGATCTAGATATTAAAGCGCAGTTGAGAACTAGAATGCATACTGGTCAGTACATCTATAAAATAGAAAGTGCAGGAAAACAATACAGCAGTCAGTTTATGATCTACTAAAGTATTTGTGATATCGCTTTCGCGAAAGCGGAACAAAAATTTAAGGTGAACCTATAGCTAAAGCTCTTAAAACGTAAACTAGAAACCGTAAATTTGCAGCTTTCAAAAGAATTACATGAGCGATCAAAAACGATTTACGATCACGGCAGCTTTGCCTTATACTAATGGACCTGTTCACATAGGTCATCTTGCAGGTGTTTACGTTCCTGCAGATATTTTTGCACGCTACCAGCGCATGAAAGGTAGCGATGTTGCATTTATTTGTGGTAGCGATGAACATGGTGTACCTATCACTATTAAAGCCAAAAAAGAAGGGATCACTCCGCAAGAATTAGTAGATCGCTATCATAAAATAATAGGTGACTCTTTCAAGGAGTTTGGCATTTCATTTAACCATTATGGACGTACAAGCGCACCTACGCATCATGAAACGGCAAGTGCCTTTTTCACAGATTTATATAACAAAGGCAAGTTTGTTGAAAAAGTAACGGAACAGTTATATGATCCAGAAGCAGACCAGTTTCTAGCAGATCGCTTTGTGGTAGGAACCTGTCCTAAATGCGGGAATCCAGAATCTTATGGAGATCAATGTGAGAAATGCGGTACTTCACACAATGGAACAGATTTGATCGATCCTAAAAGTGCTATTACGGGCAACACACCAGAATTAAAGGAAACCAAACACTGGTTCCTGCCACTAGATGAATACAGCGACTGGCTTAATGAGTGGATCGTAGAAGGCCATTCTAAAGACTGGAAGACTAATGTTTTAGGACAAGTAAAAAGCTGGATTACAGATGGTTTGCATCCACGTGCGGTGACTCGTGATCTTGATTGGGGAATTCCAGTACCAGTAAATGGAGCCGATGGTAAAGTGCTATACGTTTGGTTTGATGCGCCTATTGGTTATATCTCAGCGACTAAAGAATGGGCTGCAAAAGAAGGCAAGAACTGGGAAGATTACTGGAAAAAGGATGATACCAAGTTATTGCACTTTATAGGAAAGGATAACATTGTTTTTCACTGTATTATTTTTCCTGCTATGTTAAAAGCTCAAGGTGAGTATATTTTGCCAGAAAATGTACCTGCAAACGAATTTTTAAACCTAGAAGACGATAAGATTTCTACTTCTAGAAACTGGGCCGTGTGGTTACATGAGTATCTAGAAGATTTCCCTGGACAGCAAGATGTATTGCGTTATGTATTAACGGCAAACGCACCAGAGACTAAGGATAATAATTTTACTTGGAAGGACTTTCAAGCAAGAAATAATAATGAGTTAGTTGCAAACCTAGGGAACTTTGTAAACCGAGTAATTGTGCTTACTAATAAGTATTACGACGGTATAGTTCCAGAGCCACAAAACATGGAGCAGCGCGATATAGATACTTTGGAGCTTATAAAAACATTCCCTAATAAAATAGGAGCAAGTTTGGAACGATTCCGCTTTCGCGAAAGCTTAAACGACCTTATGGCTTTATCGAGTATAGGAAATAAATACATTGCAGAAGAAGGTCTCGAACCTTGGAAACTGGTAAAAACAAATCCTGAGCAAGTTCAAAATATCATGTATGTGTGTTTACAATTAACCACAGCACTAGCCATTTTAAGCGAGCCTTTCTTGCCACATACTTCTGAGAAATTGAAAAATATACTTGACTATTCCTCACTCGATGCGGAATCTGCTAATTGGAGTCGCGTTGCAAGTTCAGAAGCTTTACTTCCATCTGGACACAAAATCAACAAATCACAATTACTATTTTCAAAAATTGAAGATGAGCAAATCCAAGCACAACTGGATAAACTAGAAGCTACTAAAGCTGCAAATGCGGCAACAATACCTAATCTTATGCCACAAAAAGACGAGACTAATTACGACGATTTCATGAAAATGGACTTGCGAGTAGGAGAAATTCTAACAGCAGAAAGAATGCCTAAAACAGACAAATTAATGGTCATGACCGTAGATACAGGAATTGATAAAAGAACCATTGTATCTGGAATCGCTCAACATTTTACTGCCGAAGAATTAATAGGTCGTAAAGTAACGGTTCTTGCAAATCTAGCACCTAGAAAACTACGTGGTGTAGAATCTCAAGGAATGATTTTACTTGCCGAAGATCCTGAAGGGAAACTAGTCTTTGTAAATCCAGATGATGCGGTTGTGAATGGGGCGACTATAGCTTAAAAAAGATTTCCCGTAGGGCAGGCTTGAGTCTGCCCTACGGGAAAACTACACCTGTTCAAAGTCTTGATTTAACGTACCAGACTTATGATGTTCTTTCTGATTTTTTATATAGTTTGAAATCATAGTTACGTCCTTTTTGCTGACAGTGAAAGCACCATAACCTCTAGACCACTCAAAAATTCCTTGATTTCCAGATAATTCATTCATAAATCTAGAACTAGTTCCTTTTAATTGTTGAGCGATGTAGGAGACTGTAATTTTAGCAGGCATCTTTAGTAGAATATGTAAATGGTCAGGCATGCCATTTATCATCAATGGTATAATCTCAAGCTCTTCCATTTTCTCTCTTAGGAATTTATGGAGTTTAAGTTCCACATTTTCCATAATCATAAAATCTCTATGCTTTGTGATAAAAACAAGATGTATGTAGAGTTGCAGGTTGTTACGTGACATAACTTAAAGATAGGAAAACATTTCATTCTCTAAGGGCAGACTTAAGTCTGCCCTTAGAGAATGAGATTAATCCTGCCACTCTGCAATAAAAAGATTTGTATCACGTCCACCTCCGTTATTACGATTAGAAGAGAAAGCAAGGTATTTGCCATTATTAGAAAATACTGGAAATGCGTCAAAAGTCTCACCGTGAGTGATTCGTTCTAGTCCAGTTCCATCAGTATTGATCATGTATAGATTGAAAGGAAAACCGCGCTCTGCTTCAAAGTTAGAAGAGAATAATACACGATTCCCATCTGGTAAAAAGAAAGGTGACCAGTTTGCATTTCCTAGCTGAGTCAACTGGCGTAAATCAGATCCGTCTGCATTACAAATGTAGAGTTCCATCTCTGTAGGCTGCACCAGTCCTACTTTCAATAAGTCTTTATATTCTTTGATTTCTTCTTCAGTTTTAGGACGTGAAGAGCGGAATATCAATTGCGTTCCATCTGGTGAGAAGAAAGCGCCACCATCATAACCTAATTCATAAGTGATTTGCTTCACATTACTACCATCTATATCCATAGTGTATAATTCTAGATCACCACTACGGTCACTGGTAAAGACTATTTTATCACCTTGCGGAGAAACAGTAGGCTCGGCATCATAACCTTTTTCGTCAGTTAGTTGAGCTGTGATATTTCCATCAAGATCTGCTACAAAAATGTCATAGCTGTCATAAATAGGCCATACATATTTCCCATTTTCTTTCAATGGAGTCTCTGGACAATCATCCATCGCAAGGTGCGTACTTGCGTAAATGATATGTTCGTTATCTGGTAAAAAATATGCACAAGTCGTTCTTCCTTTGCCAGTAGAGACCATTTTAGGCACGCTTTCGCGAAAGCTGTCTCCAATATTCATCAAGAACATTTGATCACATTCTACATCCCAAGCGGCGTTGTTACTTTGAAATACCAGTTGTTTATCATCAAAACTCCAGTAAGCCTCAGCATTATCACCGCCAAAGGTTACCTGCTGGATATCCTTAAAGTGTTTTTCACCTTCCATGATCAATGGATTGTCATTTTGAGGAGCTGTGTTTTCTATTTGTGAAGTGGTAGTTTTCTCAGCTTTTGAAGCTTCTTTACAGCTTATAAAACAGATTATTGTAATCAGAAATAGGAACGTTCTCATGGATGATTTAATTTTGAGCAAAATTACAAGGTAGATATGAGAATCGCGACACTTTTTATAGCCATTTGTTTATTAGTCTCTTGCAAGACAGAAGTGAAATCTTTAGAACCTGTAGAAGGTAACATGAAAGCCGATGTGGTTTATCTAGCATCAGACGACTTGCAAGGTCGTGAGACTGGTACTTCTTATGAATTACAAGCAGCAGATTATATTGCAAAGCGCATGAAGGAATCAGGTCTAGAACCTAAAGGAAATGAAGGGACTTATTTCCAGACTTTTTCTTTTAAACCTTCCAGCGATCCACATCAAGAAGCAGCTTTTACAGACGAGAAAGGCAATGGTTTTCTTACAGGAACTAACGTTCTAGGTTATATTGATAATGGCGCTGCACAAACAGTTGTAATAGGTGCGCACTATGATCACTTAGGAATGGGTGGTGAAGGTTCTCTACATCGTGAAGGAGAAGCCGTTCATAACGGAGCAGATGATAATGCGAGTGGTGTTGCGGTTATGCTAGACCTAGCTTACGAATTGAAGACCAGCGATAAGAAAGGGAATAACTATCTATTCATGGCGTTTTCTGGTGAAGAAATGGGGTTGTTAGGGTCTAATTATTTTACTAAAAACCCTACGATCGCTTTAGATTCTATTACTTATATGATCAACATGGACATGGTAGGCAGGCTAAATGAAGAGAATAAGCTTGCCATTTATGGAACAGGAACTTCTACCAGATGGACTCAAATTGTAAATGCTGTGAATAAAGATTTTGAGTTGGCTTTAAACGAAAGCGGCGTTGGTCCAAGTGATCACACATCATTTTATTTAAATGATATACCAGTTTTACATTTCTTCACTGGGCAACATGAAGATTACCACAAACCTGGCGATGATGCAGAGAAGTTGAACTATGATGGGATGCAAAAAATCTCTGATTATATCTTAAGAATCACTGCAGAGTTTGATAACGCTGGAAAACTAGCCTTTAGAAAAACTAAAAACGAAAGCGAAGAAGTACCACGTTTTAAAGTAGGTCTAGGAGTCGTGCCAGATTACTTATTTACAGGAAAAGGAATGCGCATCGATGGAGTGAGCGAAGAAAAACCAGCCCAAAAAGCAGGATTGATGAAAGGCGATGTTGTTGTGAAATTGGGTGATAGTACCATTGTTGATATGATGAGCTACATGAGAACACTCGCTACATTTGATAATGGTGATACAACTAAAGTTACCGTAGATCGTGATGGCAAAATGGTGGAGAAAGAGATTGAGTTTTAGGTTTTGAGTCTTGAAAAATTTAATTAAAGTAGATAAAATCAAAGAAACAATTTCAGTTAATGATGTTGTAACTTATTCTGCAAAAGGAGAGGCGCTTACGAGTGAACAATATGTAAATCATATTAGTGATATAAGAGATAGAGTGGAAGATGGTGCGCAAACTTATACTACAAAAGAAGTCAAAGATTTTGTTTTAAATCAAACAAAGTCCTAAAAAACTATTCAAGCTACTAAAAGATAAGAGTTAAGGAATGAAAGTTAATAGATTAAAGATCACAATAATATCTATTCTATTTGCTCAGCTTTGTTTTTCCCAAGGTGAAGCTAATATCTGGTATTTTGGTGTAAATGCAGGTCTTGATTTTAGCTCTGGTAGTCCTGTGCCGCTTTTGGATAGTGCGATGGACACTAATGAAGGTTGTGCCGTTATTTCTGATAGTAACGGTGCGTTGCTTTTTTATACAGATGGTTCAACCATATATAATAGGAATCACTTTCCCATGCCTAATGGTACTGGACTTTTAGGAGATTCTAGTAGTGCACAATCCTCTATAGTAGTTCCTAAACCTAATAATACTAATATTTATTATGTTTTTACAGTAGATGATGAATCAGGTCCTGATGGTTTTAGGTATTCTGAAGTAGACATGACTTTGGATGGTGGATTAGGAAATGTTACTTCATTAAAAAACCAACTGCTTCGTTCTCCAACTACGGAAAAATTAACTTCGGTAAGTCATGTAAATCAAAACTCTTATTGGGTTGTTGCCCACGATATCGGGAGTAATAACTTTTTAAGTTATTTAGTAACTGATCTTGGGGTTGCATCTACACCTGTAATTTCATCTGTAGGACCAGTTATTTCAAATAATCCATTAGAAGCTCTAGGCATGATAAAAATATCACCAGATGGTACTAAATTATCCATGACTAATGCAATAATTGATCAAGAAGGTTGGTTATTCGATTTTGATGCGGCAACTGGTATAGTTAGCAACCCAATATTAATGATTACAGGTCCATTAAATCGTGATTTGTATGGCACTGAGTTTTCTCCTAATAGTAATATTGTTTACTATTCTGGGATAGGTAGTTCTGTGTATCAATTTGATTTGTCATCAAATGTTTCTCTTACTATGATACAGTCTAGGGTAGAGTTAACAACCATTAGGCGTCCATATGCTAGCATGCAGCTCGCACCTGACGGTAAGATATATGTGGCGCAAGGAAGTGCATTTAATTTGAATGTCATAGAAAATCCTAATATTGTAGGATTAGGTTGTAATTATAGATCACAAACTATTAGTTTAGGAGGTAGAAGGTGTAGAGATGGACTTCCTTCATTTGTGCAAAGCTTTTTAGACTTAGAACAAATACAATTCCAAAACACCTGTTTAGGTGATGCGACCAATTTTAATCTAATTAATCCTGTCACTTCTGTCGTATGGGACTTTGGAGATCCTGCTTCGGGCTTATCTAATTCTTCAACAGCTTTAAATCCCAATCATGTATTCACTAATGCAGGTGTTTATACAGTAACCGCAACCACAATAGCTAGTTCTGGGGCTTCATCGGTACTCTCAACTATAGATGTAGAAATATTTGAACAGCCTACAGCATCAACACCTCAAAGCATAGAAATTTGTGATCCCAACAATGATGGCTTTCATAATTTCGATTTGACACAACAAAATTCAGTAATTCTCAATGGTCAGTCTGCTACTACTTTTGAGGTGGTTTATTTTGAAAACTTGACAGATTACAATAATGATTCTCCTATCTCAAATCCGTCTGCGTATGCTAATAATGTTGCCTTTGGTTCTCAAACGATAATTGCTAGCGTTATAAATATAGGAAATGACGAATGCGAAGCCATGACTTCATTTGATATTCAAATATTTGAATCGCCTATGCCTGCTACGAGCATTCCTGCGATTAGATTATGTGATAACGATTCCGTAGGCTCAGATTCAGATGGTCGCATACTTTTTGATTTGACCACAAATGAATCAGCTATTTACAACGGGCAATCTTCCACAGATTTTCAATTAGAATATTTTACTGATGCCTTATTGACAATGCCTATTTCTAATCCAGCTGTATATCAAAACACCAATAGATCAGAAACGATCTATGTGCAAATGATAAATAGATTGCAAACAACTTGCGTCGCAACAACGAGCTTTGATATAGAAGTTTTAGAGTTACCTACCATAAACGCTACAGTTCAACTAAATCAATGTGATGATGATACCGATGGGATAACGACTTTTAACCTGAATCAGGTCATTGACGAGATTATCCCAAATCTCAACACAAACACGATCACATTTTACGAGAATTTTTTAGACGCTGAAAATGCATCCAACTCAATAACTAATTTAACAACATACCAAAACACGACTTCGAGCTCACAAATCATTTATGCTAGAGTAGAAAACACAGAAGGCTGCTATAGAACAGCCCAAATAGATCTAAATGTGAGTACCAGTCAAATACCTTCTTCCTTCATAAGAACTATTTATCAATGTGATGATGGAGCTGATTTGTATGATGGAGTTGCTACTTTTGATTTGACAAATGCTCAAGCAGACATTGCGGCGCTATTTCCTGCTGGACAGACTATTGGTGTTAATTTCTATCGCAATGAAAGTGATGCACTCACTGAAGCAAATCCTATTACAAATATTTCTGCTTATCAAAACTTAGGTTCTCTCAACTCACAAGATATCTTTGTAAGAGTTGACAATGCTTCTAACGACTGCGTTGGTTTAGGTCATCATGTAAACTTGATAGTAGAAGAAAACCCTACTGCGGCTAATACCATAATTATAGATCAGTGCGACGCAAATAACGATGGTGTTGAATCCATTGATACTTCAAATATTAATGCGCAATTACTACAAGGCCAAACAGGTGTAGACTTGACTTTTAGAGATAGCAGTGGAAATATATTGCCTAATCCGCTTCCTAATCCTTTGATAACCGCTTCACAAACAATTGATGTAGAAATGACTAATGCCAGTTCATTAGATCCAGATGGAGTTTGTACAGTAATGACTCAAATTGAAATCATAGTTGAACCTGGCGTTGTTGCTAATCCTATCCCTGTATTTGAAGTTTGTGATACTGATAATGACGGTATTTTTGCATTTGATACCAGCACGATAGAATCCACTTTATTAGATTCTCAAACTGCTGTTACTGTAACCTACGAAGATGAAAATGGAGCTTCACTCTCGAGTCCATTACCTAATCCTTTTATTACGAGTAGTCAGACCATAACTGCTACCGTAATTAATCCTTCTAACTCGTTTTGCTTTGCACAAACTACGATTGAATTTGTGGTAAACCTAACACCAGAAGCAAATTCAGTTGCAAACGATATTGTTTGTGATGACAGTTCCAGAGATGGAGAACATGTTTTTGATTTATCTAATTATGACAGTCAAGTTTTAAACGGTCAGTCTGCAATAGATTTTATAGTTACTTATCATTCCAATCAGTCAGATGCTGACTCTGGAAACAGTGCTTTACCTACTCTTTATACCACTACATCAGCTAGAGAAACGTTGTTTGTGCGCATAGAAAATAGAAATAATAGCAGCTGTAACGACACGAGTATTTCCTTTGATATAGGAGTTTCTAGGTTGCCTATCGCAAATCAACCTAGCGATATAGATGTATGTGACGATAGTTCTAATGATGGTACAGAAGTTTTTGATCTTCGCTTTCGCGAAAGCGAGATTTTAAACGGTCAATCTGCTACTGATAATATAATAAGTTATTATACAAGCCAGTCAGATGCAGATATTGGAATCAACGAGTTACCTTTCAGTTATTCCAATCAAACAACTAATGAAGAGATATTTGTACGCCTAGAAAATGCAACTAATGGAAGCTGTTATGCTACGACTTCATTTCGTATTAACGTTTATGAACAACCAGTGCTATTTATGCAAGATCAATGGGCTATTTGTGAAAATGATACAGTAGAATTAGTAGCTGATACTGGATTTGACAATTACTTATGGTCTACAGGAGAAACCACTTCAACTATAATTGTTGACACACCTGGTAATTATTTTGTGACCGTTTCAAATGATTATGGCGCACTAATCTGTGAAGAAACTAAAGATATAACTGTAGTAGAATCAACTGTTGCAATAATAAGAAATATTGAAATAGAAGACTGGAGTCAAGATAATAATAGCGTTATTGTAGAAGTAGATGGATCTGGAGATTATGAGCATTCTCTCGATGGAGTCACCTATCAAGACAGCAACCGTTTTGACAATTTACCTATGGGCGATTATCAAATTTACGTGCGCGATAAAAACGGATGCGGGATTGTAGAGCAGGATGTTTACTTGTTGTTTTACCCAAGATTTTTCACGCCTAATGGAGATGGATTTCATGATTTCTGGCAATTATTTAATTCAGAACAAGAACCTACTAATAAGATTTATATTTTTGATCGTTATGGTAAGTTACTAAAACAAATTAGTCCAGAAGGACCAGGCTGGGATGGAACTTTTAACGGTAGTCCTGTACCATCGAGCGACTATTGGTTTAGGGTTGAGCGTAGTAATGGTGCTATTTATAATGGGCATTTTACACTGAAGCGTTAATAGGTCTAATTTTAATTTGAAAAACGTTTCAATTTTATTTTTCTATTTACATTTTCATATTACTTTTGCCGCCAATCTCAAGGGGTGCTTTTTTAACCGCATGAATAGTGTTGTTGAAATGGCTGAGATAATACCCAAGGAACCTGGGCGAGTAATGTCGCTAAGGGAAAAGATTTAGATAGATACGGCGTGTTATGTTCTCGCTTTCGCGAAAGCGTGCACCTTAAAAGTCTATTTCAAGAGAATCCTTCAAACATTTTATTTTAATCCAAACCGAATAAATGCCCCTTTTATTTGAACTTAAAAAAGTTCTTATGAAACATTTACGTCGCGTTTTTATTGCAGCTGCATTAATAACAGTCAGTCTCGCAACAGCGCAAAACACACAAGTCAAAGACTCCACAGAGGCAGAAAAACTAGAGGAAGTTCTGGTTAAAGCCGTGCGAGTAGACGCAAAATCACCTATTACACACACTAATTTATCAAAGAAAGAGATTGCAAAACGTAATCTAGGTCAAGACATTCCTTTGTTACTTAATTTTTTACCATCAGTGGTAACTACTAGTGATGCTGGAGCAGGAATAGGTTACACAGGATTGAGAATACGTGGTGTAAGCTCACAATCTACTAATGTTACTATCAATGGTATCCCATATTCTGATGCAGAGTCGTTAGGAACCTTTTGGGTAAATCTAGGGGATTTTGCGTCTTCTGTAGAGAACTTGCAAGTACAGCGAGGTGTAGGAACTAGTACTAATGGTAGTGGTGCTTTTGGTGCAAGTATCAACATTCTTACAGACGGTTTTTCTAGAGAAGCTAGTGGTGAGATTTCGAATTCCTTCGGTAGTTTTAACAGTAGAAAACACACCGTAAAGTTCTCAACAGGTCTCATGAATGATCACTTTGAGATTGCTGGTAGACTGTCTAATATTGAGTCTGATGGTTATATCGATAGAGCTTCTACAAGTTTAAAATCTTATTTTTTACAAGGTTCTTATGTAGATGATAGCACGCTTATTAAGGCAGTTACTTTTGGCGGTAATAACGTGACCTATCAGTCATGGTTTGGTATCGACGCAGAGACACTTAGAGAAGACAGAACCTTCAATCCTGCAGGACAGTTTACAGATGAAAATGGAAACATGCAATTCTATGATAATGAGGTAGATGATTACCGTCAAGATCATTATCAACTGCACTGGAATGAGCGCTATAACAACAACTGGTCTACTAATGTAGGTTTAAACTATACCTATGGACGTGGGTTTTTTGAGCAGTTTAGAGAGGATGATGACTTTGCTACTTATGGTTTTGATGAGCTTACAGTTAATGGGCAAACCGTTAACACAACAGATCTTGTGCGCCGAAGATGGCTGGATAACGACTATTATGTATTTAACGCAAATGCTAATTATAAAAACAACGAGATAGACTTAATCTTTGGAACTTCTATAAGTCACTATGATGGAGATCATTTTGGAGAAGTTATTTGGGCACGATATGCTAGTCAGAGTAATATAAGAGATCGTTACTATGAAGGAAATGGGAAGAAAAACGACTTTTCTGTATTCTCAAAAGCAACTTATAAATTGAATGACCGTTTCCAGTTATATGGCGATTTGCAATTAAGAAATGTTAACTATGAAACCTCTGGTATCAACTCAAATCTTACAGAGTTTCTAGTCGATGAAAATTATACGTTCTTCAACCCTAAAGCAGGTGTTACCTATAAATACAATGATAATAACGACCTGTATTTTTCTTACGCACGTGCAAATAGAGAACCTAACAGAGATGATTTTGAAAGTGATCCTAACGTACAGCCAGAACAGCTTAATGATTTTGAATTAGGATGGCGTCATAAAAATGGAAATTTTACTTTTAATGCAAATACGTATTTAATGCTTTATAACGAGCAACTTGTATTAAGTGGTGAGATCAATGATGTAGGAGCTCCTATAAGGACTAACAGTGGTGAGAGTTACCGATTAGGAATTGAGCTAGAAGCGATTATCCCTGTGACAAATCAACTTACTTTGCGGCCTAATCTAGCGTTAAGTAGTAATAAGAATAAAGAAACCATAAGATCATTTGACGGTGGTTTACAAAACTTAGGTAGTACAGATATTGCTTTCTCACCTAATGTTGTTGCGGCAAATGCGATTGTTTATCAACCGGTAAAAGACTTTCAAATTTCTTTATTGAGCAAGTTTGTAGGAGAACAGTTTATGAGCAATACAGAAGCAGATGCCTCAAAATTAGACAGTTATTTCTTAAATGATATCAACCTAGTTTACACCATAAAACCTAATTCCATATTTGATTCGGTTGTATTTACTGGACTGGTAAACAACATCTTTGATCAGAAGTTTGTTTCTAATGGTTACTACTTCACATATGACGACGATTTTTCAAATCCGGGAACTATTTCTACAGTAGAAGGAGCTGGATTTTATCCGCAAGCTGGAATTAATTTCTTAGCTGGAGTTACTTTGAATTTCTAGTTCTCAGTCTCAGTTTTCAGTAAAAAGTAGTTGTAGTTTTTAGCTTTGCTAAAAACTGCGACTGCAAACTGCGACTGCAAACTGCGACTGCAAACTGCGACTGCAAACTGCGACTGCAAACTGCGACTGCAAACTGCGACTGCAAACTGCGACTGCAAACT
>MAAC01010476.1_pt1 | contig 37898 bp, 33 predicted proteins | sample 1115981 | NCBI WGS metagenome assembly MAAC01 (sample SAMN04961126, study PRJNA320927) | seawater metagenome | isolation source: sample BD02T64 sea water enriched with oil for 64 days | place: USA:Gulf of Mexico | collected 2013-07-27 | reverse complement strand
ATGTAATAGTAGGAGGAAACCAGGCACGCTTTTGAAGCACTGCTTTTGTGGCTGGTTTCGAGTGGCGCTCGCGTATTCATCTATCCAGTAATTCTTTAGAAGCATGCTTCGTATCAACTCTTTATTCGCTGAAGGCTCTGAGTAGCGGCGCTTGCGCTTCTTTTTTTCTTTACCATTCCAATCTTGCGCCAACGCATCACTACCGGGCATTACTTCTAAAGCTTCGATCGAATAACCCCAGCAATTTTTATCAACTACCTCTCAGGAGCTCAGATTGAAACTAAGCAGCTGACTAAGTAATAACCATTGGAAAACTGTGTGTTCTATTTTAGTCGTTACTTAGTATTTCAATACTCTCTTTTAATGACGCTCGCCACGACGAAAAGGTATCAACAATGCTTTGGGATAAACTGCTTTGCGCGCCAGTAAAGTCAAAGCGATAATGCTTAGCACATAAGGGGCCATCAAGAAAAATTGGTAGGGTATGTCAATGCCAGATACCTGTTGTAAACGTACTTGGTAGGCATCGATACCGGCAAACAATAGTGCGCCGAATAACGCTTTCTTTGGTTCCCATGAGGCGAAAATTACCAGTGCCACACATATCCACCCTCGGCCGTTAATCATGCCAAAGAAGAAAGCATCAAAGGCCGAAATGGTTAAGAACGCACCGCCAATCGCCATTAAGCTGCTGCCCATCATCACTGAAATAGTTCTCACTAGGTGAACATTAATCCCTTGAGCTTCTGCGGCAATCGGGTTTTCGCCCACCATGCGCATTGCCAGACCAAAGGGTGTCTTGTACATTACATAAATCACCACCGCGACCATCAACAGTGATAGATAGGTTAAGGGTGATTGCACAAATAAGATTTCGCCGACAACCGGTATATCAGAGAGTAGCGGTACGGCATAATTGTTAAAGGCATCGATTTTGGGCGGTGTCGTCACATCTGGCAGCATCATTCTGAAAGAGAAATAACTGATGGAAGATGCAAACATGGTCAGTGCAATACCAGTGACATGTTGGGATAGGCCAAGGTATACGGTGAAACCGCTGTGCACTAGACCGGCCATGGCACCGAGAAAAGCGACAAATAAAACCGCACTCCATAGTCCTCCGCCCATATATACCCACATCCAACCACTCATAGCACCCAGAGTCATGATTCCTTCAATACCCAGATTAAGGACACCTGCGCGTTCACACACAAGCTCACCTAAGGTGCCAAAAATCAGCGAGGTGGCAATGCGTATGGTTGCAACCCAAAAGCCAACTTCAAAGAAAATCGATATGTAATCCATAACTTACCCCTTAGTAATCCGATATCTAACCAGAAGCATGCTGATCAATACCATCAAAATTGAGACGGCCACCATCACATCGGCAATGTATGAGGGGATACCCATTCCCTGGCTCATAGAATCGGCACCGACATAGATACCTGCAAAGAAAATAGCCGATGCGACCACGCCCAGCGGATGCAGCATCGCTAACATCGCAACAGCGATACCGGCATAACCAAAACCGGGTGACATATCCAAGGTTAAATACCCTTTAAGTCCCGCAACTTCACTCACCCCAGCAATACCCGCCATACCTCCACTGAGTAATGCAGTGATGATCAGCGTTTTATTAATGTTGATGCCTGCAAACTTTGCCGCCTCAGGGTTAAGCCCCACTGATCTGATCTCATATCCCCAAAGGGTGAATTTCATGAAGATCCAGCAGCCGAACGCCGCAACAAGCGCTATGACAAAACCGAGATGCAACCGTGATTTTTCCATGATTGGCATTAACTGACCTTCATCAATAATCGGCCGTCCCTGCGGCCAGCCCATGGACATAGGGTCTTGTATAGGACCTTCTAAAAGGTAGTTAACAAACAGCAGTACAATAAAGTTGAGTAATAAAGTGACGACCACCTCATCAACACGCAAATAGTTTTTAAGCAGTGTGGGGATAAGCAGCAGCACCCCCGCTGCTAACGCACCTGTCACCATTAGAAATGGAATCATTAGTATGGGGTGTAAGGTGACTAAACCCGAACCTAAAACAGTAGCGAACACAGCACCTACATACAGTTGCCCCTCACCTCCTATATTCCAAAGCTTGGCCTTGAATGCGATGGCAGCTGCCAGGCCTGTAAAGATTAATGGCGTCGCACGTGTGAGTGTTTCAGATAGCGCAAACGAGCTTCCTAAAGCGCCATTAACCAGCAAAGCGTATGATTCTAGTATAGGTTTACCAGCCCATATAATTAGCAAACTACATAGCACTAGTGAGATAAGGATGGCCAATAGCGGAGCCAATCCTTGTACCCATATGGGCACATTTTCGCGAACTTCTAAGCGCATATCTCCTCCTCGGGATCAGATCTATTGTTTTCGATAGATGCACCACTCATTAAGCTGCCAAGTTCGGTTTTAGTGATCTGAGCTGCGCTATAAATCGGGCTGAGTTCACCGTGACACATCACCGCTACCCGATCAGAGATGCTTAATAATTCATCCAGGTCTTCGGTAATCAGAATAACGCAGGCTCCGCTGCGTCGAGCTTCTAGCAATCGATCATGTACGTTAGCAATGGCGCCCACATCTAAGCCTCGGATCGGCTGATTAGCGATAATCAAATCTGGATTTTGCGACAGTACCCGCGCCAATATTAGCTTTTGCATATTGCCACCAGAAAGCAGTCGCGCCTCTTGATCAATGCCATCACAGCGAATGTCATAGTCTTTGATTAAATCATGGGTAAACTGCTTGGCTTTTTTGAAATCAATAAAGCCAAAACGGCTGATTTTTCGGCAGATTTCACTCATGGCGTTTTCCCACAAGCTCATTTCCCCAATAACGCCTTCTCTGATGCGATCTTCTGGGACACGCCCTATCTGATTTTCGATAAAACCGGCAGGGGAGAAATAGCTAATTCGATCGGTATTAAAATGTACTTCACCGGAGTCGGGTTTTAGCATGCCACATAACAGATTTGCTAATGCACTTTGGCCATTTCCCGAGACTCCAGTGATGCCCAAAATTTCAGAACGTCGTGCAGTCAAATTAATACGCTCTAAGCGGCTACTCGCCTTTGCACTTTTGACACAAACATTAGTTAAGCTAAATACTTCTTCACCTACGGGCAGTTTTTCGGCCATAGGCTGTGCTATATCTTTACCAACCATTGAGGAAACGAGGCGGTCTTTATCCGCTTCACAGGTTTGCATTTCATCCACTAAAGCGCCGTGGCGAAGCACCAATATCCGGTTACTAACTGCGAGAATTTCATGCAATTTATGAGAGATAAAGATGATTGATAGCCCTTTAGCGACTAGCAACCGTAGTGTTTCAAAAAGTCTTTCAGACTCTTGTGGTGTCAGTACGGCTGTCGGTTCGTCAAGAATCAACACCTTGGCATCGCCGTATAAAGCTTTGAGAATTTCAACTCGTTGCTTTTCACCCACAGAGAGCGAACTCACCTTTGCATCAGGGGACACTTGAAGACCAAAATCTTCCGACATCTTTAAAACTTTATTATTAGCAGCGACTTTATCGGTGGTCAGAGACCACAAACTTTCACTACCTAACATAATGTTTTCAATTACGGTTAGATTTTCGGCCAAGGTAAAGTGCTGATGCACCATTCCTATGCCCGCTTTAATCGCCGCTTTTGGATCACCTGGTTGTAAAGTTTGCCCCATTACTTCAACGGAACCTTCTTCTGCAACATAGTGACCGAAAATGATATTCATCAGAGTGGTTTTACCCGCACCATTTTCACCTAACAACGCGAGCACTTCTCCTTGTTGTAGTTTCAAGGAAATATTGTCATTGGCAACAAAGGATCCAAAGCGCTTGGTCACACCTTTAATATGCAAAGCTGAGTTCATAGCAAGCCTCGATCAGAATGAAGATTTTGGTTTTTCATCGTTAATCTCAACCGTATAATCACCGGCGAGAATGGCTGCAGATTTTGCATTCACTTGGGACTTCATCTCAGCAGAGACAACAGACTCCATATCATGGTAAGGGGCGAGCATTGCACCGCCTTTTGCCATCATGGTCCACTCTCTATAATCTTCGCCCTTAAAGCTTTTCTCTTTGACCCGCTTTACTGCATGTGCAATGGCGTTGTCCATATTCCAAAGTGCAGAAGTCACCACAACCCCTTGACCTTTCTCTTCAATATTCATGTCGTTGACGTTACCAAACGCCAGAATGCCTTTTTCACGCGCCGCATCCACCACACCTGCACGTTCTGCAAAAAGAATATCAACACCTGATTCTATCTGCGCGAAGCTGGCTTCTTTTGCTTTTGGCGGATCGTACCAAGAACCGATAAAGTTAACTTTGAACTCCACTGCTGAGTTCACTGACTTTGCTCCCGCCATAAAAGCGTTAAATAAACGGTTTACTTCACCAATAGGGTAACCGCCGACCATACCAATTTTATTGGTTTTGGTTAATGATCCAGCAATCATGCCCATTAGATAGCAAGGTTCATGAATATAGTTGTCAAATACGGAGTAGTTTTCAAGGTCTGCTTTGAATGGGTCACCCATTAAAAAAGCGACTTCAGGATAGGCCTTAGCCACTTTACGTGCTTCACGGCCGATACCAAAAGCTTCTCCTATGATAAGGTCGACACCGTTTTCAGCGTACTGTCGCATGACACGAGCGTAATCCGCATTAGAAACCTTTTCTGAGAAGACATATTCTACCTCTCCTGCTTTCTGTGCTTTTAACAGTGCGGTGTGAAGACGGGCGTCCCATTTTTGCTGAATGGGTTGGGTATAGATGCCCGCTACCTTGATTGTTTCAGCCGATACCACTGAAACCGCGCCAAACGATAATAGTGCCACGCACACCACCGCTGTTTTTTTAAATACGTTTTTTATAATTTTTTTCATATTTCACCTTTTAATTGCGCTATATTATTTTTAAGATCTTTGCATCAACCACCAAGTGCAGTGAAGATGTCTGTGATACTCACAGCACAGAGATCGTCTTATTTAAAATTGAACAAACTCCCTTGTATACTCATCTAAAAAACTCATTCAATATAATGCGTTGAATGAGACCCGTAACATTCAAACTGTTTTCTAATACCATTCCCCTTAGTGAGTAAGCGCTCGGATTAGATACCATAACGCGGACCACACACATCAATATTTTTGGCAAAAGTAAAGCATTCACTCAGCCAACGCTTTGACCACTTACCCAGTCAAAAAAGGCCTTTTGAAAAGCTGACCTGCTGTTCTTCATCGTCGCTGAGTGTTACATAATTTTCTTGTACAGAGGATCTGGCAATTACCTGGCCATTTTTAATTACAAACAAACGGTTCGCCTTCAGCTGAATTGCTTCAATCGGGCTTGCTGCTTGCAGGATAACAAGATCGGCATTACAACCAGGTTCTAAGCCATAACCTTTAAGACCCATTACCTTAGCCCCATTGTAAGTGACGGCATCGAACGCTTGTTGCATGCCTTTGACACTGGTCATTTGTGCAACATGCAATCCCATATGGGCAACTTCTAACATGTCGTGAGTCCCCATGCTGTACCAAGGATCCATGACGCAATCATGACCGAAAGCTACGTTAATACCGGCGTTTAATAGCTCAGGCACCCGAGTCATCCCCCGTCGTTTCGGGTAGCTATCATGGCGGCCCTGTAATGTGATATTGATCAGAGGATTGGCGATGACATGGATATCTGATTCGCGCATTAATGGCAGCAACTTACTCACATAGTAGTTATCCATAGAGTGCATTGAGGTTAGATGTGAGCCTGTCACTCGCCCCTCTAAGCCTAGCCTTTTAGTTTCACTGACTAAGGTTTCGATATGTCTTGATAGGGGGTCATCACTTTCATCGCAGTGCATATCGACTTGTAAACCTCGACGTTCAGCAATTTCACAAAGCGCTCGTACTGACCTAGCTCCCTCATCCATAGTACGCTCAAAATGAGGAATACCACCCACCACATCAACGCCTTTATCCAGTGCACGGAGCAAGTTATCTTGTGAACGCGAATACCTGAAAAAACCGTTTTGAGGGAAAGCCACTAATTGTAAATCTATATAGGGTTTCATCTCTTCTTGTACAGCAAGCAATGCCTCTACTGCCAAAAGACGATCATCGCAAATATCAACATGGCTACGTATAAACAGTGTGCCCCGAGCAATCGACCAGCGGCACATTTCAAGTGCGCGTTGCTTGATCGATTCGACTGTAAGATGCGGTTTGAGCTCACCCCATAGTTCAATACCTTCTAGCAATGTGCCACTTTGATTTAATCGAGGTTGACCTAGGCTTAAGGCAGCATCCATATGGAAATGGCTATCAACAAACGGGGGAGAGACAAGATAATCTTTAGCGTCTATCTCTGTATTAGCCTGGGCTTGAATAGAGCGAGCAACCTCAATGATTTTTCCATTTTTAATCGCAATATCAATCCCCTGTCGACCATCGGGCAGATTGGCATTGCGAATAAGCATATCAAACATAGCGACTCCATTACTTAACTTTTTTGCAGACAATAAATGTAAAATGAGCGAGTAAAGTGCCACAGACGAAAGCTGCAGACTGGGTTAGTGACTAGACACAGAGGGATTTAGAGGATGACAAAACCGCAAAGCTTGGTTTGCTTTTGATTGTAAAGATAGATAGAAGGGAGACACATTGAAGCCGATGCAAAGAAGGGTAAATTTAATAATGCTTTGCTGACAGGCAAAACTAAGTAACGCTGAAGAGTAAATAGAACTATGAATAATTGTACAACCAGCTCTACCTTGAAGGTAAAAAAATGCAGGGGTGCCTGACTAGTTGATTGAATTTTCATAAAGTTGCTATCCGTTTTTATTATTAAATATTTTTTAAATCATAAAATACAGGCTTTTAAAAATTAACTTAATCGACGTTATCAATTTTATTCCAACAGGTCAACTACTTTGCTTTGTCTGTTTTTTATACATTAATGACTGATATGATCCACCTTGATTTTGGGGGCTACTTGCAAATAATGTCCTTTAGCTAGAGTGTTCGATATTTTAAAGGTTGCCTCTGGTAAAGCTATTTAAGCATCGTTACTTCCAACATGACATCAGGATAGTGACTGTACACTGGTATTGTAAATATGACTCAGTTACCTTGAGCGGGGAGGGGATGTTGAGCACACAGCCATTTAGCGCTTGGTTCGAAATTATGCCGCTGAAATAAAAGCTAAGCTAAAGTGATTAAATGTTTTTTTACTAGACGCTCAACTTCAACCACGGTTGCTGAGCACCCGATAAATACGGCGGGTTACTACAGAGATATCGTTCAATTGTCGCTCTTTGTTAAGCGCGAATCCGGCTTCACGTCCGTATCTTGCCATTCACTGGTCTTTATCGTTTAATAATTCTTTAAAATATAACACGTCTCCTTACCACTCCTTAGCGGCCCAACAATAACCTGCTTAAGAGTACTAGCCTTTAATAGCTCATAGGTAATATCAATGCTCGCAAACAAAAAAGAACAGATCAGCAATCTATTGAAAAGCATCGAGACCGGTGACCCGGCATTCATATCTGTGGTAAACGAAGAAAAATACATTCAGCACAATCCGCAGACTCATGAAGGTAGTGAAGGATTAGCTGAGCTGTTTAAGCGTCTCTCTAAAACGTCTCCTCGTGTAAATATAGTGCGAGTTTTTGAAGATAATGATTTTGTATTCGCCCATACTGAGTATGACTTTGCTACCAGAAACATAGGCTTTGAAATCTTTCGCTTTGAAGATGGTCAAGCCGTTGAGCATTGGGATAATATCCAAAAAAGACAAGAACCTAATGTCTCTGGTAACACAATGATCGATGGCGAAACAAAAGTGATAGATCATGACAAAACGGAAAGAAACCGCAGAGTGATCCAGTCATTTGTTGAAGACGTTCTGATTCATGGATGTGTAGCAAAGTTGGATGATTACGTGAACCGTGAAGAGTTTACAGAGCATAATCCACGTTTTGAAAATGACCTAGACAAACTGAGTGCCGCATTGTCACAGCCCAGCGCTGATGGCGACATCCCAATTAAATATGAGAAAATGCATCGACTTCTAGCCCAAGGTAATTTCGTTTTATCTGTTTGTGAAGGCCATGCAAACCAAGTGCCGTCCTCTTTCTTTGATCTGTATCGGTTAAAGGATGGAAAAATTGTCGAACACTGGGACACGACGGAAGCTATTCCGGCGCGTGAAAAATGGAAAAATAGTAACGGTAAATTCTAATTAAAAATAACAATGGACTCTGGCCGGACTTACAGTTTCATTGATCTGTAAGTCACAGAGGATAAACCTAGTTGTCCAGGTACTTATTTGCTCCCATAACCTCTTTCAGAATCCTTTGATATGTCATTCTTGTATCGGATCCAGCTGATTCCAGCTCAGATGTAATTGGGCATGTTATGTGACAGGCAATCGACACAATAGTCCAATAGTAGTCGTTTTGTTAGACTGGCTACTTTCCTTTTTTTACTGACGTAAAAATCGGACATAAGCAGCAATCAATGCTGAGCTTGCGCCATTATCTATGTGACTGCTGGTAATAGTAAAACGCGATAGCTAGTTGTGCAATTAAGGCAAGATGGGATTATCTGTCTTGATCATATGGGTAAAATCTTCGAAGGGTCGAACTTTGAATGATTTTTCCATTACCATTGGTTTTAATATTCGATCACATCTAAAGGTACGAAACCCAGTTCTTAAATGATCCCAAGCTAAAATGTACCAAACAGGATAATTAAGATAGAGATAGTGGGGTTCTATTGTGCGTTTGGTTATTTTATTACTCTCATCGCTGTAACATATCGATAGTTGTCTTTGACATAAAAATGCAGCACTCAATTCGCTGGCCTGCTGGCGGGGAGAGAGCTCATATGATGAGAGGACTATAGGTGAAGCCGAACTACCAATCAAAATTCGTCCGCGTAAATTTTCTACATTAGATTTTTGATCAGGCGATAGTAGTGCCATCAGTTTGTAGCGAATGGGTTTAAGGTTATCCATAAAGAGTGGCGAATTCATTTTTTCAGATATCGCTAGGCTTATTAGGAGATCAATGGTTTCCTGATCAGTTAAACTTAACCTCCCAAGTCCCCAGCTCCTATGTAACTTTACACCACCACCTCTACCTTTATCTGCATCTATTGGTAACCCTCGATCCCTGAGAATATTAATGTCTCGGAAAATAGTGCGCGTGGAAGTGCCTAAACTGATTGCTAGATCTTTTACCGTTAAAAAATCATCTGATTTCAACATACCAGCAAGTGTATCAAGCCTTTGCATGTGCTTATTTGTGTTTGTTCTTTGCATAATCAAATATGACATAAAGTGTCAGTTGTGTCGATATACTATCTACTCTGAGTGGCATATAGGATCTATATTCTTATGTTTTCAATAATAATTTTTGGTGAGATTTAAGTGCAATGAGCGATGATAAGAAGACAGTAGGACAAGATCTATGTGGATTGGTGCGCAGTGCGTCAAGTGATTTTGATTTTATCATTGGCAGCTGGGATATTAAACATAGGCGTTTGAAGAGCATTTTAAATGGCTGTGATGAGTGGGTCGAGTTTTCGGGCGTTTCATCTGCCATCAAAACTCTTGAAGGTAATGGAAATATTGAAGATCATACCCTAGAATCTCCAGAGTCTACCTTTAATGCCATGGCTATTCGCTCTTATAATGAGAAATCAAATAAGTGGGCAATTTGGTGGCTGGACGGGCGCATGCCTGATGTAATTGATAAGCCAGTTATTGGCGAGTTTGTTGATGGGAAAGGCCTTTTCTATGCTGATGAAATATATAAGGGAATCCCAGTAAAGTTGAGGTTCACTTGGATTTTGCAGAACTTGGAGTCTCCTGTATGGGAGCAAGCGTTTTCTAAAGATGATGGTGATAGTTGGGAAACCAATTGGATAATGGAGCTTACAAAACAAAATAATTAGTGTGAAGGGAATGGAGGGCATTAATCGTTTATTCTAAACAGCGTGTTTTTGCAGAGAAACGCAAGAACACGCACCAAGGTACAGTGTTAGCTGGGCCGTCGAAAATTCCCATTTTCAGGGCGGTCGTTATGTGTTCAATAGTCTAGTCTGGCTCTGATATCATCTAACAAGCGTTTCCTGCTAGAGTGTGGATAATCCGCTGGAGAGAAGGGCATAGCTACTTGATCAAATTTTTCTGCTGCCCTTAAAAACTCGGTTTGCTGTTGATCACTGAATTTTTGTTTGTTGCCGTTTTCCGTAACACTTGTTAATCGACGCACGGCAATTTGTTTTTCAATAATAGCGGACACTGAATTGGGATTAACAACACACACGCCATAAGCTCCGCTGAGATGCTCACTGCAGGTTTGTGCTGCTTTCTTTTTCAATAGGGACTCTATAAAGATTCCTTTATCATCAAAGAGTTCTGGGAATAGCTGTTTAAATTGCAACAGTTGTTTTATGTGCTGGGAATATTCGAGCTGGAATTCATTTTGCAGTTGCTCGCCTATCTGATCAGTGGGGTATAGCTCGATTACTTTTAGTGCCTTAGTAAACCAATGCTGCACGGACTTAGAATAATATTTCCCGGGTATTCCCTGGTCGATTTTTAGCTTGCCAAAAACTGTTGTTTCAACCAAGTTGCAGTTGATTATGTGATAACTGTAGTTGGGAATTGCGCCTGTTTCGATATATCTGAGCAATTGCGAACGACTAATTTTAAAGGTAAGCGCTAATCTATTTTCTTCGATAAAAAATTCGTTCATATACGACATGAATGACATTTCTTTTTCCCATCAATTTAATTTAACTGTTTATAGTGAAGGGAATTAAATCACAAGATAATTTGCGACACTTCGCTGTCCAGCGAACTATCAATTAGATATTTTCGCAATGTGTATGAGGAACATGTTTGAGTAGTTTGTTGAAGCAGGAGGGCAACGAACAGAGTGCTGTAGCAAAAACAACACTCGCATTATGTTAATAGCCGGGAATACCTGCGCAGCCTTGTAAAACGACAATGGCGGTAAATATTGCTAATCGAATCATAGTGATATCCTTGAAAGTAGTGCAGTGGTCATTTCTAAAAGTTTAAATTCCAGGTATGCCAAAAAAACCGTCTGAATCCGGAATGCCAACACAAGCGGTCAGCGTTAAGCACAATAGTGCCAGTACAATTAAGCGCATCATAAATCCTAGTAAAAAACAGTGATTATAACGTCTGGATATCCCTATTAGCTACTGTCATGGTCAAGAAAGACAGGATCTATGGATCGGCTGAAATCATGGTGCTCATTAAACGATTATCCGCAGAGCATATAATGGGGCTGATTGCGATAATCAATGTTAGTCAAAACTTAATACGGCTGTTGCTCAATAAATAAAACTCTCTTAATGACGATTAACCAGCCAGTGGCATAATAATTGCTTTTAAAACCTCCAATACGTTATTTGTAATTTTGTTGCACTTAGATTTATAGAGGGAGATTAGTCACTATGCAGTCGATGCAAAATATAAGCGCCGTAGAGAGTGGATTCGCTTTGAGTCCAACAATGAGAAAGGACATCAACGCCCACAGCGAAACTTATGCGCAAATGCAGCGACTGATTAGCGATAAAAGGATGGGAGAAGATTCTTATCAACAAGTGAATTTTGCCAAGGAAGTTCAATTTGGTGCCTATCAACGCAGTGACAGCTATAGTAATCAATGGCAACAACTTAATGGCGCTGGTGAACATGGAGAACAAGCGGCCAAATATTTAGAGCAAATGGTCGCTGAACGCCGAGGTTTAGTTGATTCATATTTGCGTGATTTTTTTGATATGTCCCAGAAGCTGGCTGGGAAGCTCGACCTGGAAAACTTAAATTCGGTTGACCTGGATATGTTGATCACTAATGTCAGCGAAGGGCGGCAGGCCAGTGAAAACGCTGACGGCAGTTTATTGCCTCAATCGGAGATGTTAAATCAGTTCTGGATCGATAATAAACAACAACTTAACGTCATAAAACAAAATCATGCTGACATCTATAATTTGCCGACACATTTGTCTCAATGGTTGGATCAGAATAATATAGACAGGCCCCTAGAGGTGGATGTACTGGCTGAAAAATACAGGTACAGTGCTTTTAATGGCCGGGCAGAACAACCAGAGGCCCTCGCCAGTATCAGTGACGCTTTAATCGGTTCTTCCGCAGGTGGTCTATTTGAGCTGACAGAGTTAAATGTGGAAATGATTAGTTTCTTGGGTGATGCCAAGCAAGCGGCAAACCAAGTGGCTACGATGATGGTCAGAGGTGAAGAGAGACAAGCGTTAAGCAATTATTTGCAAGTGTATGAGCCGATTGCTGAACGTTTTAACCAAGATGTAGCAACAGTGCTTGAACCGCGCTTTACCCTGCAGGACTTGATGGATAATATGATTGCCGGCCGAGACTTAGCGACGACTTACAACGGTGATCCCCACCCTCAGAAACAATTGATTGATGATTTTGCCAATGCCAATGCCAATAAAGATGCATTGCTGAGCATCAGCGACATGCAAAGTGGTTTGAGCGAAAGAACCAAAACCAGCGACTGGATGAAGGACGAAACCAATGCGCAGCGAGCCTACGCTAAAGTTAAAGATTTATACGGTTTCGAGCGCTGGGAAACCGGGGATCTAGCAAGATCGAGCCGTGGCTACAGAAAATTTTCCCAAGATACTATGAATGTTGATATGAGTTACCACGTCGGTGGCAAAGTGTTAACCAGCCAGCAATGGCAACAGAAACTGGGGCAGGAGGCCATCTCCCTAGAAAATCGGCTAATAAAAATGCTGGATGGCATCAAGGGTTTGGGCGCTGATGTCCCTTTAAATTTTGAACAGCTGATTGCCAACTTTAAAGATAATAAGCCTCTGGGATTGAAAGCAGATGGTAAACCACATCCCTTTGCCGAGCAGATCGCAATCATCTTTAAAACGCAAATGTCTGATCTTGCCGATTACGTCGATAGTCTGTGGCTGCAAGATAAGTTACCTCCACAGGAAGTACCTGAAGAGCAAAGTGCCGCAAAATTCATCACCGATATGGTCGATATGATTGCTGAATCGAAGAAGGTTTGGAGCTTTGAAGAGCTACTGGCCATTGGAGAGCAGGAATCTTCAGTGGTAAGTAGTAAGTAGTAAGTAGTAAGTAGTCAGAGATGGGCCTTGCTTGATCGAGTTTTGCAAGGCCTTGTTTGCTGGAATATACCGAGGGTACTTGGCTTATGTCCGATGCTTTGACTTAATAGATTAAACAACTGAGCGATGATCGGCAGCACTGATTATTGCGATCCAAGGTTCTGCTTCTCCCGCCAAGCCTGTCGCTTCTCCCAACGCAATATTATCTACAATAAAACCGGCATTATGCAGGTAGCTGCATAACTCGGCTTGTGAATAATAGCTGTAGTAACGACCCAGTTTATCGCGTCTCGATCCCTCGCCGATTTTCATACACAGATGAAAAATACCACCGGCTTTCATTGCTGTGTGCAGCTTTTGCAAAATATTGGCAAAGTCATCGGCTTTAGCGTGTAGCAGACTGAAATTTGCCCAAATTGCGTCATAAGTATTTTCGCTATTTATATCAGTAAACAGCGCCTGCCTAGCGCCGATGTCAAAAGTGCTGTTTGCAAGAGTTACCATTTCCTCGGATGCATCTGTAGGGTCAACCCGCAATCCTCGTTCACGCATTGTCACTGAGCAATGAGCAGGGCCACAGCCCAGATCAAGCACATAGTCATTGGTTTTTAACCGCGCAATAAAGTTTACCAAGGTTGCATCGGGAGATTGTGTATCAACCATGTTCAGATAGTTATCGACTTGCGAATCATAGGCAGAGATAGTTTTATAATCTGTCATTTTGTTGATTTACCTCAATCGACTGGTGGCTTATGGCTAATGATGCAGTATATGGCTGCTATATAGGGATGTAAATCAGGAGTGTAGAATGATTTCAGATGTCTCCGAGACTCTATTGTACTCGGCTAGTGACTTAGTAAACTGTGTTTTCTATTTTTTGGTTTAAGCTCAGTTGGCTTCCAGCTTCCAGCTTCCAGCTTCCAGCTTCCAGCTTCCAGCTTCCAGCTTCCAGCTTCCAACTTCCAACTTCCAACTTCCAACTTCCAACTTCCAACTTCCAACTTCCAACTTCCAACTTCCAACTTCCAACTTCCAACTTCCAACTCACGGTTCACGGTTCACTACTATCATTCACCTGCAAACCATATTTAGCTAATATTTGCCGATACTGCAGGGTTGTTTTAAACATACTCAGTGCAGCAGCAAACTTGAGGCCGATCTTTTGATGGTTCAGTACTTTTGAAAAGGCTATATATTGCTCTACTCCCGGCATGTAAGGTTTCAGGAAAATTATTTTATCCCTGACTTTATTTTTATTGGCGATAAAATATATTCGGTCAATCTTTGATATGGCTATAGGAAAGCGACCGCGAATTAACTTGCTGAGTAAAACTTCTTCTGTATCAGTTCCAGTGTCCCGGTTTAAGTACTCTGCACTGTCAAATGCAATGCCGTAACTGTAGCCATTAATCGTCCCTATGGTGTTGTCTGTAAGCTGCTGCAGTTCACCTGTATAATTAAAATCAGCCGCATTCTCTTTTAAGATGAAAAAACCGTTGCGAGTTGTACTCAGAGTATTGCCTTCATAAAAGAGCGCGAATTTCTCTCTCTCTGGAGTTTTACCTATATGGGTAATAGCGTCTGCTTCCCCTTTTTCCATCAAGTGTAGAGCGCGATTCCAGGGCAGGCTTTTTATTTCTATGGGCATATTAAGCAATTTGGCGACAGCGCGGACAATATCAATATGCACCCCGCTCAACTGCTGATCAGCATCCATCATTTCATTAGGTGGATAATATCCATTACCTCTGACTATTACTATTGTCTCAGTGCTTCTGGCCTGCAAAGGTGAATTGATTAACAGGCTGAATAAAATCAAGTATATGAGCTTGTTTAACATTTTACTCTCCACTACAGGGCTGTATCTGCTTAGGGGGTACGGATGTATTCAAATATGAAAGGGCTGAATTATTTAGGGCCGCTAAAACATAAGTATAAACCTGTTTTGTGCATCAAAAGTCGATAGCCGATATTTTCCTATTGGAGTGGGTGGTAGATCATCCTGTGATGTATTTAGCTGTTGAGGGATGAAGCTGAACCAATTTCAGCCTAGCTTCATCTGTATCATTCACTTTTATGCGCAGACTAAACGCCGTGACCACCAGTGTATTTACTCAGTTCTGAACTGCTCCAGTTTGCTAAGTTCTCTTCAGCAGTTTTAAATATCTCTACTTTTAGCGGGAAGCAGGGGGTGTTGTCATCTGAGTGGCTGCTACCGCAATCGCCACCCGGGCAGGCGCTGAGGACTCCCAGTAAATCGATCTCAGCAAAAAATTCTAGGAAATCACCGGGGCGTACCGGGCTGGCCTTCATAAAATATTGGTGTGTATCTTTGCTAAAGCCGGTGCACATGAAAACGTTCATTACATCGTGTACTAAGTGTTCGATTTCACGGGTAGTAACGTTTAAATGCTGTGCCAGCGCTCTGGTTAAGTTGGAGTGGCAGCAATAGTGATAGTCGGTCTGTTTCAGCAACTGGTTAGTGTAAGGGTCGCAACGGGTGCCGATTACATCGTGCACGCCGGCGCCATCCTGATCCCAGCCGTACCAGTCCAGAGTATCGTGGGTAATAGTGGCGATAGCACGCAAGCTTGGTAGGTTAGACCAGAGCCGATCACCAACGCTTAAGTGACTGGCGTGGAGTTGGCGGGTTTTACCACTATAGAAATGCTCTTTTAAGTTGTTGGCGTTGAATAAGTTTAAATCGCCGACTTGTGAGCCTTCAACGCTGCTGATTCTGAAGAAATGGCCGGCAGGTACGATAAAGCTTGCGGCGTCTCGCGGTGGGACTATTACTTCGTCAACTTTCGTCAGCGCTGATCTGGCACGTTGATAAAACGGATGATCGTAGCGCGGCAGTTGCTCGACACTGTAACAAATAACGGGTTTGGCGTTACGCCTTTGCTGTGCATCAGCCGGCGCTGGATGTTGGCTATATTCTGACATTAATATACCTTATGTTTTAACTTTTTCCCGATAGTAGCAAAGTTTAGTGCGTGGGCGAATACTTGTGCGAAGCCAATGCAAAAATGTTGCTATTAATGTGCCAATAAGTCAACTTTTATAGGCTGTTTGGCTTGTGGGAAGTACAGGTTTACAGCTATTTTCATTAGCGGGGTAGGTTTGAGAAATCAACGGCTGACTGAGTTTTGAACTTTCATTTGTTGTCATCAAGTTGCAATATATTTAGGTTATTTTGCATCACTAATTGAGGAACATAATGCCAGTCATTTAATAGGAGTATCGCAAATGCAAGGTATACGCGAAGAATTAATTAAAGCCGAACTGAATCAGTACATTGAGAAAATGTTGGATAAGCAGCTAACCCGTAGACCCAGACATAAAACGAAGTCACAAGGCATTGTGGCTCAGGGGCAAGAAAGAAACATCAGTAGAATAATGCATAGTTGAAAAGCTGCATAGTTCTAGTCTATTTCGCTGCAAAAACTTTGCCTTCAAGGGTTAAAAGCAGCGCAGTAAGTTATTCAACATACTGCTGTGCCAAAAGCTGTTGCATTAACAGGGCGTCGTGAATGTCTTGCATGCCAGGGCCCGAGATAGCTCCATCTATGGCTCTACCATCCCCGTACAGATACCATTTGGCGCTCTCGTCAGGGGGTAAGTACTCATCTAAACTGTCCTCTTTGTAGAGCACATCTTCGAGTTTCAAAATAGTATTGTGAACCGATCCAGAAAATAACAGTGAGTCATCCTTGGGCTCAGGGGCGCTGTGGGTGATATTGGCCTCTATCAGCGCATTGATGTCTTGGGGATCAAGTAACAGTGCCAGGAAGTCATCGTTATCTAGCTTGGCAGGGTCAATGTTGCCTACGCACAGTTCGCTGGGCTTACTTTGTAAGTGTTGTCCAGGAGATAAACTGATACTGCCATCGGTATCTAAAATCGCATTCAAGGTGAAGCCTTGCTGTGCGTCAACATGCACCACCGAAGCTTGTTTAGAGCTGTTGATTGTCTGCTGCAATGCCTGCTGGGAAATTTCACTCGTGTTAGCTTTATTCATAGCCACTAGTATAGCACTTGATTAATGTTCATCTGCGAATGAGTCAATTTAATCTGCCAAGCGCTTGAACTCAAGTGTGAAAATGGCCCAGATCACCACAAAATCGGGTGTTAGAGCTATTCTTTGCTGTGACTGTAGTTAGCCAATAACGACATCTTAAGCGTTGAAATCGATCATAATTTTTACAACTATTAGCGTTGCGACTAGAAGCCATATATATTGCTTGTAACTCGTTGGGCCAATGGTAATATTGTGGCTTAATTAAAGGTGCCGCAACTTTGTTGTGGATAATCGGGAAGTATGGTTTTTATATCCCATCGCTGCCCCCGCAACGGTAAAGAGCTTAATTCACGTTTAACTCTAGCCCGGAGACCGGCCTTAAATTTGCTAATTCTAAAAGCACGGTGGGTGCTTCAAATGGATACTTTATGTCTCAATTACACAGTGACTTTCCCTTCAGTGCGGTTCAGGGGCAGGTACTATTTAAGAAAGCCCTAATTCTCGCTGCCATATATCCGGCTATTGGCGGGGTGCTGGTCAGTGGTCCGCGCGGCAGTGCTAAGTCTACACTGGCCAGAGCACTGGCGAATATACTGCCACCTGTCAATTATACCCCTTGTCCCTTTGTCACTTTGCCCCTGGGCACTAGTTTGGAAATGCTCACCGGCACTCTGGACATTGAGAGGGTGCTTAATAACAAGCAATTACATTTCTCTCCCGGTCTGTTAAGTAAAGTTGATGGCGGCATTTTGTATGTTGATGAAGTCAATTTACTGGCTGATCACTTGGTTGACCAATTGCTGGATGTGGCCGCCAGTGGTGTCAATCGGGTGGAGCGCGACGGCATAAGCCACTCCCACAACAGTAAGTTTTCACTTATTGGCACTATGAACCCGGACGAGGGTGAACTGCGTGGCCAGTTAAAAGATCGATTTGGCTTAATGGTTGAACTAGACACACAGCTGAGCCTTGAGCAACGGGTGGCAATTGTAAAATGCCGCGAAGCATTCGAAGCTGATCCAGAGCAGTTTGCAGATCAATATCAGCAGCAACAGCGCCAGTTAAGTGAACAAATTGCCGCGGCCAGAGGGTTGTTACCAAAAATTAGCTGCTCTGATGAGCTGCGCATTAATATCGCTCAGCGCTGTCATGATGCAGGTGTAGAAGGGGTGCGAGCAGATATAGTGATGTATCGCGCGGCGCTAGCTCAGGCTGCCTGGCGAGCCGATAGCCAAGTGACGCTTGCGGATATTGATACTGTTGAAAAGTTAGTATTGGCCCACAGAAGAACTACAATGTCATCTTCATCTGGTGACAGCGATAATGACAACAACCAAAGTGCTGATGACGACAGTCAAAAAGCGCCACCAAACCCGGGGAACTTCTCACGCCCGGCAGCAAAACCACAACTTCCTTCAGCTGATCAAGCGCAAACTGGGCAGAGCTTAACCGAACGCGGTTCCAATTCAACAGATACAAAGCAGGGAGCAGACAGTGACTGGGGCAGTATGCAGGCGCCGCAGTCAGTTGAGGCGACTCTGGATGAGTCTGTTAGCAGCGCTGCGCTGTTGAGCCAATTTTTTAGCGCAGATAAAAACGCCAAGGCTCAGTCAAATGATACGCTCAGTGCGGCGAAAACTGTGGGCAAGGCGCTGCGAGGCCATAGCGACAGCGATATAGTATCTGCAGATAAAAGCAGCATTAACTGGTTTTCCACCTTACTTAATAGCACCGCCCAATGGCCCGCTCTGACGCTTAAATACCGCGAAAAGCAACCCAAAGCAAAAATTCTGCATTTAGTACTGTTGGATACTTCTGCCTCGACTTTAGTTCAGCAGCTGTCAGCCAGGGCTAAGGCTTGTGTATTAGATATTTCCAGACAAGCTTACCTGCAGCGCGAAAAGCTGCAGATCTTAGGTTTTGGCAACGCTAATGTGCAACAGATTCAAGCGGCAGTCAAAGCACCCAAAGAATTACGGACGCTGTTAAATAAAGTCGATGTCGCCGGCGGAACGCCGCTGCGTAAAGTATTAGAGCAAGCGCAGGCCATAGTGGCAAAGTTAAGTACAGCTAACGCCACTACAGTGCGCTGTTATCTCATTACCGATGGACGCAGCCGAGCTCAAGTTTCAGATCTAAGACTCGGGGCTACTACAGTACTGATCGATACCGAAAACACGGCGGTCAAACGCGGTCGCGGTGAAGCCATTGCCCGCCAGTTAGGCGCCCACTATCACTTGCTGCACAGCTAAAATTAAGGAGAATAATAATGAAAACACATCAACAGAAGATGGCGGCAAAAAAAGCGGTAATCGACAAACGCATTGCCAGGGCCGATCAAGAGCGCGGCGTGTTAATTTTACTCAAGGGGCCGGGCAAAGGTAAGAGCAGTTCGGCGTTGGGGACTATGGCGCGCAGTGTCGGCCACGGCAAACGCTGTGCGGTGATTCAGTTTATCAAAGGGCGCATGGAGACCGGCGAGTTCAAGTTTTTTAAAGATCACCCGCAAATTGACTGGCACGTAATGGGTCACGGCTTTACCTGGGAGACACAGGACAAAACACAAGATATAGCCGCGGCTGAACAGGCATGGGCACTGGCCAGTAAACTGCTGGCAGATGATAGCTACGATTTACTGGTGTTCGATGAAATGAGCTATATGTTCAAATATGACTACTTAGCACTGGCGCCGGTGATTGAGGCGCTGAGCAATCGCCCACAAATGCAAAATGTTATGATTACCGGGCGCATGATGCCCAGTGAACTAGAGGAAATCGCCGATACAATCAGCCTGATAAAAGATGAAAAACACGCTTTTCGTCAAGGGGTCAAAGCTCAGGCCGGGATAGAGTTTTAGTATGTTAGTAACCGATATTGAAGAAGCTAGCAGTAGATGCAGCAGCCAGAACTTGAGAGAAACCACTTGTGCGGCACTGTTTATTGCCGCACCCGCTTCGGGGCAGGGAAAGACCACAGTGACTGCGGCTCTGGCGAGATATTTTAGCCATCAGGGCAAGCGCGTCAGAGTGTTTAAAACCGGCCCGGACTATTTAGATCCGCAAATTCTAGCGCAGGCATCCGGCTATGCTACGCAACAGTTGGATCTGTGGATGGCGGGCGAGCAGAGCTGTCGGCAAATGTTATTTGAAGCCGCTTGCGATGCCGATCTGATATTGATTGAAGGGGCGATGGGGCTGTTTGACGGAGAGCCGTCCAGTGCCGATTTAGCGGCTACCTTTGGTATTCCTATCGCTATCGTCATGGATGTAAAAGGTATGGCACAGACCGCAGCGGCAGTGGCATTGGGGTTAGCTAACTATCGGGATGATTATCAATGTGCCGGATTAATAGCCAACAATTGCAGTAGTGAGCGGCATGCGCAGTTAATTCGCGATGCTCTGGGTAATGATTTACCACTACTGGCCGCCCTGGCAAAAGAGTCTGAAGTCGCCTTACCTGAAAGACACTTAGGTTTAGTGCAAGCAAGCGAAGTAACTGCAGAGCTGGAACAGCGCTTTGAAGCAGGCTGTCAGTGGCTAGAGCAGGGGGTGGCGCGCGCCGCTACCGGTGCTGCGCTGCTGCAACTGGCAGAGCCAGTGGTTTTTAAAGCCGCTAACATTGAAGCTGTGGCTATTGAGCCGCTACAGGGAAAAACCATCGCTATCGCCAGAGATAGCGCATTTAGCTTTATTTATCAGGCAAATATCGAGATGTTGCAAAAGCTCGGTGCTCAGGTGCGTTTTTTCTCACCCTTGCAAGATCAACAAATGCCAGCTGCCGATGCCTTATGGCTACCGGGGGGCTACCCGGAATTACATACCAATGGCTTGTCGGGCAACCTTTCTATGCTCAGCTCAATCCGTGATTTTCATCAACAGCAGAAGCCAATACTGGCCGAGTGTGGGGGCTTTTTGTATTGTCTGAGCGGCCTGACTGATTTGCAGGGCGAGTACTTCCCACTGCTGGCGATTATGCCAGGAGAGGGGGGAATGCGCGGCAAACGCGGCTGTCAGGGCATGCAAACAGCGATGCTCCCAGAGGGGGAGGTTCGCGGTCACGCACACCACAGGTCACGCAGCAGTGGTACTAATCCGGCGATAGGTTATGGCCGTCGTCAGCGCCATCCTGCACCGGGAGAGGCGATTTTCCGCGAGGGAAATTTAACCGCCAGTTATCTACATTTGTTTTTCCCTTCAAACCCAGAGGTGATCGGCAAGTTGTTTAATGGCCAGTTAGCCGAGCCGGATACTGATTTTTTGCAGCGCTGGGTTGGTGGGGCGTAGCGCCTAATAGAGTAAATAATATTGGGCTGGGTTTGCACCCGGCCTTTAAAACAGAGAACAGCAATAATGTGGCAGGAGAGCAGTGAAACAGTAAGCCCACTGCGCAGCGGTTTAACCACCGGTAGCTGTGCTACAGCTTGCTGCGTGGCAGCTTGTCGCTCGCTGTTTGCCAAAGATAACCCGGTATTAGTAGAAATTAGCTTGCCCAGAGGGAAGTTGGTAGAACTACCGATTAGTGATTATCAGCCGCTGACAGACAGTAGAAATGGAGTACGGGTCAGTACCGTTAAAGATGCCGGGGATGATCCGGATGCGACCCATGGGGCCACTGTCTTTGTTGAACTCGCGCTGATCACAGAGCCTGGCGTAGTGTTTAAGGCCGCCAAAGGGGTCGGGACAGTGACAAAAACCGGTCTGCTGCTGGAGGTGGGTGAGCCGGCAATTAATCCGGTGCCACGAAAAATGATGAGCCAGCACCTGCAGAACTACGCTGCAGTCTATCAATATCAAGGCGGGTTCGAGGTCTCAGTCGGGGTGGTGGATGGTGAGCAGATAGCGCTAAAAACGATGAATGGCCGTCTGGGGATCTTAGGGGGCCTGTCAATTTTAGGAACCACCGGCATAGTGCGGCCTTTTTCCTGTGCCGCTTACATTGCATCGATCCGACAGGGAGTCGATGTCGCCTCCAGTAATGGTGTTACTCATATTGCTGCGGCCACAGGTAGCAGTAGTGAGGCGGCGATAGCCGAACACTACCAGTTAGCGGACATGGCGCTGATTGAAATGGGCGATTTTGTCGGTGCACTGCTTAAACATTTAAAGAAAGGACAAGTCAGAAAACTGAGTATTTGTGGTGGTTTTGGCAAAATGACCAAGCTGGCACAAGGGGCGTTAGATCTCAACAGCCGTAAATGCAGTATTGATTTTGTTTTTTTACAACGCTGTGTGACTCAGTTACTTGAGCAGCAAACAACAGCGGCAGAAATTAGCACTGCCCAGCAACAGCAATTGCTGGACAGTGTCGGCAAGGCCAACACCAGCATAGAAGTACTGAATTTGTGTATGGCGCAGCAATTGCCGCTGGCGCAGCTGGTTTGTCAGTTGGCGCAGCAGCAAGCCGCGCTGATAGTGGCAGCGACTGTGACTGTTGAAGTGTTTGCGATCAACCGCAAAGGCGAAATTATCGCCAGCACTGTGACGGCGGATCAACAGTGAAGCTGTTGTTGTTAGGGGGGACAGCAGATGCCAGGAAGATCGCCGCGCCGCTTATAGAGGCCGGAATCGAAGTGATTTACTCGGTCGCCGGGTTAGTGCGAAAACCTAAGCTGGATTGCACTGTAATCAGTGGTGGCTTTAGTCAGTTAGGGGGCATGCACAAATATTTAACCGAGCAGCGGATAAGTGCGGTGCTAGATGCAACCCACCCCTATGCAATGCGTATCAGCGCCAGTGCTCAGCAACACTGCCAGCAACTGAATATGTCTTACTGGCGTTTTGCCCGCAAGCCCTGGGTGGCACAGCCGGACGATAATTGGCTGATGGTTGATAGTTGGGATGAGTTGATAGCGCAGTGTAGCAATTACAGGCGGCCCTTTTTGACCACAGGTCAATTGAGCCAGTTACAGCTAGATCAGCTGGCGCAGAACAGCCAGCAATTGCTGTATCGCACCGCCGCCGCACCAGTGGCGAAGCTGGCTGATAATGTTCAATGGCTAAAAGCGATAGGCCCGTTTGCGTTAGTAGATGAGCTAGCGATAATGAAGGATTTCAAAACAGATCTGTTAGTCTGTAAAAACGCTGGTGGCGCTGCGACTTTTGCCAAGCTGGAAGCGGCCAGGGCGCTACAGATTACTGTGTTGATGTTAACGAGACCAGTGGGCTGCGCACAGAACAGCGCAACGCAATACACGAGTATCGAAGCGCTGGTTGAGGTAGTGATGCGCAAGGCGCAAGGCGCAAGTAGGAAGTAGGAAGTAGGAAGTAGGCAGCCTTGAGCGAGTAGAAGGTAAAGAGTAGGCAGCCTTGAGCGAGTAGAAGGTAAAGAGTAGGCAGCCTTGAGCGTGTAAAAGGTAACGAGTTGTGAGTAATAAATAATAGTGAGAAGTTGCAGTGAGTTATAACTACATAAAAGATCCGCGTGAGATTGAAAAACAGAGCTTTCAACAGATAAGAGCATTAACTGACTTATCGGGGTTGTCGCTGGAGCAGCAGCAAGTGGTGATGCGGGTTGTACACAGTGTTGGTATACCGCAGATAGCCGGACAAGTGCGCTTTTCTGAAAACGCCTGCAGTGCCGCAATGGCGGCATTGCAACGTCAGTGCCCAATCCTCTGTGATGTGGAAATGGTCAAGCAGGGGCTGACTAAGCGGATGTTAGAAAATGAACCGCTGTGTTTTCTCAATCAACCTCAAGTGGCTGATCTGGCGAAAAGCAGCGGTGAAACTCGCACCATGGCGGCGCTCAGTCAGTGGCAGCAGCACTTAGAGGGCAGTGTTATAGTGATTGGTAACGCACCGACAGCGCTGTTCAGGTTGTTGGAAATGCTGGCTGAGGGTAGCGCAAAACCTGCACTTATTATCGGCATGCCGGTGGGGTTTGTCGGCGCTGCGGAGTCTAAGCAGGCCCTGTGGGACATGCACAGTGAATTGGGCATTGAATGTATTACACTCTTGGGGCGTGAGGGTGGCAGTGCAGTGACAGCGGCTACTTGTAATGCCCTGTTGCGCTGCATCAATGGCGAATATTATTAAAAGCTGTTAAATAAAAATAATCTGGATCAGTTGTGGATTTAACCTGAAATGCAAGAGATTAAAATTTCAATTATTGGCTTAGGTGCCTGCGAAGCAGCGCAGCTCAGTGACGGCGCTATGTCTACCTTGCTGGGCGCCGAAATGATACTGGGCTCAAAGCGCCAGCTCAAAGTAGTGGGGCACTTGCTTAAAGAGCACCAGATCACCCCTTTGCTACCTAAACTGGATGTATTAGAGACAGTGTTGCAGCAGTACTATAATCAGGGAGTGCGCTCTGTGGTGGTGTTGGCATCGGGAGATCCACTCTACTACGGTATTGGCAGTTGGTTCAGCCGCAATTTTACTCCAGAGAAAATCGCCTTTTATCCAGCGGTCTCCAGTGTTCAGGAAGTCTGTCATCGACTCGGGCTCAGCTTGCAGAATATTGATGTACTGAGCTTACACGGGCGACCTGTCGGTAAATTGCGCAGTAAATTACGCGACCAGCAGACCTTGTTGATTTTGACCGATGCCCAGAGTACTCCGCAGATACTGGCCAATGAGCTGATCGAAGCGGGCTTTTACGAGGCGAAAATAACGGTCTGTGAGGCAATAGGTTATCGCTACGAAGAAATAAGCAGCTATCCGGTTAAAGCACTGTTACGCAATCCAAAATCCTTTGACCCATTGCATATAACAGTGATAGATACCGGACGTTCGGTTAAACCACTGCCGCAGTTTCCCGGGTTTGCCAACCATCATTTTATTACCGATGGAGAGGCCGGGCGCAATATGATTACCAAGGCGGAAGTGCGATTAAAAGTGCTGTCGCTACTAGAGCCCAGGGCCGGCGATATTATTTACGATATAGGCGCCGGTTGTGGCAGTGTCAGTATTGAACTCAATTACTGGTGTGCAGATGCCAAAGTCTTCGCCATAGAAAAAAATCAGCAGCGCTATGACTGCCTGAAACAGAATCAGAAGAAGTTTGGATTAGTGACCAATTTGCACGCAGTACACGGCAGTGCGCCGGGCATTCTGGCGAAGTTGCCGGTGCCAAATAAAATATTCATCGGCGGTAGTGACGGTATGTTGCCGCAACTGCTAGAGCGGCTTTGGTCGCAGTTGGCGGTAGGTGGACAAATTGTCGCCACGGCGGTATTAGAAAATACCAAACACGACTTAGTTGCCTTTCTCAATACCCGCAATGTGCGCGGTGATGCCAAAGTCATGACCCAACAGATAGCCATCAGTCACGGCGATACGCTGGGAGGGCAGTTGGTTTATCGTCAGGCGCTACCAGTGAGCATTTTTAACTTTATCAAACGCAGTGATGAGCCGGTGATTAAATTGCGTGATCCGCAGGCGGCAGACAAATAATGGCGACTCTATATGGTGTGGGTGTAGGCCCTGGCGATCCGTTGTTAATTACCTTAAAGGCCTGTCAGCTGATAGCCAATACTCAGGTAGTCAGTTATCTGGCTAACGATAAAGGTGAGTCACAGGCCGCTTTCATCGCCCGTGAAGCTTTTGCTCAGGTCAGCCACAAACAGCTTCATCTGCCGATTCCCATGCCGATGAGCACTGATCGCACTCTGGCGAATAAAGCCTACGACCAAGGTGCTCAAGAAATTGCTGAGCAGCTCAAGTCGGGTGAAGATGTCGTGTTTTTGTGTGAGGGAGATCCGCTGTTTTTTGGCTCTTTTAGTTACTTGCTGGAGCGCTTACAAGGGCTGTACCAGATACAAGTAGTCCCTGGCGTTTCATCGGTACACGCGGCCGCGGCCGCCCTACAGTTGCCGCTTACCTTGCAACGAGAGTCTTTTGCGGTGATCAGTGGGCGTCACAGTGATCAGCAAATTCGCCGCGCTTTAGTTGAGCACGACTCGCTGGTCATTATGAAGGCGGGACTTGCCAGAGAGCGGATTCTGGCGCTGCTGGCAGAAACCGGGCGCAGCCAACAGGCGAACTATCTTGAGTATATCTCCAGGGATAATCAATTGATCAATACGGATGTCAGCTCTTTAACCCTCGAAGCCGGTCCATACTTCTCACTTTTTGTAGTCACTAAAAAGCGTCAACAGGTGAGTCAAAGTGCTTAGGATTATCAGTTTGACTGACGCGGGGTTAGCCCTGGCAGAGCGCTTAGCATCGTTGCTGGAAGCACAAGTGATGCACCAGCCTAAGCCGTTTAGCCAGTGTGTGCAGCAGGCTTTTAACCTAGGTGATCAACTGATCTTTATCTGTGCCACGGGCATAGTCGTGCGCACACTGGCACCAGTGCTCAACAGTAAAAAGACTGACCCGGCGGTACTGGTTTTAGATGAGCGGGGAGAATTTGTAATACCACTGCTCTCCGGGCACGAGGGGGGAGCAAACCAGTTAGCTGCTCAAGTGGCACAGCTATTGGATTCGCAGTTGGTGAGTACTACCGCCAATGCTTATCAGCAGCCTCTGTACACAGCGGGAATGGGCTGCGAGCGCCACTGCTCTAAAGCGGATTTATTGCTGTTACTTGAGCAGAGTGTCGCGCGTGCGGGCATTTCGCTGCAGCATATTAGCGCCCTGGCGAGTATTGATATTAAAAACGACGAAACAGGCTTGATTGAACTGGCCGCGCAGCTGAAAATTCCTTTTCTCTGCTACAGTGTCGCCCAGTTGCAAGAGGTAGCCGCACAGCTGCAAACCCCCTCTGATTATGTGTTTCAGACGGTCGGGGTTTATGGGGTGGCGGAGTCGGCGGCGCTGGTATCGGCGCGTAATCAACAATCAGGGGAAACTGCAACCAGCGAGTTAATGTTGGCGAAGCAGAAATCTAAAGTTGCCACTTGCGCTATCGGCCGCAGCTATAAACTATAGTCACAATAATAAGGAACAACTGTGAAAAAATTAGTTATCATTTTTTTAATTATAACCGGGCTCTGGCAGATCAGTAAAAGTACTGAATTCCAATTTTTTGGAGAGTTAATTAGTCACGGTAACCGTTTTGAAAAAGTTGTCGCCCTGACATTTGATGACGGCCCTATGCCGCAGTACACCGAGAAAGTGCTAAGTATGTTGGCAGAGCGGCGCATTAAAGCCACTTTTTTTGTTGTCGGCGAAGAGCTGGCACGTAGCCCGTATCTCACTGCAGAGATATTGCGCGGTGGTCATCAGCTGGGCAACCACTCGTACACTCACAAAAGAATGTTACTCAAGAGTCCGAGTTTTGTTGCAGATGAGATAGAAAAAACCAATAAGTTGATTAAAAAGGCGGGTTTTGAAGAGCAGATTTACTTCCGACCTCCCTATGGCAAAAAGCTCTTTACCCTCCCTTACTACTTAGATCAGCAAAATATGACCAGTGTCACTTGGGATGTTGATCCAGGCTCGGCGCTACCAGAGGAAGCCAGCGCCCGGCAAATTGCCGACTATGTGATTAAGGAAGCCCAGAACGGGTCGATTATTTTATTGCATGTGATGTTTGTCACCCGTAAAAATGAGTTGGCTGCGGTTCCAATGATTATTGAAGGATTGAAAGAACTTGATTTTGAGTTTGTCACTGTTGACGAGCTTTTGGCTGCAGAGCGATAGCTCTGTAATTATTTACCTAACGACGATATAACAACATGAAAAAACTTTTTATTTTAGGCACAGGTCCCGGTGATCTGCAGCTACTTACGCCAAAAGCTGAACAGGCGATAGCCGCCAGTACCGAACTGGTCGCCTACGGTCTCTATCTGGATCTACTCGGCGATATTTGCACCGGTAAAAATCGCCACGACCTACCCTTGGGCGAAGAGATCAATCGCGCCCGATTGGCCTTAGATCTGGCCGCTCAAGGCAAAGATACAGCCTTGGTCTCCAGTGGTGATATAGGTATTTATGCCATGGCAACTTTAGTCTTTGAGCTGCTTGACCGGCAGTTGCAGGGATTGGAGAAGAGCCCGCAGTGGCTGGATGTTGATATTCAGGTGATACCCGGGATCTCAGCGATGCAGGCGGGTGCCAGTGCTGTCGGTGCACTGCTCGGACATGATTTTTGTACCATTAGTTTGTCCGATCTGCTAACACCCTGGGAAACCATTAAAAAGCGCATTGAGTGCGCCGCCGCCGGTGATTTTGTAGTGTCATTTTACAACCCAGTATCGAAAAAGCGCGACTGGCAGTTAAATACCGCCAGGGATATTTTACTCACTGGCAGACCGGCAACGACGCCAGTATTAATCGGACGCCAGCTGACCCGGCCCGAGCAGAGTATCAAAATTATCCAGCTGCAGGACTTAGACGCTAAAGATGTCGATATGTTTACGATGGTCAGCGTTGGCAACAGTGAATCGCGGCATATAGTCAATGGCGATAAACAGTGGCTGTATACCCCGCGTGGATATGCGAAGAAATTGGCGTAGCTTATGCTTGTTTACTTTCAAGTGTGTTGAAACGGCAATTTTTCAGGCAGATTATTTTATAGATTAGGTGATAAATATGACGGTATATTTCATTGGTGCGGGTCCGGGAGACCCTGAGTTAATGACCTTAAAAGGGCTGCGTATTCTTAAAAGCTGCCCTATTGTACTCTACGCCGGGTCACTGATTCCCCGCGAAGTGCTACGCGAGGTGGAAGGCAGTGCCGAACAAATTATTGATACGGCCACTATTAACTTAGATGAAATGCAACAGTACTTTTTGCAGGCGCAACGCGAGGGCAAAAATGTCGCCAGATTACAGTGTGGTGACCCCTCACTGTATGGTGCTATTGGTGAGCAGATCAGGCGGCTGCAGCAACTGGGTATCGATTATGAAATTATTCCCGGCGTCAGTGCCGTGGCTGCCTCGGCTGCTTATCTGGGTAAAGAGCTGACCTTGTCGAAAGTTTCTCAGACTTTGATAATGACCCGCTACGAGGGCAAAACTCCGTTTCCGGAACGCGAGCGATTACCACAGCTGGCGCAATCGGGGGCCACTCTGGCGATTCATCTCGGGGTGACGTATATGAAGAAAATTGTCGCCGAACTTATTCCGCACTACGGGGCTGATTGCCCGGTCGCGGTTTGTTATCGCAGCTCATGGCCGGATCAGGACAAAGTGACAGGCACGCTGGCGGACATCGCCGAAAAAGTCGCTGCTAAGGGCTACAAGCTGACCGCGTTGATTCTCGTCGGCCGGGTATTAGACACCGAGAACTTTTCCGATTCGCACCTTTACAGCCAAGATAAACCTAATATCTTTCGCAAGCGAAAAGGCGTAATAGATGATTTACAGCTGCTTGAGGAAAAAACTCAAGTTGGCAGTAATGCAAGAAATACAGATTGATAAAGCTCAATAGAATAATTAGCGCATAATTTACAGATTGTCTGGCAGTAAGCATTCCAACAGGCATCACTTTAAGGAATACAGATAAATGAAACTCAATAAAATACCGACCACTATAGTCACAGGTTTTCTTGGCAGCGGCAAAACGACCTTGCTGTCCAATGTTTTAAAGCAGGCGGCGGGCAAGCGCATTGCGGTGATCGTCAATGAATTTGGCGAGCTGGATATCGACTCTGAACTACTGCGCAGCTGTCCACTGGAGTGTGAAGATGAAAGCGCCACACTGGTCGAAGGTAAAAACGGTATTTACGAGCTGGCCAATGGCTGTATTTGCTGCACAGTAGAAGAAGAGTTTTTACCTGTGATGCAAGAGCTGGTTGCCAGACGCGACGATATAGACCACATCTTAATTGAGACTTCTGGACTAGCGCTACCTAAGCCACTAGTACAAGCATTTAACTGGCCGGGTATCAAAGAGCACTGCACAGTAGATGCGGTAATTACTGTGGTCGATGGGCCAGCGATAGCGGCGGGTCGATTCGCTACCGACGAAGATAAAGTGCAGGCGCAACGTCTAGCGGATGAGAGCTTAGACCACGATCCGAGTTTACGAGAATTACTGGATGATCAGCTCAGCGCTGCAGACTTAGTTGTGATCAGCAAAAACGATCTGCTGGATCAGGCGCAGCGCGAATCGGTCAGTGCCGCGATCGATAATCGACTGCCAGCCAGTGTTAAAACCTTGTATCTGGATAACGCAGATGCATCTCTGGATAAGATATTTGGCATAGGGGCAGCCACAGAAGAGCACATAGATACTATCCACAACCATCACGATGCGCATCACGAGCACGGCCACGAGCACGCCCACGCTGAAGATCATTTTGACTCTTTTGTTATCAGCATGGGGTTGGTTGACTCGACAAAGCTGCAGCAGATCTTGCAACAGCTAATCGATAGCCACAACATCTACCGCGCCAAAGGTTTTGCGGCTATCCCCAATAAGCCGATGCGCCAGGTAGTGCAAGCGGTAGGTAAACGCTTAAATCTGCACTTTGACCGTCTTTGGGAAGCCGACGAAACACCGAGAACCCAACTTGTTTTTATCGGCAAGGACATTGTTAAATCTGACATTGAACAGGCGCTACAGCCTGCACTGGTCAGCGCTTAGGATAAATACAGATGCATCTATTGGCAGCAAAGCCCGGTGGCTTTGTCGATGAAGAGGGGATAATTGATCTCGATCAATCCCCGGCGGATATCGTTATATTGACGGCGGCGGATAGCCAGCTGGCGGCGCTGTCCGCTGGGCTGGCGCACTCTAAATTGCTGCAGCAGGGTTTGGGGCAAATGCCCAGTGTGCGTATCGCCAACTGGTTGCAATTGTTAAAACCCGCTGCCTTTGATCTGTATGAAGAAAAAGTACTGAAACACGCCAAAGTGCTGTTGGTGTCGATGTTGGGCGGGCGCAATTACTGGCCCTACGGTTTTGAGCGGATGTGCGAGTGGGCACAGTCCAGTGGCCGGGTATTGATCTTAGTCCCCGGCGATGACAGCCCCGACCCGCAACTGTGTAGTGCCAGTAGTGTCAGTAGTGAGGTGCATACCTTGTTATGGCGTTACTTGCGTGAAAGTGGCAGCGCCAACAGCACCGAGTTATTACACTTTTTGGGGGCTGAGTACTTTTCACTGCCCTGGCAGTGGCGCGAACCGCAAATATTACCGCGTGCGCAGCTATACAAGCCTGCCAGCAAGTACTCGCAAGCGACTTTTGAACAGTGGCAGCAACAGTGGTCAGAAGACGCCGTTAACTACCCGCAACCCGGTAGTTCATCCGCAGCGACTGTGGCGCTACTGTTTTATCGCAGCCATTTACAGTCGGCCAATACCGCAATGTTTGATCAGTTGATTGCGCAGATGCGGGTCGCGGGGTTAAAGCCGTTGCCGATTGCCATCGCCTCGCTGAAAGATGCAGAATCTATTGCGCTGGTGGACTTGTTGATAGAGCGCGCCGGGGTAAAGCTGATTCTCAATAGTACTGGTTTTGCCAGTAACCGCTCGCAGGCCCCGGAACTCTCCTCGCAACCCAGTGAATTTATCTCCCCGTTTGCCGCCCAAATACCAGTGCTGCAATTAATACTTAGCAGCAGCACAGTAGAGGACTGGCAAGACTTCTCTCAGGGGTTGCGCAGTCGCGATGTGGCGATGCAAGTGGCCCTGCCTGAATTGGACGGGCGCATCACTACCCGGGCGATCAGTTTTAAAGGGGCCAGCCACAGAGACAGCGCCGCTCAGGTAGAGGTTGTACGCTACCAATTACACAATGAGCGGGCCGATTTTGTAATCGAGCTGGCGAAAAAGTACCTGGCACTGAGTGAAGTCGCCAACCGCGATAAATATATCGGCCTGATCTTAGCCAACTATCCAACTAAAGACGGACGCATTGGCAACGGGGTGGGCCTGGATACGCCAAATTCTTGTGTCAATATCTTGAATGCATTAGCGGGGGATGGCTACGCTTTGGGCCATGAGCTACCTGAAAACGGCAATGCACTGATAGAGCAGCTGTTGCAAAGCGTGACTAACAACCCCAATACGCTGCACTATTTAGGCTGCTGGCAGAGCTTAGATGTGGATGTCTACAGAGCGCACTTTGACAAGTTGCCTAAAGCCAGCCGTGAAGCGGTTACCGCGCGCTGGGGAGAGGTCGAGCAAGATCATAAATTCCGCGATGGACGCATCATGATCGCCGGTATTCGACTGGGTAAAATATTTGTTGGTATCCAGCCCGCACGCGGCTTTAATATTGATTTACTGGCAAACTACCACGATCCCGATTTGGTCCCCCCGCACAGCTATTTAGCTTTCTACTTCTGGCTGCGTCACGTCTATAAAGTCGATGCGCTAGTGCACGTTGGCAAACACGGAAATTTGGAGTGGCTACCCGGTAAAGGACTGGGACTCTCTGAGCAGTGTTGGCCAGATATAGCCATGGGACCAGTGCCGCATTTCTATCCCTTTATCGTCAATGACCCAGGGGAGGGAGCGCAGGCTAAACGTCGCACTCAGGCCGTGATTATTGATCATTTAATGCCGCCGATGGGACGGGCCGAAATCTATGGCGAGATGGCCGAGCTGGAAGGCCTAGTAGATGAGTATTATCAGGCACTGGGCATGGACAGCCGCCGGGAAGACTGGCTGCGCGAGCAGATTTTGCAGCAAGTGCAAAGTACTAATCTAATCGATGAACTGAATATAGCGCAGTGCAGTGATGCTGCAGTGCGTGATAGCCAAGTGTTAAACCAGTTAGATACTTATTTGTGTGACATAAAAGAGGCGCAGATACGCCAGGGCTTACACATTTTGGGACAACTGCCGGTGCAGGATAAACTAGTAGATACCATCATTGCCCTGTTGCGCCTGCCCAGAGGCAGTGCGGTGCATGATGCCGGGTTGCTTCATAACATGGCCATCGATTTTAAGTTGCACTTGCAGGGGCAGCCTTTTGATCCCAGTGAGGCGGATACCCAAGAGTGGTTGAGCAGTAAACCAGAGCTGCTAAAGCAAGTCTGCGATAGCTTGTGGCGCACCGCAGCAGATACCCGCGAGCGCTTAGAATTACTGGCCATCGATTGGGTGACTCGCTTTGTCATCCAGGGCGAAAATTTACAGGCATTGGCGCAATACCCGCACACCGCGCAGCAGTTAAGTTACTGCAAAACAGTGATAAAAACAGTATTAGAGCGCTCTGTAAAGCAGGAACTAAGCGCGCTGTGCAAAGGGCTGTCCGGTCAATTTATCGAGCCCGGCCCCAGCGGAGCGCCGACCCGTGGTCGCTTAGATACGCTGCCGACCGGACGTAATTTTTTCTCTCTGGATAACCGTTCTGTTCCCTCCAAGGCTGCCTGGGCGCTGGGGCAGCAATCGGCTCAGGCGTTGATTAACCGGCATCTGCAAGAACATGGTAGTTACCCGCAACAGTTGGGGTTGTCAGTGTGGGGCACAGCCACAATGCGCACCGGTGGTGACGATATCGCGCAGGCGTTTGCACTGATGGGGGTGCGCCCGGTATGGGCGGTAGGTTCCCAGCGAGTAGTCGACATTGAAGTTATCCCCTGCATGCAGATGGGCCGCCCCAGAGTTGATGTAACACTGCGTGTCTCAGGATTCTTCCGCGATGCTTTTGCCAATGTAATGAAACTCTATGACACTGCGGTACAAGCGATAGTGAATATGGATGATCCAGGGCACAGTAATGTCATCGCAGATAACGTGCAGCGCCGCTGTGACGAGCTGATCGACAGCGGCGTAGAGCCAGAGCAAGCGCTGCGTCAAGCCAGTTATCGGGTGTTTGGCTCAAAGCCTGGAGCGTACGGCGCCGGGTTACAGGGGCTGATCGATGAGCGCTGCTGGTCGCAAGCCAGTGACTTATCCGACGCCTACTTAAACTGGGGTGGTTACGCCTACACCAACAGTGCTGAAGATGCGGTAGTTGCCACGGATGCCTTTGCCCATCAATTATCCACACTGCAAGTGGTGGTGCAAAATCAGGATAATCGCGAGCACGACATCTTGGACTCTGATGATTATTACCAGTTTCAGGGGGGCATGAGCAATGCGGTCAGTCAGTTATCAGGCAGCGATCCGGTGATTTACCACTCTGATCACAGTAATCCGGCTAAACCTATTATTCGCACTTTAAAAGAAGAGTTGAATCGGGTAATTCGCTCCAGAGTATTAAACCCAAAATGGTTAGCGGGGATGCGCGAGCACGGCTACAAAGGTGCTTTTGAGATGACCGCCAGTGTCGATTATATGTTTGCCTACGATGCCACAACGAACCTGATTGACGACTACCAGTATAAAAAAGTGGCCGACACTTTATTGTTCGACCCGCAGAACCAGCACTTTTTGCAGCAAAACAACCCTCACGCCCTGGAGGAGATGGCGGAGCGTTTATTAGAGGCCACCCAGCGTGGGCTATGGGAAAACCCTGAGGGATATGAGGATAAGTTACAAGACCTGCTTTTATCCTTAGACGAGCAACAAGAAATGGGAACTGAGTCTTGAATATCCAAGCACAGAAACAGCAGAGAGTATTTAAAAACCCACATACGCTGATGATACAAGGTACGACTTCAGATGCCGGTAAAAGTATTTTAGTGGCGGCACTTTGTCGGATTTTAGTCCAAAACGGGGTTTGTGTAGCGCCGTTCAAATCGCAGAATATGGCTCTGAACAGCGCCGTCACTAAAGAGGGTGGGGAAATCGGCCGGGCTCAGGCAGTGCAAGCACAAGCGGCCAGATTAGAGCCGAGTATTTTGATGAACCCGGTACTGCTTAAACCCAACTCAGATATCGGCTCTCAAGTCATCGTTAATGGCCAGTCTATCGGCAATATGAAAGCGCGGCAGTACCACGAATACAAGCCGCAGTTATTGCAGCAGGTAGTCGCTGTACATCAGCAGCTTCAGCAATTACACCCAGTGGTGATAGTGGAGGGGGCGGGATCGCCCGCTGAGATAAACTTGCGCGAGCACGATATCGCCAATATGGGTTTTGCCGAGGCGATTGACTGCCCGGTACTGATTGTTGCCGATATCGATCGCGGCGGCGTGTTTGCACATTTGTACGGGACGTTTGCGCTGCTCAGTGAATCCGAGCAACAGCGAGTGCGAGGTTTTGTGATCAACCGCTTTCGCGGCGATGTCAGTTTATTGCAGAGCGGCCTGGACTGGCTGGAGCAAAAGACCGGGGTGCCGACAGTGGCCGTTATCCCCTTTATAAAGAATCTGCACATAGAAGCGGAAGATGCGGTCAATCAACAGCAAGACACCAGCTTAACAGCCTTCAAAGTTGCTGTGCCTCTATATCCCAGAGCCAGTAACCACACTGACTTTGACGTGCTCAGGTTGCACCCGCAAATCGACTGTGAATTTGTCCGCGATGCGACGTTGTTTAACGGCGCCGATCTGATTGTATTGCCCGGCAGTAAAAATGTCAGCCACGATCTGGCCTGGCTTAAAGAGAGCGGTTGGCAGGCAATCATTGAGCGGCACTTGCGCTTTGGTGGCAAAGTGCTGGGCATCTGTGGTGGCTATCAGATGCTCGGCGAGGTGATTGAAGACCCCCACGGGATAGAGACCGATCTGGGATCCTGCCGTGGGTTGGGCTTGCTGGCGATGCAAACAAGCCTTGCAGAAACTAAAACATTGACCAATGTTTCCGGTCGCTGCCTGCACACTCAGGTATCCGTCTCTGGGTATGAAATACACTTGGGGGTCAGCAGCGGGGCAGACCTGCAGCGGGCCTGGTTTGAAATTAGTTCCCAGGGCGATGGAGAAACTTATCTGGAGGGCGCCGCCAACGCGGAAGATACAGTGCGAGGTACTTATTTACACGGCCTGCTGGAGGGGGATGAAATACTCGAGCAAGTTCTCAACTGGGCGGGAATGCAAGAAATTTCCGGGTTCAACTATCAGCAGTTTCGTGAGCAACAGCTGCAACGGTTGGCCGATGAAGTTGAAAAAGTATTACCTTTCAAAACTCTGAGTAAGCTATTAGCCTTACAAGAGCCAGAGGCTAACGGGCAAATAAGACAGCGGGAGACAGGCTAATGTGGTTCATCTTTACGGTAGTGCTGTTGGCAGTCGTGTTAGATTACCAGTTTGCGGAGATGCGTCGTCATCACCCACTGGTCTACTTTGGCGCTATGGCCGTTGAGATAGAAAAAAGCTTTAACAAGTGCAAAAGTTATTTTAAGGCACTGCCACTGTCAAATGCCCTGTGCAGCAAAATCGCCGGTACTTTGGCTTGGTTGGTGGCGGTACTGCCACTGACCTACCTGAGCTTTTTATTACAGCAGTACCTTCAAGTGAGTGGTTTTTACCCCGGTCTCAGCTCACTGCTGTTCTCTGCGATTGTCTTGTATATCGCACTCGGTTGGCGTAGCTTGTCCAGCCATGCCAATGCGATTACCAAACCCTTAAAAGCGGGGGACTTAGCGGCGGCTAGATCGGCACTGGCGATGATTGTGAGTCGTGACTGCGATGCTTTAGATGAGAGTCAAATTGCCAATGCCGCCACTGAGTCAGTGCTGGAAAATGGTGCCGATGCTATCTTTGCGGCAATATTTTGGTTTTTAGTATTGGGTGTTCCCGGAGTCGTATTGTATCGATTAGCCAACACCTTAGATGCTATGTGGGGCTATAAAAGCGAGCGCTATTTGCACTTTGGCTGGGCGGCTGCGCGCCTTGATGATCTGCTCAACTATTTCCCCGCCAGGCTGACCGCACTCTCTTACGCTGCGTTAGGTAATTCAAAAAGTGCGCTGCAGTGTTGGAAGTTACAGGGAATTAACTGGAAAAGCCCCAACGCAGGGCCCGTAATGGCCGCTGGTGCCGGGGCGATAAATGTCAGATTAGGCGGTGGTTCGCACTATAGCGGCCAGTGGCAAGAGAGGCCTTTGCTGGGGCCTCAAAGCGGTAACCTTCCCGACGCTGCGGCAATCGATGCCGCTTGCTCTTTGGTAGACAGAGTACTTGGGTTGTGGTTGTTAATACTCTTTTTAGTAGCGCTGTACTGGTGATTAAAATGTCGAGAATGGATGGGCTATTTACAGTGAGTTTATGCGATGAGAATTAACCGATGAGCAGTTCCCTATGAGCCCGACGGATATGAAAATTAGTGCACTTCACGGTGGCGATATCGTCAGCGCCAGTCGCCAATTTGGCGTCGCTCTGGATAAGTGGATTGATTTGTCTACCGGCCTGAACCCGGATGCTTTTCCCAGTGGGGATGTGCCGGCAGCTGTGTATAGGCAATTGCCTTATCTGCAGCCGGGTTTTTTAACTGCCACTGCCAGCTATTATGGCAGTGACAAGTTTATCCCGCTGATCGGCTCGCAGATGCTGATTCAAAATCTGCCCCACTGTGTTGCCCGGCACCCAGTGTTACTGCCAGAGGTCGGTTACAGCGAACATCGACAGAGTTGGCAGGAGGCCAATTTTGAGATCTCGAGCTACCCGGCCTTTGATTTAGAGCGGGCGGTAGAGGCCATAGACAGTGCGATACACAGCCAGCCACAGCAGCATTTAGTGGTGATAAACCCCAATAACCCCAGTGGCTTACTGATAGATCCACAGCAGTTGTTGCACTGGGCCGGGCAATTGGGCCAGGGCTGTTACTTGATTGTCGATGAGGCTTTTATCGATATTGAGCCTGAAAAGTCCGTGCTGGCCTTTGATTGGCCGGAAAACATGTTGGTACTGCGCTCTTTTGGAAAATTTTTTGGCTTGGCGGGAATACGCATTGGCTTTGCTTTTTGCAGCGGACCATTACAAAAAAAAATCCAGAGGCAACTGGGCCTGTGGATGATCAATGGCCCGG
>MAAC01013525.1_pt1 | contig 37906 bp, 32 predicted proteins | sample 1115981 | NCBI WGS metagenome assembly MAAC01 (sample SAMN04961126, study PRJNA320927) | seawater metagenome | isolation source: sample BD02T64 sea water enriched with oil for 64 days | place: USA:Gulf of Mexico | collected 2013-07-27 | reverse complement strand
GATAGCGCGTATTCTAGGCGTTTCTCGGAATACCGTCAGGAACTATCTTCGGCAGCCAGCCAAAACACCAACATATCCAGAACGACAGCCAAAGCCGTCGATTCTTGACCCTTTTAAAATCTTTGTGGCGACGCTAGGTTCTCTAAAACAGAACAACGAGACGACTGGCTTGATGGGATTGCAGAGGCATTGGATTATTTCGAAGGGGTTCCCAAAGAGATCCTGTTTGATAATGCAAAGTGTATCATGATACAGCGTGATGCTTACGGCAAAGGTAAGCATCAGTGGAATCCTGCACTGCTAGATCAGGCATTACATGCGATTTTTAAGCCCATGCTAGCCACATTGGTAATTGAAAACTACTGTACTCTATATGAACAACACGACGGTGACTTGGCTCTGTGCCTTTACTTGATGAATGCAGTAAATGAGGTCGCATTACCAATAAGTCTCCAGATTTAGCTGAACAGATATATTCTTCTGATTCGGCAACAACTCGATCTTGTTCATTTTTATTTAGAATGCCCAAGCTTTGACTCTTTGGAATTACTTTTAAGCAGCCATTGCTCTCATTTGCATCATCTAGATGGATACGGAAAGTTACCATTTCTTCCAAAACATCTAGCTTAGGCTGAACATGATGAATACGCTGAACATGATGAATACCATCCTTTAATGTCCAAGGCCCCCAGCCATCAACCTCTTTCTTGTCACTAACTGAAATAGTCTTATCTTGATGCCAAGTAACAAGCCAGTTTTTATCCGGGGTTTTATCAAAGACAATCACTCGAACTACCTCAGGGTTTCCGGAGAGCCTTATCGATCGCCTTCCATTAGCGGACCTTTGGCGTGGTTGATCAGGATACGGGAGCTGTTGTCATCCAAATTTATATTGCCGCCATTAGAATATTTTGATCTAGCACTCTGACATGTCCGAAGCTGACACTAAGGATTGAAGGCCGTACTGGCACTTCTCCACAGGAGCGGACATGAAGGAAAGCAGGAATTCTAAATGTCTGCTTTGGGCATGATACTAGGTAAAAACACAATATGTCGCGCTAATAGCTGAATACTATCGAAACCCTATTCAGCAGAAACTCAGCGTTTTTCCGCTTCATTTTTCGCAGATCGCTTTTACTTCATCTGCTCGTTTATTATTTCGAAAAAACGAAAAATAGGTGTGACACGCATCATTTAAGCGCTCTGATTTGCTAGATAGCTCAGCCTGTTTAACATCGGTATACGAAAACTCTTCACGCATCTCATAGAGCCTATTAGATCTAGCGTAATCCTTTTCTTCACTGGGCGAATCTATTCGAATCTCACCAACATCCATACTCCAATTATCGCTTCTATCATTCTTAGTAAGCGTAAATCTACCCTTCCCTAGCTTTTTTAAAGTCGCTAAATCATCGTATAGATCGTCATAGTGATAAGGTAATTCAGTTATTCCCCTAACCCATGGAGCTGTATTTATTAACTTATATTTGAACTCCACAACCATTTTATCTTTATGATCAGCTGACTCAGCCATACTTGAGTCTATATTGACAATTTCAAAATCACCATAACAAATATCACCGTTCTTTATCACTAGAGTATCTGCCTTGTTTGTCAAAGAATACTCTCGCGCATCTAGTACGTTATCATAACCATCAGCTAGATAAGTCACCGTTTTCTTGGTTGCTGTAGAGCTAAAATAACGGTACTCCTCAAAATAATGTAAATAAGGCCGGTATTTATGATATCGATATCTGTTTTCTTCAATAACAAACGGCAAAGGGCCATATCCTTTGATGCATGCCCTATGAGCATCTAGAAGCTGTTCCACATGTGGCGTAGCAATGTTATCTGAGCAACCAAGCAAAAAGACATTTGTCGCTAAGAAAAGCTTAAGTAAATGATTCACCTAGAATCCTATTTCTTTGGAAGATGTAGAATAAAATCTGAGCTATCTATCTATATTGCTCCTTCATTGTATAAGAAGGATTGTATTAAAAATATCTGTCTAAATGCATGTGAAGCATAGTTAGAATAAAGCGCGTTTTCCTAAAAAACCCCGTTCTCTTGAAAGGTCCGCCACTCACGAGTCATGACAAAATAACACACTCCAGATCCATTTTCCTATATTTAGACCAAGTTCTGCTTTCGGACCAGGAAGCAGCGCTTGCTCTTACCGGCCGCACCCTCTACTTTGGACGAAGAAGACCACTTCCATCATCCATGTCGAATGTCTGCTTCGAGCAAGTCAGGGCGCCAGGTACAGTTTTTTCTAGAGACGGCTATATAAACACTGCAGACTATTCCGGCAACAGGCATTCTTTTTTCGACCAATTTATTAATATTTTAGCTGGGGCATTTGACGTCATTTTAACCTTTGCCTCGAACGTCCGGATTGGGCGAGTTCTTGTCGGTGATAGCGTAGCCATTCAGGATTCGCTCTGCACCGGTTTAGTTAGAGATACAGCGTCAGTTATCATTGCGACACGCAACCCGCTCTTGATTCTTGGAGTTTACCTTGACGAAGCAGGTCAAGCCCCCCATTGATCAGGGTTATGGTATTACGCCTTATCCTGAACGAATGTAACGACCTCAATCCGGTTTCCGTCTTTATCTATTATAAAGCAAGCATAATATGAAGCATTATATTCAGGCCTATAGCCTGGATCTCCACCGGATTTCGCCCCCAACTCCAAAGCCAAATTATAGAACTTATTAATCTCTTCTACACACTTAGCTCTGATACAAAGGTGATTGCCGCTATCAATGATATTCCCATCTTTTTCCGGTCGATGATTTAGCCAAAACTCAGGATAGCTTTTTCCAAACCCTACCGTTCCTGGTTTCTCGATGAGCTTCTTTAATCCTATTGCATTTAAAATAGGCTCATAAAATCCGGTAGCCTTTTCTATATCTTTTACGCCAATTGATACATGATCAATCATTATTAAATTATCCTATATTCCATTACGAGATCACAGTCGCTAGTTAAAAGGGCAATGCGTAATATGTGCATTAGTACCTAATTTTTATTAGAAATTTTTACCCGTATTTCAGATTTCTGAATCAACGTTTCATTTTCGTCATTTACGCATACTGATATTTTATAACTATCTCTATCAAACTCGATACTGGAGCAGTCGCAAGTGGCATATACGTCTCCTTGTGCCATTTTCACATACTCAATTTCTGCACCGAGGGGAATCCAGCGTTTATCATTTGGAATAGCGCTTTCCAAGCTTAATCCCATAACTAACTGGGATAAAGTAAACAATGCATTACTATCAATTACACCGAGGTGGTTATTAACCGCCTTTCGTTTCTTCATACTGATTGCGGCATACCCTTCTGACAACTCCTCTACGATAGGGTTAAGTTGGGAAACATACGGTGATCTTTTCTCTAATGCAATACTAAATATCTTTTTTCCACCAGGTAACCTAGACATTTTATTATACATTTCTACGTAGTTAGTCATTTCCAATCCTTAGATAACTGAAGACAAAATACTATTTTAACGCCGCAAATCACTTTTCCAGCGGTGTATTTTTCAAGTGTATTGCCCTTGTTACAAGGGCAATACTAGGTTTTGTTGCGCGATGCAATCCGATTTTTATCCTTGCAGTTTATCCTGAATAAACAGGGCAAACTATTCAATTACTGCCAATTCACTTAATTTTTTCTGTGCCAACCCAACAATGTCATCGTACTCTTCGGCCAAGTACTCTAGCATGCAATTTAGTGATTTAATCTGGCTATTTGAAAGCCAAGAAAAATTGTAGGCTGAGTAAGGATTATCGTAATCGATCCACGAACAAAGAACCTCTCATTACGATACGCAAATATCGACGTTCATTATGATAAGTAGATACTTTGCCGATCAGGCCACCCTTTACGTCTAATTGGCATCATATCCACAAGTTTAGGGCTGCCCATTATTGTTACCATTTAGCTTGTTACAAAACCCTACTTCTCATGAAAACAAGAAAAGACAATGGTCACACCATGATTTATTTCATCACAACGCATCCATATTATACCTTTGTAAATCGCGCACATATGTTTACTATATTTAAGATCGCTTTGATTTTGTTGATAGTATTTACACTGTCTAGTTGTATCGGTGAGAGCCTTTGTGAAGACTACAATGCACTACCCGTTTATGACATGGATGGCAACGGAGAAAACAATTATCGAATCCAAGTAATTGGAGATTCTATTCTAGCCTATCATAAAATTTCCTGTAAAAGTGTCGGCCACCGGCTGGGGTTGAATATCAATGGACGAGTGTTGATTCGCCCTGTAACGGGAGCAAAAATACGAGAGATAAGAAGTCAATATCGACCTTCAACACCAAGTACTGATTATGAGATTATTATTGTTGATGGAGGCCTTAATGATTTAATTGCTGATGAAAACCCCGGTGCACCAGAAGACATTGCATGTAACTGTAATGGTGATTTCAACCATGATGCCTGCATGCTAGAGATCGATGACATTACTCTTCAGATGAACGGTATTATTGATGATGTACAAGCAACCTCTTCAGCAATGGTTGCGTTACTTGCTTATTACCCACCTGAAGATGATGAGTCTTTTGTCGGGGCTTGTTTTCACTATATTGACCAACTCAATGAACGCTATCGACAACTTGCGAGCCTAAATGCTAACGTGAAATTTGTTGAAACTTACGGTGCTGATTTTCCCGTTATTCAAAAAATCAGCCTTTTAGGAAAGGACAACTACCACCCAACAGACGATGGGTCCTCACAGCTTACTTCTATTCTTCAGCCGCAACTGGGGTTGTAATTGGGGTTCCGTCGCAAACCTTACATATGACGTGAAAAGTATCAAAACGGTTTTCGGCTTACGCAGCTAAAGCGTGGAACTGCTCTGCAGGCGACAAAACGCCGACCAAATTCTTTTTAATTTGGCCTTTTCTAAGCGTCGCTACAAGCTCAATTCCAGCCAGCGTACTTTGCGCTGATTGGAAGCTTTTGAAGCCTAACATTGAGCGAGTAATCCGTTTTACTCGCCGGTAATCTTGTTCAACAATGTTGATTCGTGTCGAAAGCGCGTTATAGAATAGTATCTTTTTCTGCCCCTGCCCCAAAGGTCTATCAGTTTTTGCTTTCAAAAAACGAATCTCTACTTATAGAGTCGGGTTTTATTCAGGGGATATGGCAAGCAAGCGTAGAAAGCGGACTATCTGGGTAGCAAGAATTTCATTTCTTGACTGATAACTTAATGTCGGCATTAAAGAGTCAGAATCAGGTATAAAGCTTACACCGACCGGCTTCCAAAAGACCAAGCCCGGAAAAACTATGGTTATATAATCCGGCCAAGTTATGGCTACAGGAACAATTTACCCCGTAATAGGACGACCAAAGATTTCTCGGGCAATAGCCCAACGCTGAACTTCGTTAGCACCTTCGTAAATTTCACCTATTTTGGAATCTCTATAGATGGCTTCTAAAGGCCAATCAATGCCCTCTTCAGACATTCGTCTAGCGAAACCATATCCCCCGCAAGCTTGAATAGCATCTCGCGCCATATCCACAGCAACCTCACTCCCAACGACTTTTGCCATAGCCATGAGGGATTGTGAAGAATTACCGACATCATGGTTCATGGCTGCTTTTTGGTATAGGTTTCTAGCGCTTTCAATAGCCATGGCGTGATCGGCATACTTGAATTGCCAATGTTGAAACGATGCAATCGGTTCACCAAAAACCATCCGCTTACTAATGTAATCTGCCGAATAGTCAAAAGCCCGTTGAGCCATTCCAACACCCAGAGCCGCGATCCCTACTCGACCAACTGTCAAAGCACTTAGCGCGACACCAAGGCCTTCACCCTCTTCTCCAATTCGATTTTCTTCTGGCACGAATACGTCGGAAAATTCAATATCCGCTGTTAACTGAGCGTGATTCCCCATTTTTAGATCAGGATCAGACACGCTTATCCCCTTATCATGCATATCCACCAGCAACATGGTGAGCGAATTTTCTGTTTTACATAGCAATAAAACAATATCTCCAGCTACCGAATTAGTAATCCAGCGCTTTTGGCCATTGACCACATAACCGCCTTCTACGCGCTTCGCAGTGGTCTTCATCACTTTTGCAGACAAATCGGTGCTAGTTTCAGGCTCACTTGTTGCAAAACAACAAACAATCTCACCTCTAATCAATTTGGGTAAAAATTCCTGCCGAATACTTTCAGATGCATTATTCAGCGTCTGACCACAAAGTATCGCCTGACCATCATATAACGCAGAAGCAGCTCCAGGTGCGTAATACCCGAGTTCTTCCATTGTCGTAAGGGTTGCCAGCACTGGATAACGTAACCCTCGACCACCGACATCTGTAGAAAAGGGGATTTCATATAAACCTGCCCTTGCTATTGCTTGTAATACATCGTGACGAAACCCATCTCGGCTTTCCACCGTAGTATTAAGTTCATGCGAAATCGGCTTTAATTCCCTAGAAGCAAACTCTCTCGCTTCTTTTCTTATTTCCAAAACTTCACCCGGTAGCCAGATATCACTAAAAATATCGTCGGCGTAGCGCTTACTATTTGTCATTGCTGCGTCCTATAAAGCCGTTTAACTTTTTTTGATAAAATCTGTAGGAAATTTAACAGTTGATTCCGGCAAGCATAAGTGGCACATATGACACATAACATTCAAAAAAGGCCGAACGGGGTTGTTTATGGTAAAGATTACGATGATTGCCTACGATGGCTGTCTATTTTCCAGCCTTGAACTGCTTGCTGATGCTTTTACTATCAGCAACCTGTGGCATAAGAAACTAAACGCAGAAGACCCAACGAAAGAACCAAAAGCTGGGTCACTATTTGAAACCAAAGTTGCCACCATCAATGGAGAGCCTTTTGTAACTAATAGCGGTATAACCGTTCAGCCAGATTATGCACTTAGGGATGTAGGGGGCACGGATCTAATGTTAATTGCTCCCTATTTGTTTGGGGTTCATGCTTTTCCAGAAGCAATTTCTGAACTGATTTCTCCTCTCATTTCCCACTATGAAAATGGTGTCCGAATTGGAGCCATTTGCACTGCAGCATTTATATTAGCGAGAACTGGATTATTAGACGGAAAAATTGCTACTACCAATTGGCAAGTGAGAAAATCATTTCGCAAAGAGTTTCCTAATGTCATTTTGAAACCAGACCGAATATTGACGGAAGACCATGGTTTAATCTGCACAGGAGCGGCAACATCCCAATATAATCTAGCGCTGCACATCATTGAGAATTTCGGGAGTCAGGAATTAGTTCGTACATGTTCCAAGGTTTTTTTGGTCGACCCTCGCCGCATTAGCCAGACTCCTTATATCATTACCAACTTCAAGAAGAGTCATGGCGACGACAAAATATTAACCGCTCAGAACTGGATGGAAGAAAATTTTGTCAACACTATAACCATCGACTCGATCGCTCAACATATAGGGATGAGCCCGAGGCATTTCAAACGACGATTTAAAAGTGCTACTAACGAAACACCATTGGCTTATTTACATCAGATCCGAATCGAGGTTGCCAAAAAGGAATTGGAAGGAACAAAACATAATATCGATGAAATTACACATCGTGTCGGTTATGAAGATAGTGGAACATTCAGACGATTGTTCAAGAAATTGACCTCATTATCACCACGAGAGTATCGAGACAAATTCAGCACATATTAGGCCTAAAAGGCCAAAGAACATCTCTTCGTCGATAAACATGGTGAGGCGCCAAAAAGGGGTTCTGGCGCACAACCCTTACTTCGCATAATTACTACTGCGCTTAATTGTTATTGAACAATTAATTGACATCAGACCCGTGTAACTTGCTCACTAAATTGATATACATTACATTTATTAATAACCAAGTCTTGCAACAAGGCCAACACAATAGCCAGCGCCTGTTCGACAGGTGAATTGTGCATTTCTAACTGTTGTAGAATCTCATCATCAGCATCATGATAAACTAAGGCAGGGCGCCTCACTGGCTGCTCACTGCGAATCAGCGATTGCTTCATTCTATACAATTCGTTAAAGGAATCAGCTTTATCGCTGGGCTGCCCCAATATAATGCTAATGCGTTCACGTAATAAATTGTGATTCACATCGTTTTCCATCTTCCCAAACAGTTCTAACATATGACTTACAAGTAATACATTACTTGCAGAATATGCCGAGCTCTGATGGGCCAACTCCAACAAACAAAACATCACTTTGTTAACCATTGACAAAGCAGTATCCGTTTCGCTGGTATACTGACTGTCAAGCCACGACCAAACATCGGAAAACTTTAACGGTTTCAAAATAGGCCATTCCGCATCAAAAGCACTCAGCCAACCATTAGTAAATATATTCGAGTCGATTTGGGGTGGCTCAAACGATGCTGCCCCCTCCCCTTCATAGGATGCATTAAGGATCTGACAAGACCCCGGAAGTGCAATATTCATTGCCAACATTAACTGCTGAAAAAACACTGTCACACTGTGATACAAACTGTAGGCTTCCAAACCACCATTTTCAGTTTCTAGCGTAACAACTAACTTCCCTTGTGTAGCACCATCTTCATTTTTACAGGCCTGTAAATAATTTGCAAAACCACCTGACACTTCTTGTGCATTTTTTAATGTTTTGATCAGGTCGGAGGCATCAAGTGATACCTTATATTGCACAAGTTTAGCTTGATAAGGGTCTTCTACCTTGAACGGAACATTTTTAATATATTTGTCCGCACCTTCCCACGCACTAACAATCCAGCTAGATTCATTATCACCCGCGTTAGGGATAACATCCCCGATATTCAGTGTTACTATTTGCGAATTTGCCATTCACTTTCTCCTACTTAATTTAATATAGTCTTACTAATTCTTCGATTTCGCAGTCGCATTACACCTTCTAATGTCTGCCGATCCAATAATTTCTCTTTGGCACCGCTGTGCTGAATCACCGATTCAGCATTAGTCATCGCCATATGAATGGCCTGATCTGGTGATAATCCGATGTATTGAGCCGCTGCAAAAGTCGATGCAAAAGCGTCCCCCGCCCCAGTGGTTTCTGTAATATTAATAACGTCCATTGGTTCACCTGTGTAACAGTACTTTCGATCATAAACCATTACACCGCGAGCACCATCAGTAATCACGAATACAGAAGGCGGTAGCTTTGCCATTTCCTTCATCAGCGCTCTGGTTTCAGGCTGCTCATCGTAACGCAAGCCTAAGAATATCGAAGCCTCTTCTTTATTCATTATGAGTACATCGACTTGGTCTATCAATGCAGACAGCGCCTCATACCCCATTTCAGCCTGATAATTGCTCGGGTTAAACGCCACCTTACACCGCTGAGTTTGCAACAGCTCTACCACTGTATCAAAGCTTTGTTCCAGCATGCTAGATAGATAGACCCACTGGGTTTCAAAAGGGTTAATATCTTGCGGCATCAGGTTATTGTTTGCCCCCTTAAATGCCAAAATCGTCCGGTCATCAGCAATACTATCCAAAATCATCGACACCCCTGTTTGCCCCTCACAACCACCAATAAAACCAACATTTTCACTAGATAGTGCTTGCATCACAAACTTGGCATTGGCGTCTTCCCCCAATTTGCCTAAAAATGCCGTTTTAAAGCCAAGTCTCGCCAGTGCCACGGCACTGTTTGTGCCTCCTCCGCCCGTAGTAATATTAAGCTCGCTTATCAGTAGTTTACTGCCCAATGGGAATGCGATAAGTTCTTCCGTTGTTGTTCGGGTTTGAATCTTAATAAGCTCAGAATCGGTTTTTGCAAATTGATCAACCGTTGCGCTACCGATGCAAATAAACTCATACTTGGCTAATACTTCATTCATACGCCTATCATCCGTTGCTTCTACCGGCAGTATAACGCCCTCTATGCTATGAGAAGTGATAACACTCTCAACACCTTCTTCTCTAGGTTTGGGAGTATCCTCCTTATCGATGCTCACCGCCCCCAGTGCAACGTCGTAACGCATCAACATATCAAGTATAGATCGCTCTTGCTAAGGCGGAGCAATAATCACAAAAATGCCCTTCATTAGCCACAGACAAGGGATCTATCCCTAACAACTCACTCATTACCCGTACATTGTTAGACACTGAATTAGCATCGCTGTTCAATGAAATTGTCAACGCCAATGTCTGCGAATAGCAAGTGTTTTAAGGCTACATGTCCGATGTAACTGACTCTAATTCCGTTGGCACAGGTCCTTCTATCTCTGCACTAACGTCAACTCCAACCCCAACCACACGTTCTAATGATGAAACTAAGGGCTCCAACGTTTCTCTATTAACCACTACTGAACAAAAAATCAAGACAAATACCAACAACATAACAAGGTGTCCTCGAGAGTCATCCCACTGAGATATCCGCCCTTCAGGCTCGGTAACGGCGAGGGAAGAAAGCCCCTGCTGCTGACAATCGTTGACAAGTTCTTGCTCTTGCTCTTCGAAAAAACCTTCCATCAAACGATAATTACGTCGATTGGCCTTCCAAGCCACGTCCAACACATCACCGACTAATGGAACAATACCAATAAGCAGCTCAATACCTATGTTTAACAACATTCTTACCACTGTGGTAAGCGGCATTTTGAAACGTAACGCTTTGTAGACAAAATAACTCGATATAATTGCACCCGCACCATCACCAATGACGGGAATCAAACCAATAATGGCATCCCACCCTACTCGCACACCAATAATCGGCAGGGTAAATGCTTCATCCAACAATATACTTAATCTAGCCAACCGCTGTTTTTGCTGCCTAATGGCAACTAACCGCTGAGGAGCCTCATCGAGATTACCTTTAACTACGCCTTTGCCTTTTCCTTTGCCACTATTTATAACCATTAATAATTTCCATCAACTTCTACGTAAACTACCCGTCATCAGTATCGGTGCCCTCATTCCCATCAAGAACAAAGCGCAAGCCTATACCATCCGATTCCAAACGCACAATTTCCATCTCGAGAATGGGAGCATCATCCATCATACCCTGAACTTGCCCTTCCAATATGGTACCGATTGGTGGCAACGCTAAATCATTGGTTATTAAGAAAATACCTCCATCAGAAATATCACGGCTATCAACTTCAATTTCACCAATTTCTGCATGGGTGACCTTAATTCGGCACTTCAGCATGGTTCTTTGAAACTTGCGCAGCTCTTTCATTCCATCACTCCTCTCTCAGTATCGATTATCATACAGTAGGCTAAGATACAGAACACCTCCAAATTTTGACGGCATTCACTACCCAACATCAGCAACATACCGCACGATATTCTACAGATTACTTTATAAACGAGTTATAACTTGGCTATACCGTATACCGACAACTACACGTTAGATAACGCCTAGCTATATCATTGAACTCAATAAGTTCAAGTATTCTTAGGCATTTTCTTTTCTAATACATTCCTTCGGTATGCACCCGGAGATACTCCTTCCCAACGCTTAAAGGCATGATAAAAATTGGACGCGTCAGAAAAGCCTAAATGCTCGGCAATAGATTCAATATCAATATTAGGATTTGCCAACTGCCTTAATGCTCGTTCATGACGACAATGATCCCGTAACCCAGCAAAAGAAAACTGTTCCAACTTTAGCTTTCGCTGCAACGTTCTAGGAGTCATATTAAAATGTTCTGCTACATCTTCAAGTTGGGCAGGGCTATCCCCTAATGACTTTGATAAATACTCAACCACCTTTGCTCCCAGCGACTGATGCCCCTCTAAGCTTTGCAAGCGTTTCTGAGCCAGATCCTGCATCTGCCTATGATATTCAGGATAGGAAGTAAGGAGTGGTTCTACCAACAACGCCTTGTCAAACTGAAATTCATTCCGATGATATCCAAACTCAACAGGGACATGAAAAACACGCTCATACTCATCAGAATATTCCGTTTTGGGATGAGAAAAACGAATACGTTCCACCTCCAACTTCCCTCCGGTCAGCGCATTGGCAAGCGTGAACATTGTTGATGCAATCATATCCTGTTGAGCAACAAGATTCTCTCTAATGGCAAGCTCATCAATGGTAAAAATTAAAACAGCACTACCTCCCGATACCTCTAATGAAAAATCGGTAAATGGAGCAATGAGATTTTTAAAGGTAAACAGTTCATCAAGTGCTTCTTGTAGATCTTTACTGGTAGCAATTAACTGACCAACCAAGTCCAAACTATGATATTGAATAGATTCACCAAGATACAACCCAAAAGCAGGATCATCCATAACTTCATAAGCAGCATTAAATAAATCAACCATCTGCTGAAACGTTAGGTACGTTCCAGACTGTCCAATAATAGAAGGATCAATATCGGCTTTTTTAAATATTTTCTCTACATTTATCTGTCTTTTGATCGCTAAGTCTAACAAACTTGGAATTAATGTTGCTGGCACTAGCCGCTGATCTTTGGACAGACTCATATATTATGTATACCTTCTATAAAACAGGAAACGCCACGTATGACTCTACCATAATTATCAGGATCATTTGCTATATGCAAGCATCTAAAAGACCTTACTGCCTAACACCTCTTTAACAACATCAAAAAGTCGCTGATAAGATAAGGGCTTGGACACATGCATCAACATTCCCACCTCTCGGCTTCGTTGAATGTAAACCTCAGTCACATGTGCACTTAATGCAACAACAGGTGTTCTACGCTGAGCGGTATCATCTTGCCATTGATGTAGCTTCACCGTTGCCAAAAAACCATCAAGTATAGGCATTTCACAATCCATTAGCACCAAATCATACTGCCTGTTTTCTTTTTGAAACTTATCGAGAGCCTCCTGACCATTATTAACGACGTCAGCATCCACACCCATTCTATCCAAATAACCCGATATGACTTTACAGTTAATTTCATTATCCTCTGCAACCAAGATACGTGAATCCAATAGACTCTCAGGCAACCGGGACTCGACATATAGTTCTGTTTTCAAGGTTGATTCAAATTTCGGGGCTAGTTGACGTTCAACTTTATACGGCTCAGGAGCCTGCGCACGAAGTGCATTATTATCCTGATATGAAGCATTCAATATTGCTCGAATTTTATCCTCGTACTCTAAGAGTTCAATCACCTGCTCAGTATCGCTTAGTACACAATCGTCTAGCACTTCAAAAGGTACGGTAAACCAAAACACGCTACCTTTTCCAGGCTCACTGTATACACCAATATCCCCGTTCATTAAACCCACTATTTGGCGACAAATCATCAGGCCTAATCCGGTACCTTCATCATTGATTAAACGACCATTCTCTATTTGACTAAACGGTAAAAACAACCGAGTTTTATCTTGATCGCCAATCCCTATACCCGTGTCTTTAACCTTAAATTTTAATACCAAATGTTCATCTAATATTTGATCCGTCATGCAGAGACTAAGTGTGATTCTGCCAACTGTTGTGAATTTCAACGCATTGGATAATAAATTGATAAGGACTTGACGGATTCTTTCTGGATCTCCCATTACCGATAATGGTGTTCCAGCTTCAACAACTATGATTAGAGGTAGCTGTTTCTTTCTAGCCGTCATTTCGAACACAGTTAAGCAATCAAGCAACAGTGCATTTACATCTATAGGTACATTTTTGAGCGATGCCTTTCCCGCTTCAATTTTTGAGACATCCAATACTCCATTCGCAACATTCATCATACTTTTCCCTGAGTCCTGAATCGCCTTAAGGTAGCGCTTCTGCACAGAGGTTAGCGGTGTTGTTTCCAATAACTCAGCTAAGCCCAAGATCCCGCTCATTGGTGTACGAACCTCATGACTCATTTTAGCTAAAAACTGTGATTTCTCGCTATTTTCATCTTGAGCTGTCGCCATTCCCATACGAAAATCATTCTCTCGACGTTTCATCAACTTCAGGCCAAGCCCTAATACAAAACTAAATACCATAACTTCAATCGCCCAGCCTACTTTGGTACCCGTAGTTGTGAGCCCGTTATCGGCAACAACACCCGAAGCAGCTAATTGTGCAAGCCCCATTGCTATACTTACCGCTCCCCAACCAACAACAAAGAACGGAGCTTGGGGGTCTTTACGAAAAGCACAAAATACCCCAACACCCAACAAAAGAAATGTATAAGCAGAGACTATATGGAGCATCGTTTTTGCCGCCTGTAACTCGGATAACCACGGGTACGCCACTAACACAAATAACAATGAGGCAATTGCGCCCAACATACTTCTATAAAGTTGCTTGTACTTTTGTTTGATCGATAATAGCTCTATACCAAATAATAAGGCTCCAATCATCCAACAAGCCATAAAAAAGATCGCTGCAAAATTTTCGACATCAAGAAACGACCACAACGAGGATAACGAACCATCGGCCATAGAGCCATAGCCAAAACCGCCGATAAAATGCACTATGCAATACAAATATACCGGACCTCGCATAACAATATATAGAATACCCATTCCAACTAGGATGCTAAAAGCCACCCCATAGAACAACCCGGAAACCCATTGACTACCACTCTCGTTTTCAAGAAACACATCAACATCAGAAATGGTTAAACTCATTGAAAGGTTGCTTGTAGTAACAACCCTAAAATAACATTCTGCCCTACTCCCCCCCTTCAACGTTAACGGCACAGCATAGTGGCGCACTTTCAATCGACGACGCTCAAAATCTGTCTGTTCGCCTAATGGATAATAATACGTTCTACCTTGATTCAATTGGCAATACACATCAACGCGGTCTAATAGTGGTTTGGGAACACTAAGAATAAGATCTCGTGATGTTACTCTGCTATTGTATATCTCAACTCGAAACCAGAGCGCACTGGAAGTAAAACCGTAACTGGCAAACTCTCGTTGCAACGCAGAAAATTGCCCATCTTGATAAGCTCGCTGCGAATCCATAAACTTTGCGTTCGCAGAATCATCTTCCCACACCCAAAAATAGGATGTTAGCCTTACATCATTAGCTACGAGGGGAAGCTCATAGGCTTCTTGCTCGGAAGCAGTCACAGATAAATTAAAGGTGCACGCACACATACAAAGCAGCATTATATACCACTTTGTTTTTACGTAACCGCTTTGGCTATTCACATTTGGACCCGCGTACTATTGAACTCCTGGGGGCTGAGTATATCGGTTTCTCTAGGTGTTCACCAATATAGCGGCTAGAATACACAACTCTCTGAATTTAGCGCCTTTTAGTCCTCCTTACCCTTTTATAAACAAGAAGCCCCCGTATGAGTGAAGATAGATTTCAAGATTTAGAAATGAAAGTGGCCTTTCTGGATGACATAGTAAACAAATTAGACAAAACCGTCACCTTCCAACAGTTAGAAATTGAAGGGCTAAAACGCCAAATCCAACATAGTCACAAACAACTAGTGAATATGAAAGATTCGATGAAGGATCAAATAATAGACGAGCCGCCTCCGCATTACTAAGCGCCGCCATGACTACATACCTCGTGCCACTATATTCCCTCACCCCAAATAGAGTCCCAAGGTTTTGGCTTATCAATATAATAACCCTGGGCAAAATCCACACCTAATTGACTTAACATTTTTAACGTTCGGTCATCTTCTACAAACTCTGCAACCGTCCGTAAACCAAAAACTTTTGAAACCTCGACCACCGCCCTTACCAAGGCTTGGTCCTCTGGCTCATTCGGTAAATGTTTAATAAAAGATCCATCAATTTTCACATAATCTAATGGCAATTTTTTAAGATGGTGTAATGATGAAAATCCAACCCCAAAGTCGTCCAGTGCGAACTTAAAACCCAATAATTTTAACTCTCGCATTTTCATCGCCGTATCGGAGACATCCTCTACCGCTGCTGTTTCGGTAATTTCAAAGATGATTTCTTCTGGTTTCACACCGTACTTCTCTAAATAATGCACAATCGATTGATTCAATGTTACATTTCTAAACGATACGCCAGATAAGTTAATTGCTATGGTTGCATTAACATTACGCCGCTCTAATTTTTGTTTATAAACAAACGCTTTTTCAACTATTTTAAGATCGACTTCTTGAATAAGCCCACTTTTTTCTGCAAATAGAACAAACTTGTACGTTGGTAACAAATCCCCATCTTCATCGTAAACGCGCAGCAATGCTTCATAATGAGACGTAGTACCTAACACTACACTTTGGATAGGCTGAAACACCAGTTGCAACAAATCATCCGCAAGCGCCTCTTTTATCTTCTCATTCCAATATACTCGTTCATGGATCCTTTCCCTATCCTGCTCCCCTGGTTCGAATAAATGCCATCCGTTTCTACCCGCATCTTTTGCTTGGTACATAGCAATATCCGCATTGGCTAACAATTCGTCTACGTACTCACCATGCTCTGGAAATAATGCCACTCCAATACTCGAAGACACTCGGTGTACACGCCCTCGTCCTTGTATCTCAACCCCGGTTAATGCACTGCACATCCTCCCCGCCACAGCACCTGCCATCGAGCAATCCACTTCCCGCAAGATCATTGCAAACTCATCACCACCTAAACGAAAAATCAAATCTGTTTCTCGAGCTTCTCTACGTAACAAGTCTGCAACACAACTTAACAACTCATCTCCTGTTTGATGACCGCTGGTATCATTAACATCTTTAAATTGGTCAAGATCAAAAAACAATACGGCTCCCGTACCACCATAACGTTTCGATTGGGCAACACATTTACCTAGTTCTTCAGAGAACCTACGACGATTATACAACCCAGTCAACGTATCATGAGATGCCAGCCAGCCCAATCGCTCCTCAGCTTCCCTGCGCTCGCTAATATCCAATGCAATAGATAATACTAATTGACCATTACGCGTATCCGGTAACAAGGTGTGGTACCACGACATATACAATGTTGAACCATCTCGCTTACTCATCAACGATTCATGATGAAGCTCTGACCTTCGATGATTAAGCAGTTCATTTAACTGGAATTGTAAATCTGGCAATTGATCACTCTTAGGGATCAATTGAAAAAAAGAATGCCCAACTAATTCTTGCTCCAGCGAGCCGGTTAACCTCATACAATAAGGGTTTACCATAGTAATGATCGATTTATCATTTTGTGTCAATATCAATGCGTGAGCCGTATCCAGAATGCCATTTGCAAATTGCTTTTCTTCTTGCAAGTCTGATGTTTTGATTTCCAGCTGTTTCGCCCTATCTTTTAAATCACTTTGTAGGGCTTCCAACTTATGGGACAAACTAATTGTCGTAATATTTAATATGTCACTTTCATCTCTTAATGTTGACTCACGATACAAGCGCTTCATTTCTTTGCGTGCCAATGAAAATTGTCCCGTTGCTAGCAGCGGTAGCGTAGATGTAATTTGACGCAATCTATTCAGTGGCCCCCATAAGGTTGCCAATAAAATAAATTCTGAGAAAACCAACCCAAGACTTAAAAATATCAGTCCATTTTGCCTAATAGAGGATAAGGTTTCCTGCTGAGATGTAACGTCCTCGACAATGATCAGTTCACCTTGACGAGGAAATTCAGCCCCTTTTAGGGGCTTAAGTAACAAGTGATATGAGCGTTCTCTATACCTATAAATAATACCTTGAGTCAGCAATTCCCTAGAAAATAGCGTCGCTGCTTTTCGAATCAAAGGCGCATACATTTCCGAATGTGTTACCGCCACTAATTGACTGTGCCATTGGGCCAGATAACCTTCATCAACGTCTACATGGTCATCCCGCCTTACTGCTACCCCCACATTCGCTCGACTAAGTTTCTCAAAACTCGCTAACACGTCACTAAGTGAAGTTCCCAAAATCAACGTCCCATCGTCCTTCCCATCTCCCATGGGCAATGGCGCTGCCATATATAAATTACAAATATCAAAACACGTTACGGTCCACACTGGTTTCCAATTTTCACGAAACCTCTGAATAAAGTTTGGAGGGATATTTGGCTCCCCCATCCACAACAACGGTTCATCAATAGCGGTTAGCACCACTGCAGCATTAAGCCCCAAATCTAGTTCCATTTGAAATCGGTAAAGGTTAAAGGCGGCTCTGACGGCATCAACATCTTTTGCTACCAAAGCCTTACTCATTCCTTCAATATAAGGAAAAACACTACTCATCAACTCCAAGCTATTTGCCGTTTTATCAACAATGGCGTTGATTTGCTCAACATAGCGATGATTAGTATCAATACGCTGATCTCGAAAAAGCTTATCTAAGAAAAAATTGGAACTAATTACAAAAATTACAAAAATCACAGACAACAGAAGACTGGTAAAAAAAAATGCCTTCCATTTTATGCTAATAAACCGTTTCGAATTAAGCAAGACTTCAGTCACAGTAACTACCCATTAATTCTATTCCTATTCCTCTAACACCGAAACCATATGTACATTAGGAACATCAAAATCCCGCAGGACATAGCCGATAGCTCCTGGGATTTGTTTCACAAGATCCAATAACATTTGTTCACTTTGTACGACCTGAGGCACTCGTGCTCTGCCAGTGTACGCCATACGATCCCAACCTTTTTTAAGTTGGTGAGGATAAACCTTCAATAAATCTCGACAAAATTGACGATGAGCACCACCATCAATATCCAGCACAAATGCTGTTATCTCAACACCATCAAGCCACGACAATTGTCGTAAACTATAAATAGCCCGTAATGAATCGATGCTAATTTGTTCTATTTTCACACTGTCATTTACCACCAATACAATAGATGTATCAGCAGCTCGCAAACGCCCCGATATTACCGTAAACACCACCGCCACAACGACTACCCACAAACGCGCTGACACACTACCTTCTCCTAATTCAAACAGGTCAGCATAAGTATAGATGAGGATTATTGTTAAGGTAGGCTAAAGATATGAGTTAACACACACTTCACAAAGAAGGTGTATTCTGCAAATAACGCTACCAGGACAATGCTTTTTTAACAAAAGGTATGGTGATAAGCCGTTGTTCACTAAGGGAAAGTGCATCTAACGTATCTAACACTGCTTGCAGTGACATGATATCTCGAGGTGAACGCTGAATAATGTATTCGGCGACTTCAGGTGTTAACTGGAACCCACGTTTATGTGCATCAGATATCATAAACTCCATTTTTGCATCATCTGCCAAGCCTGCAACTTGATAAACCTCTCCAGAGCATAATCGAGACTGAAGATCTGGTAATTCGATATCCAATGACCTTGGTGCAGAACTCGCACTAACAACCAGAGAACTATTGCCATCAAATAGTTTATTGTAAAAATGAAAAAAACCCTCTTCCCACAATTCAGAACCAAGTAATCGGTCGATATCATCCACACAAACAAGATCAAAATGCTCCATACCATCAAGCACCTCGGGACCAAACTCTAACAATTGCTCTGCCTCTAGATAGATACATCGCCACTGTGCCAATGTTGACAGTTGACACTCTGCCTGCAGTAAATGGCTCTTTCCGCAGCCACTTTCGCCCCAAATGTAGTAAAACCTACGCTCATTTACCTCAGGCAAGCATTTCAATACTTTTACTAATTGAGCATTATCACCCACAACAAAACCGTCAAAGTCTCGCTTTGGCTGACACCCGAGACTTAATGTTAATTGCTGACCTTCTGTTGCGAGTGTTTTTTCAATCATAAAAAGTTCAATGCCATTCCACACTAACGCTGCTTGGCTTTCACAGCCTTAAATTCAGTAACACCCAAAAACACATACTGGCCACCACTAAGAACACATAATATCGCTACGATAAGGTTACCTGCCTCTAACAAATCCATAGGCACCTCAAATAGCGCCAAACTTGATAACACCATCAACCCTTGCACTATCATTAAAAATGTACACATTTTACCTAACAATGTCGGGCGCCCCTCAAAATGCCCAACCAAAAACCAATACATTAATGCTCCGGTAAAGATGAAAACATCTCTTCCTACCACTAGATAGGTCAATTCAATAGGGATATGCCCCAAAATGCCTAATACAACGTAAGAAGCAACCAACAACAACTTGTCTGCAATTGGATCTGCCACAGACCCAAACCAACTGTACCAACCAAATTGCCGCGCTAAAAACCCATCTAACCCATCTGTTATACCCGCGACAAATAATAGTAGCAACGCGCCCAAATACTGACCGTTGTACAGTACAATGACAAAAGGCACTACAAGTATCATGCGCACAATGGTAAGAATATTTGGCAAGTGTCTCAGCACCAAACTGCCCCGACTACCCTTTCCAACGATAAAGTAATACCGTTTTTTGTGGCTTATCCGTTAGCGACTGAACATTCAGCACTGTCGGTTCACTATCAACAACGGACGTCTCTGAGCTGACATTACCCCTAGGCAAACTATCTATTTTCAACGTACCTATTTGCACATTACCTGGGGGCGGTGTAATTGCTACCGGATTCATCGCACCTAGCAGCGCCAAATGCCCATCCAGCTTCAGCGACTGCTGCAATTGCGCCTTGTCACTTTCTAAATAAACGTGAAATGTTAGTACATCACCATTCAACGCTTGCATCTGAACCCGCCTGATAGCGACGAGGTCACCTAGATACTTTGACACATCAGCATACGATGTTAATTGCTTGACACCACTGATTTGCAATGTAACAACGTCGGTTTCATCTGCGGAAGCTAAAATAGCAAATTTAGCAGCCATTTTGTCTGAAGCCCAATCAACTGCCTGTGCTATAACAGCATTTGCCGTATCACCTGCACTATCAAACCACTCACTTTGTCCATCAACATTTAACGTCCAACTACCAACCCATAGCCCGTCATCATTTTGATATATTTTAGCCATCAATACACCGGTGGCGGGGTAACGACTCGACGCGTCAATGAGTCGATCCGTAAACATACCCCAAACATCGCCAATAGACACAACAGCCTGATCTTCTAAATCATATATTGGCATGCTTAATGGCAAACCACGCCTGCGACTCTCTTTTAATAACAAATGGCTTAACTCAACAGATGAAGAAGGGCTAACCAGTTGCCGCTGCCCTTCAAGCTCCGCACCCAACCATAACAATACTTCAGGTCGGTTGCTTGCCCATATGGGTAACCCCGCTCGTCTTAGCAATTGACTGATCGCTTTAGGGTCAAATTGAAGCTTAAGAAGCAACGCTGGCATCTCTACATCAACCTCATCAACCTCTCCAGGGGCCGGGACCAAATCCTTGGATAACAATTTCTCATACCCAAACTGCAACAAATACCGATCGGGCTTGGAGAGTGCCGTAACGACGTCAGAAGACTCAATTGCATGTGAATCACCACTTACACGGACAATAACCTCTGCCAAGGCATCTTGAGTCGCGCCACGAAATGTTTGGGAGTCACGGTTAACAACCTCTACTTGAGCATCATAAAGACCGTCTATCTCAACAGCGTGGGTATTTGTTACTCCCATTACCCCTGATAGCAGAAAAGAGATGCAAAAAAGCCAATCTATTCGATTATTTCTTCTCATTAACAACACCTTAGCAGGCACCCTTATGTATTGACTCTTTCGGTAACTTCAAATCAAGCTGCTAAGTTTACACTCTCACGTAGGCACATTAAACCTAACAAGTAACGAATAAGCGGTTAAAAATGGAAAATAAGGCGTTAGATATTGGGTACATCTCATACTCCTGGTAGAATTACGCTCCTTATTACGATCGGTGCGCCATATTTGGCCCACCATCCCTTCTTCATAACTGAACTCAAGACCTAACCACTATGGCTGACAAGCAAGATTCTACGCAAACAACGTCCCTAAGTTACAAAGATGCTGGGGTTGATATCAAGGCCGGCAATGAATTAGTTGACCGAATCAAGAGCGTAGCAAAACGTACGCGCCGGCCAGAAGTTATGGCTGGCCTAGGTGGCTTTGGTGCTCTTTGTGAGATCCCTGAAGGTTATACTCGCCCCGTATTAGTATCGGGAACCGACGGTGTTGGCACCAAACTACGCCTTGCGATGGATTTGAACAACCATTCCACTATCGGCATCGATTTAGTCGCAATGTGTACAAATGACCTTATTGTTACCGGTGCAGAACCACTGTTTTTCCTAGATTACTACGCTACCGGCCATCTTAACGTTGATGTTGCCGCTAGTGTTGTTGAAGGTATTGGCACAGGTTGTGAATATTCTGGCTGTTCATTGGTCGGTGGTGAGACAGCAGAAATGCCAGGTATGTATGAAGGCGAAGATTACGATCTTGCAGGCTTTTGTGTCGGTGTTGTGGAAAAAGATGAGATTATCACAGGTAACGACGTTAATGCAGGTAATGTGCTGGTTGGCATAGCGTCATCAGGCCCTCATTCCAACGGCTATTCCTTGATTCGTAAAATCATTGAAGTCAGCAATGCTGACCTCAGCATTGAACTTGATGGGCGCACTATTAGCGACGCGCTTATTGAACCAACCCGTATCTACGTAAAACCATTGCTGTCCCTATTTAAACAGATCCCTGTAAAGGCCCTAGCTCACATTACCGGTGGTGGCTTGTTAGAAAACCTACCTCGCGTATTACCGAAGCACACCCAGGCGGTTATTGACACTAAAAGCTGGACATGGCCTGCAGTCTTTAGCTGGCTGCAAGAGAATGGCAATGTAGAAACAGAAGAGATGTATAGAACCTTTAACTGTGGTGTTGGCATGGTTTTATGTGTTTCTGCTGACAATGCAGAAAAGACATTAGCGCATTTAAACGATGCGGGAGAAACTGCCTGGATTATTGGTTCAATTGAACCTAGTTCCGATGTCGAACCTAAAGTCCTTTTTTCTGAATAAGTTGGAACACAGCTCATATGCAAACTGGACCATCAAGCCCCGCTTCCATCGTTGTTTTAATATCAGGCAGCGGGTCTAACTTACAAGCTATTATCGATGGTGTCGAAGCAGGCACCATTTCTGGTCAAATAACCGCCGTCATCAGCAATAAATCAGATGTAAAAGGTCTAGAACGAGCCGCAAAGCATGGCATTGTAAATTACGTGCTCGACCATACTGAACATGCAGATAGAGAGAGTTACGACCAAGCGCTCAAAACCCTCATTGATCAGCACAACCCTGACCTTATCATCCTTGCCGGCTTCATGAGGATACTCACTGAGGCATTTGTTCAGCACTACGAAGGTAAAATGTTGAACATTCACCCATCCTTGTTGCCCAAGTTTAAGGGATTGCACACCCATAAGCGCGCCATAGAAGCCCAAGAATCAGAACATGGCTGCAGCGTGCATTTTGTTACGCCCGTACTAGATGGCGGCCCTATTATAGGCCAACGAAAAGTAATTATTTGTGCAACTGACACCGAAGAGAGCCTTGCGAGCAAAGTTCAAAAAGAAGAGCATTTTCTTTACCCTCTTTGTACTAAGCTTTTTACCGAAGGCCGCTTACAATTAACAGATGCAGGCCCCACCCTTGATGGCATAGCAATTATTGAGGGAGGATTAGATTTAACTAACACGGATGACCTCTAGCTTGAAGACTTCCCATTGTTTGCTATCCATTATTACAGCTGCTGCCTTTTTCTACAGCGCAGCGGCTCAATCAACAAGCCCGACAACGTCAACAACAAAGACGTTAGAAAACTTCGTCCCCCTATCCCCCATTCCTTTTAATGCCCAATACGATGTATCCCTTAACGGAAACAACCAGCTAAAAGGTTCTCGTACTCTGTTCGAGTCTCAAAATAGTGACGGTGAAAAAATATATACACTAGAATATAAGGCTGAACACCTTTTATTTAAAATAAAGGAGCAATCTACATTCCAGTGGGCCAATAATAAACTTATCCCTTTAGCCTACAACTCAGAACGCTCAAGCTTCTTTAACTCTCGTAAAAAAAGCGTGCAATTTGACTGGCCATCTAATACTGCTAATTTCAACTACAAGAAAAGAAATGGTCGTTTCGCCATAGAACCCGGGGTAATAGACCCTCTATCAACCCCGTTTGTGATAGCAACAAAAATCCAGCAAGGAATGGTTAATATTAGCGTTAGTGAAACAGATGACAACAATATCGAAACCCGGGAATATTCTGTCGATGGCTCTGAAATGCTAACAACACCTATTGGCCACCTTGAAACTATCAAGGTTTCCCTTAATCGCAAAGAATCAACCCAGGTTTGGCTAGCCGTCGACTTAAACTATCTGGCGGTAAGAGTTCGTAAAGAAAGTAAAAATGGGGACACTTACGAGCTTAACATTCTGAAGTATGAAGGGCCCAAAATACCCAGAGAACTACCTAACTTTAGGGCTAAGGAAACGAGCGACAACACATAATAAAAAGGGCACCTATTGGCGCCATTCCCTATGGAATTCAATAACTTATGCTTTCGGTAAAGTAACACCTTTCTGCCCTTGGTACTTCCCACCACGATCCCGGTAAGATGTTTCACAGGCTTCATCAGATTCGAAGAATAACATCTGGGCAACGCCTTCGTTTGCATATATCTTGGCAGGTAATGTGGTTGTATTTGAGAACTCTAGCGTTACATGACCTTCCCACTCAGGCTCTAGAGGCGTTACATTAACGATAATTCCACACCGAGCATACGTCGATTTGCCCAAACAAATCGTTAGTACATTCCGAGGTATCCTAAAATACTCAACCGTTCTCGCCAAAGCAAACGAGTTAGGGGGAATAACACACACATCCGCCTCAACATCAACAAAACTACCTTCATCAAAGTTTTTTGGATCTACTGTCGCTGAATTAATATTCGTAAACACCTTAAACTCTGTAGAACAACGTACATCATAACCATAGCTCGATGTGCCGTAAGAAATCAGTCTATTGTCGTTCGCGTCCACGCGGACTTGACCAGACTGATAAGGCTCTATCATGCCCTGCTCTTCTGACATGCGACGAATCCAACGATCAGACTTAATGCTCATAATGTGTTTACTCAATCGGAAATCGGGAAAGCCCGCAATAATACACGGTTAGGGGGGGAAGGCAAATACAACATCGATCACTCGTTAAGGATTGATATTTAGCGCCCCCCTCAAACGGGTTATCATTTCGATACCCCCTCATTTCAATCTATATGCTAATCATCTTCCACTGAGATTACCGGGGCAGATGCAACCTTTTCTGCAGCATCCGCGGCCAAAGTTCCCGCAACCCGATGCGCAATTAAACGATAACGGGCACTGATATCACTATCTACGTCAGCACTCACGCTGGGATTACCCACATCAGCCTGTTCTCTAATAGATATATCTAAGGGCATACTTCCTAACAATGGAACACTATATAGATCCGCCATTTTTTGCCCGCCACCTGCTCCAAAAATATGCTCTTCATGGCCGCAGCTTGAACAAATATGAACCGCCATATTCTCAACCATACCCAATACGGAAACCGATACTTTACGAAACATCTCTACGCCCTTTTTGGCATCAAGCAAAGCAAGGTCTTGGGGAGTTGTAACAATTACCGCTCCAGATACAGGCACTTTCTGCGACAACGTCAATTGAATATCACCGGTTCCTGGTGGCATATCAACAATCAAATAATCAACATCTTGCCACAAAGTTTGCGTAATCAACTGTTGCAATGCACCACCAGCCATTGGGCCACGCCATACCATTGGTGTTTGTTCTGTAACCAAATACCCCATAGACATCGATTGCAACCCATGAGCAACAACGGGTTTAAAATATTTTTCATCTTGCACTTCCGGGCGCGTACCCTCTTTTACACCAAGTAATAAGGGTATACTTGGGCCATAAATATCCGCATCCAATATACCAACATTTGCACCTTCCGCTGCCAATGCCAATGCCAGGTTAATTGCCGTTGTCGATTTCCCAACGCCCCCTTTTCCCGACGCTACCGCAATAATATTTTTCACTGTAGACAAGGGTGACCCATCATCCAAACTGTTTGCTCTTTCAACACGCCAAACAATTTCCACATCTGCCATAGCAACGCCAGGAACGTCAACCAGGGCTTGCGAAATCACGTCTGATAACTCCCCTTTAACCCCTTCTATTGGATAACGGAAAGCCAGCTTCAATTTTACGATAGCGTTTTCAACGTTAAGAGCAAGAATATCCGCAACCTCTCCAATGGCCTTCTGAGAAAACGGGTCTATCACCGTTAAAATAGCCGATTGTAAAGTAGCGGTAGAATCAGTAGTCATATAAATGCCTTATATTAAGGAAACGCCATAGAGGTATACATTGTTCAGTGACAAGCTAACACTGACCAAGGCCTAGTGCAATCAAGGAGAGGCCAATCAGGAAAATTCCGTGCATGAAATGCTCGGTACCGTTATAGTTAGCGGCTTATTGAACTGTCCATGTTGAACCTCATTAAAGAAAGAGCTTTATTATGTCCCGCACGCCCCGTGATATCTTAGTTACCAGCGCCCTCCCTTATGCCAACGGCCCTATCCATTTAGGTCACATGCTTGAGTATATACAAACAGATATTTGGGTGAGATATCAGAAAATTCGCGGTGAGAATTGCACGTATGTTTGTGCCGACGATGCACACGGTGCAGCCATAATGTTAAAAGCGGAACAACTCGGCTTAACGCCGGAACAACAGATCGCCAATGTCCAAAAAGAACATGAACGTGATTTCGCCGGCTTTAATGTAGCCTTCGATAACTTTCACACAACACACTCTGAAGAAAATCGTGAGCTATCAAGTCTTATTTATCAGAAGAATAAAGACAAAGGTTATATTGTAGACCGCGAAATCACTCAATTGTATGACCCCGAAAAAGAGATGTTCCTTGCAGACCGCTTCGTAAAAGGAGAATGCCCTAAATGTGGTGCAGCAGATCAATATGGGGATAACTGTGAAGTATGCAGTGCAACCTATGCTGCAACTGAATTAAAGAACCCATATTCAACCATATCGGGTTCAACCCCAATAGAGAAACCAACCACCCAGTTGTTTTTTGACTTACCGCAATTCCAAGACATGCTGAAAGAATGGACCCGCTCTGGCACCCTACAGGAAGGCATGGCCAACAAACTTAGCGAATGGTTAGAAGCTGGCCTTCAACAATGGGATATTTCTCGTGAGGCACCTTATTTTGGTTTTGAGATCCCGGGCTACCCCGGCAAATACTTTTATGTATGGCTCGACGCTCCAATAGGTTACATGGCCAGCTTCAAAAACTTATGCGACCGACAAGAAGATCTCGATTTTGATCACTATTGGAAAAAAGATTCCAGCGCCGAGCTTTATCACTTTATTGGCAAGGATATCATCAACTTTCACGGTCTATTTTGGCCCGCCATGCTTACCGGTGCTGGCTACCGAACCCCAACAGGTGTTTACTCCCACGGCTTCGTCACCGTTAACGGCGAAAAAATGTCTAAATCTCGGGGGACATTTATTAAAGCAGAAACCTACCTACAGCATCTAAACCCTGAATACTTACGGTATTACTATGGTGTAAAGCTCAGCAATCGAATTGACGACATAGATTTAAACCTTGAAGACTTCGCACAACGCGTCAATTCAGATCTCGTGAACAAGCTAGTCAACATTGCCAGTCGTTGCGCTGGATTTATTAAGAAAAAGTTTGATAACACCTTATCAGAAAACATTGCTGATCCCGATTTAGTACAAGAATTTCAAAACAGCGGCGATGTTATTGCTGAATTTTATGAAAATCGAGAATTTGGGCAGGCATTACGAACCATTATGTCTCTCGCAGACAAAGCCAACCAATATATTGACGAGCAAAAACCTTGGGTTTACATCAAAGAAGAAGGTAAACAAGAACAAGTAAAAGACACCTGTTCTATGGGTATTAATTTATTCCGCATTTTAATGATCTACATGAAACCCGTGCTGCCTGTAATGGCTGCAGATGCGGAGGTATTTCTGAATATCGAACCGCTAAGCTGGGATGACAAAAACCATGTCCTCACCAACCATGAAGTTAAGAAATTCAAACCGCTAATGCAACGCGTTGAAATGGATAAAGTTAACGCTATGGTTGAACAATCTAAAGCCGAGGCAGAAGCGGCGGCCCTGCTCAACAAGCCCAAAGTGACTATTGATCCTAACAGTCCTCTTGCACAGGAGCCAATCGCTGATGAAATCAGCTTTGATGATTTCGCAAAAATCGACTTGCGTATCGTTAAGATTGTTAAAGCAGAGCACGTTAAAAAAGCGAATAAGCTTCTCCAGTTAACGCTGGATTTAGGCGGCGAAGAGCGTAACGTATTTGCTGGTATCAAATCTGCGTACAACCCAGAAGATCTAGAGGGGAAATTAACCGTCATGGTTGCCAACCTCGCCCCAAGAAAAATGAAGTTTGGCATGTCAGAAGGCATGGTATTGGCGGCAGGGCCTGGTGAAGAGGACATTTATATATTGTCTCCAGACTCAGGTGCTGTACCCGGAATGCGTGTTAAATAATGAGTAAATAGATAACATCATGTCCATTAAGCGTATTAGAGCCATTGTTAGCGGTCGAGTACAAGGTGTTTTCTACTGAGACCGAAGCTCGTCGCCTTGGGGTGACGGGCTGGGTTCGCAACCTTTCAAATGGTGACGTGGAGTTTGAAGCACAAGGGCCGGATGATGTTATCGACGCGCTGATAAAATGGGCTCATCAAGGGCCGACGATGGCAGAAGTTAGTAGCGTAGATATTAAAACGATCCCCGTTTCTAAAGAGGATCGTTTATTCTCTGTGCGTTATTAGTCAAACAGACACTTTATTTACAAGCCCGAATGTCTACAGTTTGTTGCATAGGAATTTTTAACTACGTAAGGCGATATGCTAAACGGGCTTTCGTTTTGCAAGACCCACGGAAAACAGTGAAATAGAAGATATTCAGGTTGAAGGTACCTACTCCTTCCGTCCGAAAGGCCCACCATGCGAATACCCTTATTATCGACATCTGTAAATGTTGATTCAATATCAACCGGCTCATTTTGTAACAATATGGATATTTTTTCGGTAAAGTAGGCATCATCTTTATCAGCAACACCAATCGCTCCGATTTCTTTCTGCAAAGCAATACCCATTGATTGTCCAGAATCACCGCCGTGAACAACATCGTAACGAGGAGCTAGTAGCCAAAAAACGTTTTTTCCAACCAATTCATCCGCATAATTTACTGTATCCATCGGTTCTAATACTGATTGAACAAGCTGCATTATTGGTTGTGCAGGTTCAGCGGAATCAACACCGGTAAAATCCAGTAATATGTCATCTAACCCAGGAACAATCGCAGAAACATACTTCAAAATACTTGCAACATGAAGGTAGGATGGCCGAGGTGCAATCTTTACTACAACGGTATCAACGTCGACGCCTTGAGCTAAAGCATGGACCGTTGCTATCCCTCCAAGACTAGAGCCTGATATTGCGGTTGGCGTATTATCATCATAATAAAATCGTTTTATCTCGTACGGGTCAACACCTCCGGCTGTGAGAATAGAGGTTAAACGTTTCCCGACTCCCAAAGTATAGTGAAGATCTGCCCCATACTGAACATGTTGATTTATCGCAGCTTCCAAATTCAAAAAATTGAAATCAACAAGTGTGTCTGCGACTAACCCAATCGTTTTTTCATCATCAATAAACAAACCAATAAAATCAAACAACTTAGTTGTACTCCCGCTTTCCCTTTCACTTTCTTCTGGCGAATTTAACTGCAAATGAATAGCACCTCTAGAAAAAGATTTATCTAAATCCCAACTATATCCCGTTGGTGCAGCATAAGCTATAACAGGAAAACCTCCCTTAGGACGAGTATCACAAGGCACTGACACCAATAAGCTGACAGGAGAAGAACCCTGTACAACCGCTCTACCACTTGTATCTATCTCAATCTGTCCGCCCCCAAAAACATGCATCCCCGTTCCTGTCATATAATTGGGAAATTCTACATCAACAACCATCTGCATCGGGTCACATTCAATAGAATCACAGTAACATTCATTAACAACTTCCACCCTCTTGACTGATTCCAAATAGTCTTCATCGGTAAGATCTTGCATCGTTTTACCAATTGCGTGATCTTTGATTTTTGGGTCTTGCGTTGTATATTGCGTAAACGCGACAATATCACCAACACCAGATATACCATAAATGCTCATCGTTTCTATCAAGAGTGTTTTTTGCTGCTTTAATGCTTCAAATATAGGTTCAGAAAACCCAAGAGACTTGTGATAATCACCATCAAGTTTTTCCATTAATCTACTGGGCAATAACGGATCACTTGACACAAAACGTTCAAGTATAACCGCAGAATAGACTGTAGAGGGACGTAATCGATGACCAGGCAATGGTGCAACCATCACTAACCGGGTCAACGCTAGGTCATCACTCTCACTATCCGGCGGAGAATAGTCCGTTGTAACCGAAGGAACTACTTCGCCATAAAATGGAGAAGTAGTATCAACATTAACAAAAAAAGCATGAGGGTTTTCTTTTTTACTATCAAATGGCTCTTTATCCAAAAGGTAGCCATCCAGCTGAAAGATAGCACCACCATTGGTACTAAAACCATAGGTATTACTTGCCAATTTTTGTAGCTGATTTCTAATTCTTGTTTTTTGAGGGAATGGGAAGTTTTCCGTCGAAATAGATCCATCGGAACGTCGTGAATATGCGTCATTTGGCCATGGGGCGGTAAAGAAATATTCCGACATAGGCTGCATCAGAGGTCGCACAGGCATTTGACCCGGAGCCAAGAAGGATGCTTGAACTTGAACATCGCCCAATACAGACAGAGTACAAACGCTACCAACAGCCTCAGCACAAGCCCCGCCCCAACCCGCAAAAGCATGGCCATCCTCCGGAATTGCCTCCAACGAAACAGTATCTCCACGGGGCACAGAAAAACACGCCTGGCCACTATCACAGGTTTCAACTCCATTTGCAGTAACTACACCTTCACCTGTAACAATAACTTTTACGTTACACCCAGCCAAAAAAACAACTAAAACACTTAAAATTAATTTACAATATTTCATGATACAACTCCCTTTTAATTAATATATATCCCTACTGAAAACAATCAGCCTACTCTAATACAATGCATTTCTAAAACTCGTACTAAAATCCCCTGTCGCCTGTAAATCAACCAGTATTGTTTTTAATCCCCACTGCAAACGATTCACTAGTAGGAACGGCTTAGGCAAGTTCATCGATTTTTTATTTTTATTTTCATAAATGAAAAAACGATTGCCTTCCTCTTTATATTCCTTCGTATAAGTGAAAGGCCCTTCTGAAGTGATAGGTGCCAGAATAAACCCATAAAGATCCCATTGGTACTCCCAGTCAAACTTCGCCTCATTACCCACAAAACCCATTTCTCGAATAAAAACTTTGAATTTGCCTTTATCTCCCGCCAAAACAGCCTTTACCGCCCCTCTCCACGATTCAAGAAATTCTGATTCAAAATAACGAACACAGCCAAAATCAAGAAATACGACCTCTCCGTCCTCTCGAAATAAGTAATTACCCGGATGTGGGTCTCCATTAAAAAAACCAAATTTAAAAATGGACTCATAACTCATACGAAACAATGTTTCAGCAGCTCTATTTTTTGCTTCCTGTGATGCTGAATCTCTGAATTCATAAAACCCTTTGCCTTCCATGAACTCTGTCACTAGCACGTTACCCGAGCATAATTCCTCTACAACGTCCGGAATAATGATCTTATTGTCACTAGGCCAGCAACTTAACGCATATTGCTGATTTTTTGCCTCTCGCTTATAATCACACTCTTCAATAATACGATCGTGAAGTTCCTTAAAAAGGGCCTTGTTGTCTACCGACATCCCCATCACTGAAGTAGCCATCGCAGCCATGGGGACAAATTTATCGATTAGTGACAAATCACTGCTGATCGCCTCTTTCACTCCCGGATACTGTACTTTCACCGCAACGGATCGGCCTTTGTATACGGCCCTATGAACTTGACCAATCGACGCGGCAGCCATCGCTTCAGATTCAAAAGACTCAAACACATCCTCCAAAGGCCTCCCTAATTCTTTTACCAACAACGACTTAATTTCATAAAAAGGTAATGCGCTGGCCTCTGCTTGTAACTTTGCCATCACACGTTGCGCTTCAGGAGGTAATTGTGTCGTCATATAACTGGCCATTTGGCCAAACTTCATCACCAAGCCTTTCAACTGATCCATATCTTCGAAAAGCTTTAATGCCATATCAACAGCATCCTTTGTTAACCGCTCTCTATTTTCAATCACCGAGAGGTCTGCACTTAGTACGTCATCAGCAAGATCTACAGCTTTACCTGAAAAAGCCCCTTGAGTTTTGTGCTTGATAATACTTTTGGCAACCCCAACGCCCAACGTGGCAGAAAGTTTAGCTGTTACCAACGTACGCTTACGAAATCCCTGTGCAACTGACGAAAACATCTTATCCATAACACGTCCTTTCCTTTAGTATCGATAGGCAACAAGACTAACAGACTCTTCTTCTACTTGTATATCCCCGTTAACATGAGCAAAAACCAATGAACACATCATCACTACTTAACACATTGTTATCACAATTCCCCGAACAACTGGACCAGTCGAAGCATGGGCTAGAACAACATAGCAGTGATGAGTCCTGGCATCCAAAGCAACACCCCATTGCTGTCATATACCCAACCTCAACGCAAGACGTGAGTGGCATTGCCTCTTTATGCCATCAATACAACATTCCCATGTCCATTTTCGGTGCAGGCACCAGTGTCGAAGGACAATCAATTCCTGCACCAAACTCTCTTTGTATTGATATGTCTCGAATGAATAGCCTATTAAACCTTCACTCTGATGATCAAGACTGTCAGGTTCAAGCAGGCCTAAGGAGACTCGAGTTAAATGAAAAAATTAGAGACCAAGGGTTATTTTTCCCCGTCGACCCCGGCGCAAATGCCAGTATCGGTGGCATGTGCGCAACAAGAGCATCAGGTACCAACGCTGTAAAATATGGCACCATGAAACACAATGTTCTTGGCCTCACCGCTGTCACCGCGAACGGCACAATCATCCATACTGGAGGCAGAGCTCGAAAAAGTGCCAGCGGTTACGACTTAACATCATTATTGATTGGCTCAGAAGGTACCCTCGCTATCATTACCGAAGTTACTTTGCGCCTTCATGGCACTCCTGAAAACACAGCAGTTGCCAGCGTTCAGTTTCAAAACCTTGGAGCACTTACACAGCTAGTATTTCAAGTACTACAAATGGGCATCCCCGTTGCCCGCGTTGAATTATTAGACAAGCCTGCCATCAAGGCAGTGAATCATTATGCCCACTTGCAATTACCGGAAGACCATACCTTATTTTTTGAATTTCATGGCAGCATGCAAAGCATTAGAGAACAAACCGATAGCGTAGAGGAATTAAGCAAAGCACTGGGCGGATCACAATTTTCCTGGGCCACAAAACAAGAAGATAAAAACCGACTGTGGAAAGCTCGTCACAACGTGCTTTATGCAGCAAAAGCAACCCAACCCAACAGTACAATATGGACAACTGATGTATGCGTGCCCATTTCATCGCTCGCGCAATGTATTTTGGACATACATAAAGACATTCAAAGCAGTGGATTATTGGCGCCTATAGTAGGCCACGTCGGCGACGGTAATTTCCATTTATTGATCGTTATTCCCAATAATGATGACGATGCGTTACAACAAGCAAAAGACCTCAATGAGAAACTTATTCATCGGGCACTAGCAATGGGTGGAACCTGCACAGGGGAGCACGGTATCGGCAAAGGGAAAAAACACTGGCTAATAGAGGAGCATGGCAATGCCGTTGATCTAATGAAAACGATAAAATCCAGCCTAGACCCTTCGAACTTACTCGGCCGAGGAAATATCTTTTCACTTGAGCAGCCCTAAGCGACAGTCTTGTAGCCGCTGATCAAACGCACCAAAGACCAAGACTACGAAAACACACTCAAAAAAGACCAAAATGTCATAAAGGTATCATGCCAATAGAGCATACTAGCTGGTCATTTAATCCGCACTTTCAACAATCTAGCACAAGATATTTGTCGAATCAGGGCTATTTATGAGATACTCCCCGCCCCCCAGTGGGGAAGTAGCAGATTTAGTTTTAGTATCTGGCTTGATACCCCCGGATTTACTGGGATACAGCGTATTTCAAGTCAAAATCTTATTTAAGCCCCACAAAGAATAGGGCTATTTTTTGAGGGTAAGCCTAACCGAAAAGTTACGGCTACAAATATAGGAAGTTCTAAATGACCAACATTAGCAATAAATCGGGTGGCTTGTATCGCTCAGAATTCGAGCATGACAGCTGTGGTATCGGCTTTGTAGCCAACCTTAAGGGCAAAAAGTCCCACGATATTATTGAGAATGCACTAACCATGCTCACATGTATGGAGCACCGTGGTGGTACTGGCTTTGATGTAAAAAGCGGTGACGGTGCAGGTATTCTATTTCAAATTCCTCATGACTTTTTTGCTGCTGAAGCAACCGAGCTTGGCTTTTCTATTCCCGAATTTGGTGAATACGGCGTTGGGATGACCTTTTTCCCCTCGGAGCCAGAGCTCACTGAAGCTTGTCGTAAGGTATTAAACGCCAACATAGAAGAATTAGGGCTAACCCTTTTAGGTTACCGTGAAGTTCCCGGTGACAATTCTATGCTAGGAGCTGCATCTGTTGAGACAGAGCCTCAAATCGAACAAGTTTTTATCCAAAAGCCAAGTGACCTGTCGCAACAGGAGTTTGAGCGAAAGTTATTTGTATTACGTAAATATACCGCACATACAATCAATGGCGGTGTTACCAAAGAGCGCAATGACTTCTATATAGCATCAATGTCTTCACGAACCATCGTGTACAAAGGACAATTCACCACGGCCCAGGTGAGACAATATTATTTAGACCTACAGAATGAGCAAGTGACCACTACCATGGCCATGTTCCATTCTCGTTTTTCTACCAACACATTCCCTGCTTGGCATCGTGCACAGCCGTTCCGTTACCTATCTCATAACGGTGAGATCAACACGGTTCAAGGCAACATCAACTGGATGAATGCCCGCGAAGCTATGTATAAGTCGGTTAACTTCAGTGATGCCGAACTTAAAATGCTAATGCCTATCTGTAACCGAAGTAATTCGGATTCTGCAAACCTGGATATGGCAATTGAATTACTTGTCTTGAGCGGTCGCCCGTTACAACAAGTTATGATGATGATGGTTCCAGAAGCATGGCAAAGTCAGGACGACATGGATCCGACAAAACGCGCATTCTATGAATACTACGCTTGTGTAATGGAACCCTGGGACGGCCCAGCATCCATTTCCTTCAGTGACGGAAAAATGATTGGAGCAACACTGGATCGTAACGGTTTACGTCCTTCACGTTACCTCCTGACGGATGATGGCACACTTATCATGGGTTCTGAAACAGGAACACTATGTGTTGACCAATCAACCGTTGTTGAAAAAGGTCGCCTACAACCAGGAAAGATCTTTATCGCCGACCTTGAAAAAGGCCGCATCATCAGCGATGACGAAGTCAAATCAGAGGTTTGCTCTACCCAACCTTACGGCGAGTGGCTTGCAGATAACAAAATTGTTCTCAGCGAACTTCCTGTACCAACAACGTCCATTGCTCAGCCACCTTTGTCCAACCTGACAAAAATGCAAAAGGCCTTTGGATACAGCAACGAAGATCTAAATTTGATCTTGGCTGAAATGGTCGGAACGGGCAAAGAACCTTTAGGCGCAATGGGTACAGATACCCCTCTTGCCGTTCTTTCTGATCGACCTCAACAGCTATCACATTATTTCAAACAGCTGTTTGCTCAGGTAACCAACCCGCCGATTGACCCCATTCGTGAAGAGTTGGTGATGTCATTGCGTGGATACGTTGGTTCTTCTCACAACCTGTTGGAAGAAACACCGAAGCATTGTCATAAAGTTGAAATCGCACAACCGGTATTAACAAATGAAGAGCTGAGAAAGCTTCAACACATTGATCATGACCACCTACAATCAAAAACCATTGATATCACGTTCAAAGCGACTGGCAGTGAAGGGGAGCTTAAAACAGCACTCGATCGTATATGCCAATATGCAAAAGATGCTGTAAATGGCGGCTACGACATTTTGGTGCTTAGCGATCGCACAATAGATACTGATCACGCAGCAATACCTTCTGTACTTGCAACAGCGGCAGTTCACCACTATCTCATTCGCGAAGGCCTAAGAGCCCAAGCGGATATTATTGTTGAAGCAGCAGATATTCGTGAAACGCATCATTTTGCAACAGTTATAGGTTACGGTGCTGCAGCAGTAAACCCCTATCTAGCCCTCGAAACCATGTACGAATTACGTGACGAAGGTGTAATTAAGCCAGGTCTCAGCAATGATGATGTTGTTGCAAAATACATCAAAGCAGTTGGCAGTGGCCTATTAAAGATATTCTCAAAAATGGGTATATCCACATTACAGTCTTACCAAGGCGCTCAAATTTTTGAGGCCCTTGGTATTAACAGTGATGTTGTTGATGCTTATTTCACAGGAACTGTTAGCCGAATCCAAGGTGTAAACCTAGACCAGATTGCACAAGAAGCGCTACTACGTCACCGTGAAGGCTTCCCAGAAGAAGATCGCATCGCAATGGACGACCTTCTCAAGTCTGGCGGTGACTATGCCTGGCGTCACGATGGTGAAAAACACCTATTTAGTCCATCTGTTATCCGTTTATTACAACACTCTACTGCGGCCAATAACAAAACACAGTTTAAAGAGTATGCAAACCTTGTTGATTCACAAAGTAAAGACGCATATACCTTGCGTGGTTTACTAGAATTCAGCACTGGCCACAAATCAATTCCTTTGGAAGACGTTGAGCCCATCGAAAACATTTTCAAACGTTTTGCCTCTGGCGCAATGTCTTTTGGATCAATTTCTTGGGAAGCTCACACAACCCTTGCTATCGCTATGAACCGTATCGGCGGCAAGAGTAATAGTGGTGAAGGTGGTGAAGATCCTATTCGCTTCAAGCCAATGGAAAATGGCGACTCCATGAAGTCTCGTATTAAGCAGGTCGCCTCTGGTCGCTTCGGTGTTACCAGTCATTACCTTGCTAATGCAGATGAGTTACAAATCAAAATGGCTCAAGGCGCGAAGCCTGGCGAAGGTGGTCAACTTCCGGGCCATAAAGTTGATGCATGGATTGGACGTACACGTGGCTCCACTCCTGGTGTTGGATTGATATCTCCTCCTCCACACCATGACATTTATTCTATCGAAGATTTGTCCCAGCTAATTTACGATCTTAAAAATGCAAACCGAGAGGCTCGCGTTAACGTTAAGTTAGTATCTGAAGCGGGTGTTGGTACAATCGCATCCGGTGTATGTAAAGCCTATGCCGATGTTGTACTTATCGCAGGTCACGATGGTGGTACGGGGGCATCCCCTCTTAGCTCCATCAAGCATGCCGGATTGCCATGGGAATTAGGTCTAGCAGAAACTCACCAGACATTGGTACGTAACAAGCTACGTAGTCGTATTACCGTTCAAACCGACGGACAGCTAAAAACACCTCGCGACCTTGCGGTTGCAACGTTACTTGGTGCTGAAGAATGGGGCATGGCAACAACGGCACTAGTGGTTGAAGGCTGTATCATGATGCGTAAGTGTCACCTCAACACCTGCCCTGTCGGCATTGCAACACAAGACAAAGAATTACGTGGGCGCTTTGCTGGTCAAGCCGACATTCTGGTTAACTTTTTCACCATGATGGCAGAAGGCCTACGTGAAATCATGGCTGAGCTAGGTTTCCGTACCATTAATGAGATGGTTGGACAAACTCACTGCTTAAAGCCTCGCGAAGATGTTGAGCATTGGAAATACAAAGGTGTTGACCTTACGCCTCTTCTCTACAAAGAAAAGGGCGC
>MAAC01016878.1_pt1 | contig 38029 bp, 41 predicted proteins | sample 1115981 | NCBI WGS metagenome assembly MAAC01 (sample SAMN04961126, study PRJNA320927) | seawater metagenome | isolation source: sample BD02T64 sea water enriched with oil for 64 days | place: USA:Gulf of Mexico | collected 2013-07-27 | reverse complement strand
GCAACAAACTTTGGATGGTGTTTTCTGAAAAACATTCCAAACGGAGGAACATCAGAGATACTTTGATGATTGGCCACAAAAATTAATGAAGCTTCTTTAGGTAAGTCGTGTTCATTCTTTAAACTTACCGTTACGCCAATAATTAACATTGATTTTACGAGGCAAAAGTTTAAAGCATCTACAACTCTTCTATGTCCATTATACCCAAAAACTTTTAACCCTATCCATTGTAATGGATGAAAAATAACTAACAACAACATAAATGTTAGTAAGAATATTGGAGATAATATGTGGCTTAGTATTTTCATTTTGTTATTAAAAAAATCCTAAGTTACCTTAGGATGTTATTCGTTTGTATTAGATCCATTGATTCCAAGGAATTCTTGCCAATATTAGCAATAATGCCAATCCGTAAAAGATGGTAAAAGTCTTAAACTTCGCTGTGTCTTCGGTTTTCTTTTTATGTTTAGACCAGCCAATAGTAATCAACACTATGGCAATAATCATCATTATTGGGTGTTCGATAGCCAATAATCTAGAAGCAGAATTACCCATTACGGTAGCACTGTCCATTTTTAAAGCTTTGTAAGCTGGACTCATAAAATACCAACCCAGCCCAATTAATAACTGTATGTGTGATGCTATTAATGTGAATAAGCCAATGCGTAAATCTTTATCAGTAAATTCTCTTTTTTTTGTAAACCCTGTAACAGCATTGTACACAGCAAAAATTAAAAAAAGCACTACTAAATATGCCCAATATGAGTGAATGTCTTTCATCATGATTTGTTAGTTTTTTTAGTTGGGGTAAATGTAAGAATTTTCTGCATAAAAAAACCACCTCTTTTGAGGTGGTTTTTAATGTAGTTATAAAAGGAGGGATTAGTTGTTTTCAACCCAAACACCACCTTGTTTAATCATACTTATTTTTAATTCATTCTCACCATTATCATATTTCACGTAAGTGAAAAGATATTTTTGACCTTCAGCTGCACTTGGGTCATGATGTGCTGCAAAAAGTGTCATAGCATGTAATATTTGATCATCAGACCAATTATAGTCAAAATCATCATAAGAACGTAAGTTTGCAACCAACCCTGCATATTCAGGTGCAGTTAATTGATCTGCAATCCAATCATAATCACTATTACTACCTCTTGTTAAAGTGTATTTAATAGTGTTGTCTGGCACCCATCCGGTACCTTCATGACCAAATTGTAATACAGTGTCAACTGTAGATTGATATGCAAGCCATACATTACCTTCACCTTTTGTATATGAGTTACCACGTACTTGAGGTCCACTTGAACTTGATACATATTTGTATAATACAGCCAATTGATCACCTACTTTAGCATATGGGAACTTTATGTTTAAAAATGTTGGTAAATAATCTTCAGCAGGAGTACTGCTTCCAAAATTTTCAATTCCCATTGATGTAAAGTCTTCAGCGGTTACACTATAGTATCCGCTACTAGGTGGTACCATCCATGATCCATTTATATAAGCGTAATTTACAGTAGTTGATTCTTTAGTACCAACAACTTCATCACTCAAGTTACCATTATTCATTATAGATGACCAAGTGTTTGAAACACGAATTCCATCAATAATTGCGTTTGGTCCGGCGCTGTGTTGACGAACACCAATTCTTTGAGCATTGTTATTTGGGTTTCCAGTATTTGTCGATTCAGGTGTAGTAGGTTCAGTTGCAGATGCAGACGTTAACACATATAAATTTGATATACCCGTTTCAGTATCATATGAAGTTACAATAAGATATGTAGTATCTAAATCAAAAGCAGTTGTACCGTAAGTTAAAGAACTAGAACTAGCTCCAATACCAAACAATATCTTACCAGATCCATTATCTTTTGCTCCCAATCTTGCAGAGTAGTTGTAGCTACCATCTTGTTCCATAAGGTGAAGAAAATAAGTTCCACTACCAACTGTACTTAATTTAACTAAAGCACTTGTATAAATTTTTCTTGTAGTAATTATTGGTGTAATTGCATGGTTTACATCTTGAGATCTGCTACTTGAGATAGCTATTGCACCACCAACATTTGAAGATGGGTAATTTGCCATTGTTAAGTTTTCAGCAGCATATAAAGCAGTTGATGAACCAGAATGGCTAGCCCAGTCTCCGCCAGAAACTGTTGTTAAATCTCCAGCTGTTGCTCCATAGTCTACGTTTTCTTCTAGAGAAACTTCTGGGGTAATTGTATAAGCACTACCTGTATATTGAAAATATTGTGCAGCAACAAAAACCCATTCTTCACTCGGATAATTATTACCGATAATAGCTGCTAAATAATCGCTAGGATTTGTTGTAGATTCAAAACCTAAAAGAGTACTACCACTTGTTGCGTAATCATCTTGGTCTAAACTGTAATTTTTTACAGAAAAAAGATTTCCTCTATATAATTTATAATCAACTAAAACAGAAGATCCTTTACCCCAAACAGGATACTTGTCAGCTAAAAATGCTGGAAGCTCAGCTTTTGCATCGTCAATTGAGCTAAAGCTGCCATAGTTTAATCCTAAGTCACTATAATCTTCATCAGTTAATTTTATTGATGCGTCTCCAATAATAGGAGAATCTATTGCGTCAATTTCTGTATTGATATCTTCTAATGGGTCACAAGATGCGAACACCATTGAAAAAATTGTTAATAATAAAAATATTTTTTTCATGATTGTGTTTTTTTAAAATTTAACTTTTAACCCTAAACTAAATGTTCTTCCTGTACCATAGTACACTTTAGCATCAGTTGCTGTGTGAGTATTACCATCGAATGCATCAGAGATATATTCGACATCAAAGATATTGTTCATTTTACCAGATAAAGTTGCATTAAAACCACCAATATCAAATTTGTGATTGAAACCTAAATCAAATAAATGATACGCTGGTAATTCCCATGTGTCTACTGCAGAAGGAGTTGCTACAAGTGGGTCTTCTTTACTTGGTCTTAAATCTAACCTAGCATATAAATCTCCTGCATAATTATAATCTAAAAAGATAAATGATTTTTCTAATACTTTTAGATTTAATCCTAAAGCAAAAGTAGTTTGCGCTGCATCACTCACTTTTGTCCCATCAGCAAAAACTTCATATTTAGCAATTTCTACTCCAGATTGATCAAATAATGTAGAAGAAGCATCACTAACCCATTGCCAATCTCCTAAAGATGCCATACCATTTAGTTTTAAATTATCGCTTATTTTATATACAAAATCAACTTCAATACCTTGGTGTAAGGCATCTAAACCTGCTAGATTAGCTTCTAAATACTCACCTTGATTGTCTGGGTCATTTACTCTACTAGTTAAAGATTTATCTAACCAAGAAGTTCTATACAAATTTACATTAACATTGAAGTTTTCACTTCTATAACCATATCCTATTTCTGCACTAAATACACTTTCATTAATTGCATCTTTATTTAATTCTACAGATTCTTTATTTAGAAAAACATTACCTGTTAAAAATGGTGCGTTAGAAAAATATCCAATGTTAGCAAAAACATTATGATTCTCATCTAAATTATAATTTGCCCCACCTTTTGTTCCATATCCTATAAAACTTTTGTTTTCTGAAACTCTACCATTTGGATTTGTAGAATCATCTAAAAAACTAGATCTTCCATATCTTGTATTAGAGATTGAAGAAGAAAGGAAAACTGATAAGTCATCTTTAGAATATTCTAATTGACCGAAAGTTCCAAGTCTTAAAACTCTACCTTCATAATCTCTATTATAACGGTCTCCTACTTTTAAAGCTTCATTATAGTTATTGTCATTAGATTTAGGGTTTAAAAAATATTGACCTCCTAATAAATCTGTAACTTCATAATAATGGGTACCTGTATAAGATCTTCCATCTAAACCTACAGATAATTTTAAATTTTCTGATAGCTCAGTTTTTAAGGTTGATAATATTCCATACCATTTATGTTCGTTAACTGAAGCTGTAAATACATCTGTAGAACCCATTGCACCATTTGCTTTGTTTTCTGATACTATTCTATCAAAATCAATTGGTTGATCTACATCCCCTAATCTATAATCATCATTAGTGAATTTACCTGTACCCTCAGTTCTTCTTCCTCCACCTGAACCGAATGAAGCATAAACTGCGGTTGTTAAAAATGTTTTATCAGAAATAGTCCAATCGTGGTTTAAAGAAATTTGTGGTTTGTGATAAAAATTGAAAGAAGTATTTTCAATTTTTCCATTTCTATATCCCCAATCTGGGTTGTATCTTTTACCTCCCTGTTCTGTTGCTCTGTTTTGAGCAATAGTTCTAGTGTTATACCTTTGTCCGTGAGTTTGTTTTGCTCCAATAACGTTGAATGATAACTTATGGCTATCGTTAATTACTTTAGATACATTTAAAAAATAGTTTACTCCACTAAATTGAAGACCGTCTACATACCCATCACCAGAAACCTTTGCAGCAGAAGCAGTAATTGCCAATCCGTTGTCCATCATTCCTGTAGATAATGTCATTCCGTATTTTTGGTAACCGTCATTACCTGTACTCATTCTAATGCTTCCTCCTTTAATTGCATCAGAAGATTTAGAGATGACATTTATTGTACCACCAATAGAAGGTACAGCAACTTTAGAAGCTCCCAATCCTCTTTGTACTTGCATTGCAGAAGTAACATCAGACAAACCAGACCAGTTAGACCAATAAACAGCTCCGTTTTCCATATCATTAACAGGAACCCCATTAATCATGACTGCAACATTTTGTGAACTAAATCCACGTAAATTAATTCTAGAGTCTCCATAACCACCACCTGTTTTAGTAGCGTATACACCTGGAGTTGATTTTAAAATTTCAGGAAATTCTTGAGTTCCTAACTTAGCTTCAATGTCTGCCGCTTTAATTGTAGAAACAGCCACCGGAGTTTTTCTGTCAATTGCAAATGAAGTTGCAGTAACTACAATTTCATCTAGAATAGAACTGTCTTCAGTTAATTGAATAGTCCCTAAGTTTGTTTTAGAAGCAGAAAAAGCAACTTCTTTGTTCAAATAACCTACAAAAGAGATTACTACCACACCAGAACTTGCGTTTGATGATAATGTAAATTTTCCATCAAAATCTGTTGATGTTCCGTTTGTTGTACCTTTTACAACAATACTAGCGCTAGGTAAAGGTTCGTTAGTTTCATCAACTACAGTACCTGTTAGTTTGGTTTGACCAAAAACAGTAGCTGTTGCGAAAAACAACGCTACCAATAATAAATTTTTAAAATTCTTCATTTTTAAATTTTAATGTTATTAAATGTTTTGCAAAAATCCTCCTTTTTAGGAGTTCTAATGTTAACTGAATGTTAAGAGTTAACAAAAATTTAAGGCATTACAAGGTAAGAGAATTAACTGCTATCCCTTACTTTTAAGCGGTTTAGATATTAACAAGGTTGTTAACAAAATGAAAAGTTATGTTAATTTTTGTGAAAAAGGCGCCCTGTTGGTGGATTTATTGAGATTGCTGAAGAAATTTATTTGCCAATTCTTTACCTAATTCAACACCAAATTGGTCAAAACTATAAATATTCCAGACAACACCTTGTACAAAAAGCTTGTGTTCGTACATGGCAATTAGTTTACCCAAACTGTTTGGAGTTAGTTTTTTAATGATAATTGAATTACTCGGTCTATTTCCTTCAAATGTTTTGAAAGGTAGTAGTGTTGCTATTTCACTTAATTGAGTATTGAATTTCAAACTTAAATGAACTTCTTCTGCTGATTTTCCAAAAGCCAGTGCTTCAGTTTGTGCGTGGTAATTTGCTGTAAGTTTTTTATGATGGTCTGTCAATCCATATAAAGATTCTTCATAGCCAATAAAATCTGTAGGAATTAATTTGGTTCCTTGATGTACCAACTGCATAAAAGCATGTTGCATGTTTGTACCTGTGCTCCCCCAAATTATACCACCAGTTTGGTAATTTACTGCATTTCCATTTCTGTCCACATTTTTACCATTACTTTCCATAATAGCTTGTTGCAAATACGGCGTAAGTTTGTTTAAATATTGAGAGTAGGGTAAAATTGCTTCTGTTTCAGAATTGAAAAAATTAGCATACCAAATACTTATCAATGCCAGAATTACAGGAATGTTTTTGTTGAACTCTGTGCTTTCAAAATGGGTGTCCATTTCATTGGCGCCACTTAATAAGTCTTTGAAATTTTGGAATCCGACAGATAAACTAATGGATAAGCCAACGGCACTCCATAAAGAAAAACGTCCTCCAACCCAATTCCACATTGTGAAAACATTTTTCTCATCAATACCAAAATCAGCGATTGCTTTTGAGTTTGTAGAGACAGCAACAAAATGCTTGGCAATGTCTTTTTCTGCTGCTGATTGTAAAAACCACTCTTTAATGGTATTTGCGTTGGTTAATGTTTCTTGTGTTGTAAAGGTTTTAGAAACAATTACAAATAGAGTTGTTTCAGGATTTAATTTTTTTATTATTTCCGACACATGATCGCCGTCAATGTTGGATACAAAATGTGTGTTTAAATGATTTTTATAAAACTGCAATGCTTCAACAACCATTGCGGGGCCTAAATCAGATCCGCCAATACCAATATTTACAACATCTGTAATTGATTTACCTGAATATCCTTTCCAATCTCCAGAGATAACCTTTTTAGAAAGTTGTTCGATCTGCGTTAAAGTGTCATTGATTTCTGGAATGATGTTTTTATCATCAACCAAAATTTCTCCTTTTTTGCTTCTAAGGGCGGTATGTAGCACGGCTCTTTTTTCTGTAGCATTTATTTGATCACCAGAAAAGTACTTTTGTATTGCGTCTTTTAGGTCAATTTCATTGGCAAGCTCAATTAAGATGTCCATTGTATCTTGGGTAATTCTGTTTTTTGAATAATCAAGATTGATGTCGTTAAAAGAAGTATTGAAAGTTGATTTTCTTTCAGGGTCATTCTTAAACAATTCTTTTAAATGAGTGTTTTTTATCTCATTAAAGTGCGTGTTTAATTTATTCCAAGCTTTTGTAGTAGTTGGATTTGTGTTTTTTAATGCCATCTTGATGAAATTTAATCTTTAAAAGTACTCTGTTCGCTATCTATTGTTAATTGAGGTTTCTTGTAGTCTTCAATGTTACTCAATTGTTCTTTTAGTGGAGCTATATGTGCTAAAAAGGTGGGTTTTAAGCTCTTTTTTAACGGCTCTGCTGCGGGTAATTTTTGTTTAAATGGGTCCACTTCTCTGCCATGTTTCCAAAAACGATAACACACGTGTCTTCCTTCGGTGCTTCCCGTATGGCCAACCCAACCGATAATATCTCCTTGTTTTACGTATTGCCCTCTTTTCACATTTCTTTTACGCATGTGCAAGTACTGTGTAGAGTACGTATTGTTGTGTTTGATTTTGACATAATGCCCGTTTCCTCTTTTTTTGTACGCAGATATAGAAACGGTTCCGCTAGCAGTAGCCATAATCGGAGTTCCTTCTTTTGCTGCAAAATCGGTTCCTCTATGTGGTTTTACTTTGTAACCATAATGTTTGATTCTCCTTTTTAGATTGTATCTAGAAGATATTCGATATTGAAACTTAATAGGAGACTTTAAAAATTGACTGCGCAACATGTTTCCTTTTTCATCATAATACTCAACGATTCCTTTATTTGGATCTGGTACGAAACGATATGCATACACATCTTTTCCGTTGTGTTTAAAAATGGCAGCTTTCACCTTTCCATAACCAACAAATATACTGTCATCAATAAATTGCTCTTCAAAAATAATTTTAAACGTATCTCCTTTTTGCAGTTTGTAAAAATCCAATGTCCAAGCATAAATATCTGCTATTTCATTTGTTAAATTTGGATTTAAATGCAAGCTATCCATAGAGACTGATAAGCTAGAATATATCTTCCCAGCAATTTCTTTTTCTATAGTTGTAATTTTTTTGCTGAAATTATATCCGTGTACAATAGAGTCGTTAAACTCTACAACGGTTGCCATTCTCTTGTTGTGTTTGTAAATAAATACTTGTGCTTTTTCGGTAGAGTCTTTAGCGGCTAAAATGGTATAAGGTTTACCAGCTCTTACTCTTCTTACGTCAAAAGTGTCTCTAATTTTTGTTGCAATTTTGTTAATCACCGGGTAATCAACATGATGTCTATCTAGGATGACGCCAAAACTCTCACCTTTTTTAATGGTGTCGTGTATTACTTTATAATCACTTAGTTTATAACCGAACTCAAATACTTCTACAGGTTTGTGAACGATAGCCAATTCTTCAATTACTTCAGGTTTTTCTTCCTTGCAAGATGTTAGAATAAAAATGATTGAAAAAATAAAAAGTAAGTTTTTCAAAGGAACGGATTTTGATGTTTTTAATAAAACGTAAAAATACAAATAAAAAGGAGGTATGCTAAACCTATTTTTTTTAGTTCCGAAAACGTATTCGAAAGACTAATCAACTATTATTCTAAAAGAATTAGCAAGTCCTTTATATGCGTCTAATTCTGCTCTTAGTGAGCCTACGGCTAAGTCTGCTTTTAGCTTAATGGGTATTTTGTTGTCATCTGCAGTAATCCAGATAGTAACACTTTCGTTTTCTTTAAAAATTCTTCCTGCTTGAACTAGCGGTCTAAGACGGTAGGTTTTTACTTTTCCAAATCTGGTCTTTAAAATTTCTGTTCCTAGAAAACGTAATTTGAAAGGATGTGTTTGACTGTCAATAAACATGTTCAATGCAATTTCATCACCAGGCTTAAGTTTGCTAACATCTTGGTTTCTCAAATAATAAAAAGAAGAAAGCATATCTTGAACGTTGCCAATTGGTACTACAGTATCTGTTTGGTTTTTAAAGTCTTGAATAAGAGCTGTATTTGATATGTAATTAAATCGCGTATCTCTATGTTTCTTATATCCGCCTTCATTTATTTTTCGTTTAAATAAATAAGGTTTTCCTGTTTCTATATCGATATATGATTGATAGTCATCTTTGACTTTAAAAAACCATTTGATAATCCCGGTTGTCCATCCTTTACCGGTGACATGAAAAACTTCTTTTCCGTTTAAGGTGTCTTTATCTACGGTTAATGTTGCGTTTCCGGCTTTTAAAAAACCACTATAACTCATTTTAAAACGGAGCCATTCTCCCTCTTTAAAAACCTGCGTTTTTTCTTGAGATGAAATTGTGATACTAAATAAAATTGTGAAAAATAGCAGTGTAATTTTTTTCATGATTCCAAACATATAAAAAATCATTGACAATATCTATTCCAAAAATGAAAAAGCTGCTTGATATTTCAAGCAGCTTGTGTTAAAATAATCATATATTTTAAAATGTTCCCCAGTTTTTAAGTTCATCTTCGCTCCATAAAAAAGGGAAAAAGATTCTTCTTTGGTATTTTGGATGCATGTATTTTCTCCAATTACTCCCGCCAGTAGCTTCTAAATCTTTTTTGCCACCACCTAAGTATTTTCCTGCGGCATCATAATGAGCAAGTACCCATTTTACATTTACAGTATAATCGTAATGGCGCATAGCTTTAATCAATTCTTCGTTTTTTTGAACGTCTTCTGGTAGTTCTTGAAACTTTTTAGAAAGATTACACTCGTTATAGTCTTCCATGAAGTCAATAAAATCTCCCATGTATTTTTCTTCAAATAAATTGATTAAGGTTGATTTTTTTCCGGTTTTATGATCTTTTCCAGCCGCCTGCCAGTACAAATGATCAAATGCGTTTCTGAAAGATGAACTTCTGTCAATAGTATCTCTAAAACGGACATCAATTAAATTAATTAATTCTGTAGAAGCAAATTCTATCTTACGGTATTGCGCACTTTGAAATCCACTTGCAGGGGCTAATGTGTTTCTAAATTTTAGATATTGCTCAACATCCATGCCCTCTCCCATAACGTCAAAAGAGCTACATAACATATCAAAGTACCTGCTGATTCTCATTAAGTGTTTAGAGAATTTTTCTGCTGTAATGGCTTCTTTAGAAAGAGAGATTTGATCAATTTCCCATAAGATCATTTTAAACAACAACTCATTTACTTGATGATACATGATAAAAACCATTTCATCTTTTTCTGTTGTTCTCGGAATTTGCAATCCTAATAAAGCATCTGTTTGAATGTAATCCCAATAGGTAATTGGTGTGCTGTGAAGAAGTCCTTCTAACATGGTGTTCAAAGGAACTCCCAATTTATCGTACTTTTTTTCTAATGCTTTTAAAATTTCGTCTTTACTCATTTTTGTGTTTTTTTTGATTAAAATTTACTTTTTATGCTTGATAAAAAGTAAATTTTATGAGAAAGGTGATTTTATATTTTTGAAATTTTGATCCATCTTTAAAATAAAAAAAAGAACCAAGAAGCTAGGGCTTTGTCTAGTTGTCTTGGTTCTATTTGTCTAGTGTCTAATTTATAGTGTTCCTCTATTTGCTTGTTCTCTTTCGATTGATTCGAACAATGCTTTAAAGTTTCCTGCTCCAAATCCACGTGCTCCCATTCTCTGAATGATTTCAAAAAATAAGGTTGGTCTGTCTTCAATTGGTTTTGTAAAGATTTGTAGTAAATACCCTTCTTCATCTGCATCAATCATGATCGATAACTTCTGCAACTCACCAATGTCTTCTTTCATCATTTCTCTATGTTCTCCCAGTCTTTCAGGAATCATATCATAATAAGATTGTGGTGGCGGTGGTAAAAACTCTACTCCACGAGCTTTTAATTGACTCACTGTACCAATGATGTCATCAGTAGCAACAGCAATATGTTGTACTCCAGATCCTTCATAAAAGTCTAAATATTCTTCAATTTGAGATTTTTTTGCAGCTTTTGCTGGTTCGTTAATTGGAAACTTAATTCTACCATTTCCGTTCGACATTACTTTACTCATCAATGCAGAATATTCTGTATGAATTTGCTTGTCATCAAAGGATAAGAAGTTTTCAAAGCCCATAACATCTTCGTACCATTTTACCCAAACATCCATTTGATTCCAACCAACATTACCAACCATATGGTCAATGTATTTTAATCCTACTGAAGTTGGGTTGTAGTCAGATTCCCATTTTTGGAAACCAGGCATAAATGTTCCTTTGTAGTTTTTGCGCTCTACAAACATGTGTACAGTTTCTCCGTATGTATAGATTCCAGCTTTTACAATTTCTCCATGTTCATCTGTTTCAACTGTTGGCTCTAAATAAGATTTAGCTCCTCTTTTAGTCGTTTCTTCATAAGCAGATCTTGCATCGTCAACCCAAAGAGCAACTACTTTTACACCATCACCATGTTTTACAATATGATCATTGATTGGCGATTTACTATTTAATGGAGTTGTTAATACTAATTTAATTTTGTCTTGAACTAGTACGTAACTCACAGAATCTCTAGATCCTGTTTCAAGTCCTTTATATGCTAATGATTGGAAACCAAAAGCTGTTTTGTAGAAGTGAGCAGCTTGCTTTGCGTTACCCACATAAAATTCTACATAATCTGTTCCTAAAAGTGGAAGGAAATCTTGTGCTCCTTCAAATATTTTTTCTAAACCGTAGTTTACTGATTTTACTTCTTTTGCCATCTTGTTGATGTTTTATTGTGTTTGTTTTTAGTCCTGATTGTAGCGACATCCTTTTTGTTTTCACAAAAAGATATAACGAAAAGCAGGAAATAGCTTCTTAAAAATGTATTATAAAATCCAAGATTTATGATAATCATCTACTTGTAATTTTAATGCTTCTTCTGTGATAGACATTGGTCTAAATGGATCTATCATTACAGCCAATTCTCCGGTTTCTTTTTTGCCAACGCTACGTTCTATAGCTCCGGGATGTGGACCATGAGGAACTCCTCCAGGATGCAATGTAATTTGCCCTTTTTCAATGCCATTTCTACTCATAAAATCGCCATCTACATAATATAATAATTCTTCAGAGTCTATATTACTATGGTGATATGGGGCTGGTATGCTCTCTGGGTGATAATCGTACAAACGAGGAACAAAACTACAAACTACAAAGCCTGCAGATTCCCATGTTTGGTGAATTGGAGGAGGCATGTGAATTCTTCCAGTAATAGGTTCAAAATCGTGGATAGAAAAAGCATATGGATAATGAAATCCGTCCCATCCAACTACGTCAAAAGGATGATTTCCATACACATATTCCCACATGTTCCCTTGCTTTTTAATCTTCACTAAAAACTCACCTTTTTCATCATGAGTTTCTAGGTCTTGTGGTAGTCGCATATCTCTTTCACAAAAAGGAGAATGTTCTAATAATTGACCAAAGTTGTTGCGATACCTTTTTGGTGTAAAAATAGGTTCAAAAGATTCTACGTATAAAATTCTATTGTCTTCTGTATCAAAGTCAATTTGATAAATAACACCTTTTGGTATGATTAAATAATCGCCATATTTAAATGGGATGTTTCCGTAATTTGTTCGTAAAGTTCCAGAGCCAACATGGATAAAAAGCATTTCGTCTGCGTCTCCATTTTTATAAAAATAATCTTTAGAGAAAGATTTAGGAGCTGCTAGGCCAATGTGTAGGTCGTTGTTTACAAAAAGTGTTTTTCTGCTGTCTAGAAAATCTTCTTCTGACTGTAATGAGAAACCTTCAAAACTTATGGCTTTCATGTTTTTTTCAACCGCGATTTTAGGAGAAACAGAGCCTTTGTCTTTAATTTCTGTAACTACTGTTGGAGGATGAATATGGTATAATAATGATGACATTCCAGCAAAACCTGCTGTACCAAATAATTCTTCTTGGTATAAATCGCCATTTTCTTTTTTGAATGTTGTATGTCTTTTTTTTGGAATTTTCCCTAATGAATGATAACGTGACATGATAATTAGTATTAATAATTAATAAACAGTTTAATTACTTGAATTACTAAATACAGCGTTATTCGGGATTTCTCTTAATTAAGAATTTTAATAAAATTAAAAGGTCTAACCAGTTCATAGTTAAGTGCTTTAGTTGTGCGCTCAACAAATATACAAAAAGTAATAAAAGGTTGTTTAAGATTCAGGAGCTAATTCTACTTCCAATCCATCCATTTCTGGAGTTATTTGAATTTGACAGCCTAAACGACTATTGTCTTCCACATGAAAAGCTTCGGCGAGCATCATATCTTCATCAACTCCCATTTCTGGTAATTCGTGCTTTGAATTCACATAACACTGACAAGAAGCACACATTGCCATTCCGCCACAAATACCTATAGTTCCTTCTGGAGCCAACTCATATGATCGAACCACCTCCATCAAGTTCATTGCCATATCTGTTGGAGCTTCAATTTCATGTAAGACTCCGTCTCTATCTGTAATTTTTATTTTTACGTCTGGATTCATTATTCAATCTTTTTTACAACTGCTTTAGGAGCTTCTTTACGAGTTCCATCAAATCCGTCTACACCACCAACAGTAGTATATTTCATTACATATTTTTTATCTGGAAAAATAAATTGAAAAGCACTTTGACACATTAACGTTGCTTCGTGAAATCCACATAAAATCAATTTCAACTTTCCAGGATATGTGTTTACATCTCCAATGGCATAAATACCAGGGATATTGGTTTGGTAGTCTAAAGCATTATTAACTTTAATGGCATTTTTCTCTATTTCTAATCCCCAATTTGCAATAGGACCTAATTTGGGTGCCAATCCAAAAAGCGGAATAAAATGATCTGTTTCTAAAACATACTCTTCTTCACCTTTTTTAGAGATGACAACTCCGGTAATATACTCTTCTCCAGTAATTCCTTTGATTTCTGCAGGTGTAATAAGGTTGATTTTTCCAGCATCTTTTAATTCTTGTACTTTGTCAACAGAATCTAGAGCACCTCTAAATTCGTTTCTTCTGTGTACTAAAGTCACAGATTTTGCAATGTCTGATAAAAAGATAGACCAATCTAATGCAGAATCTCCACCACCAGCAATGACCACATTTTTATCGCGATACAGTTCTGGTTCACGAATCATATATTCCACTCCTTTGTCTTCAAAGTTTGCTATATTAGGAATCGGTGGTTTTCTCGGTTCAAAACTCCCCAATCCACCGGCAATTGCGATTACAGGGGCTTGGTGTTTTGTTCCTTTATTTGTGGTTACAATAAAGCTTCCGTCTTCTTGTTTGTCTATCGTTTCTGCACGTTCTCCTAAAGTAAACCCTGGTTCAAATTGCTTAATTTGCTCCATCAATCTTTCTGTCAGGTCTCCAGCTAAAATTTCTGGATACGCAGGAATATCGTAAATAGGTTTTTTTGGGTAAATTTCAGAACACTGCCCGCCAGGTTGAGGTAAAGCATCAATAAGATGACATCTTAATTTCAATAATCCCGCTTCAAAAACGGTAAATAACCCTGTTGGTCCAGCACCAATAATTAATATATCTGTAGTAATCATTTCTTTTTTTAATCGCGTAAAAATACTAGATGTGAAACGGATAAAAACTGACTTTTATCAGTTATCCAATGTTAATAACCTCCTCGATGTGTGGCGCGTATTTTCTAATGGTTGCTTCAACCCCATTTTTCAATGTCATTTGATTCACAGAACAACCGATACATGCTCCTTCTAACTGAACTTTTACAGTGTTTTCTTCTATTGATAAAAGCTTAATGTTTCCGCCATCACTAATTAAAAAAGGGCGAATTTCTTCCAATGCTTTTTCAACGTTGTTTTGTGTTTCTTGTGCTGTCATAACTCGTTTTATTTTGTGCTACAACCACTCATCGTTGTAATTCTTACAACTTCTGTTGGAGGTAAACTTTCATTTCTTTTTATTAATTGAGATAACATCTCTTTCGTAGTATTTTTAAATGCTTCTTCTAAAGGCGTATTATCTTGTAATGCTACAGGATGTCCAACATCGCCAGATTCACGAATACTTTGCACCAAAGGGATTTCTCCTAAAAACGCTGTTTGTATGTCTTCTGCTAAATTTCTTGCTCCACCTTTACCAAAGATATAATATTTATTATCAGGGATTTCTTCTGGAGTGAAGTATGCCATGTTTTCTATAATTCCTAAAACAGGAACGTTAATACTTTCTTGTTGAAACATTGCAACTCCTTTTTTTGCATCTGCCAACGCAATATTTTGTGGAGTACTAACAATCATAGCTCCGTTAATAGGCAGGGCTTGTACGATTGACAAATGCACATCTCCAGTTCCTGGAGGTAAATCGATCAATAAGAAATCTAATTCTCCCCAATCTGCATCAAAAATCAATTGATTTAAGGCTTTTGAAGCCATTGGTCCACGCCAAATTACTGCTTGGTCTGGATTGGTAAAAAAACCTAAAGACAATAATTTTACTCCGTAATTTTCAACAGGCTTCATTTTTGAACGTCCATTTACATTTACAGAAATCGGTTTTTCTCTCTCAACATCAAACATTAAATGCATTGAAGGCCCATATACATCAGCATCTAACACACCAACTTTAAAGCCCATTTTTGCTAAAGAAACAGCCGTATTTGCTGTGATTGTAGATTTACCTACACCTCCTTTTCCAGAAGCAATTGCAATGATGTTTTTAATATTAGGAATTGCTTTTCCTTTTATTTCATTAGGGTTTTCTTTTGATTTCGCTTCTACTTTAATATTTATCTTCACAGAAATATTTTCAGAAACGTTTTGTTGAATTGCTTTTTTAATTTCAGTTTCAACTTTCTTTTTTGCTTGTAATGTGGGATTGTTAATGGTCACGTCAACAATTACTTCGTCTCCAAATGTAACTACATTTGTTATGTTTTCATTTTCAACTAAACTTTTCCCTTCTCCTGGAGCTGTAATAGTTTCTAATGCGTTGTATATATCTTGTTTTTTAAAACTCATTTTGAGGTTTTAATTAGGATTAATTCTAAACAACAAAGATATGATTTAGAGTTCAGATAATAAAGAAGTTGTAGTTTGATTATTGATGGGTTTATAAAAGGAACTTATGGAGGTATAATTATTTCCCAATTTTTTAAAAAAAAACGGAAAAAACTATAGTAATTCTTCACTCGGATTCCAGAAAACAGACTCTAAATCTTGAATTTGATTGTCTATCACAACAATTCCTTCGTTTTCTAGTAATTGCTGCATTAAGTTTGTTCCGTCAAAGTGATGTTTCCCTGTGAGTAAACCTTTTCTGTTCACGACTCTGTGTGCAGGCACTTCATCCTTCTGATTGCTAGAGTTATTCATTGCCCAACCAACCATTCTTGCAGAACGAGCTGCGCCTAAATAGGATGCAATAGCTCCATAACTTGTCACTCTTCCGTAAGGAATTAATCGAGCGATGGCGTATGATTTTTCAAAGAAGTTGTCAGGTGATTTCATTCAAGTAAATTACAATATTTTAATCAAAGAGATCAAGGCAACAATTCCTGTAATTCCGCCAAGAACAAAATTTAGATATTTTGAAAATCGTTTGATTCTTGATTTGATTTTTTCTGCTAGCAATACATAATGATATAAAATAAAGAAAGTACCAAAAGCTGAACCTAAAAGAAAAAACGAGATACCTGTAACATTCAGTTCTAAAAAACCATACATGTTAAGTAGAGCTCCAACTCCACAATAAAAAGGAATCGCAAACATGTTAATTAATGATAGTCCCATGCCTGTCACAAAACCACTCTTCACCATTTTTTTTGTAACTATTTCTTTTTGATCTTGAATTGCTTTCCAAAAAAAGAAAATTGACAGTATAGTGAAAACAGCAATAGCTGCTATCTCTATTGATTCTAGAATAGTTGGATTTGCATAAATTACTTTTAAAAATAATAAAGCGAAATAACCTTGAAATAGTACAGTAAAAGCAACACCTACCGAATAATAAATAGCTGTATTTTTACTTTTTTCTATACTTATTTTTAAGGCTGTGATATTTAGCATGCTAGGAGTAATCATCCCTATATAAGAAGTGATGAAGCCCAAAAGCAATGTAAGAAAGAGCATTTGCTAGAATTATTAGTAATTAATCCTAAATTTAATAAAGGTAATCGGTTTTCCTTTTTCTAAATATTGCTTTTCGTAAAAAGTTTGTGTACTTGTTACCTCTTCTGGAGAAGAATTCAGTTTATAAACATCATGACTTGCGTGTATGATTTCATGACCTTCACCGTGCAGTAATCCAAGAGTATAACCATGCATAAACTCACTGTCTGTTTTTAAATTGACAAGGCCATCTTCTTTTAGAATGTGATGGTATTTCTTTAAAAAGTCAGTATTTGTTAAACGATGTTTTGTACGTTTGTATTTAATTTGAGGATCTGGGAATGTAATCCAAATTTCATCAACTTCATTTTCTGCAAACAAGTCAGAAATCAATTCTATTTGAGTTCTCATAAAACCAACATTATTTAGATCTTCTTCAAGAGCCGTTTTAGCTCCACGCCAAAAACGTGCACCTTTAATGTCAATTCCAATAAAATTCTTGTTTGAATTTTTTTGAGCCAATGCAACTGTGTATTCACCTTTACCACAACCTAATTCTAAAACAATAGGATTATCATTTTTGAAAAAAGTATGCCATTTCCCTTTTAAAGAAAAACCTTCTAAGATTTCTTCTCTAGTTGGTTGAATGACATTTGCAAACGTTTCATTTTCATTGAAACGTTTTAATTTGTTTTTGCTTCCCAAAATAATTTTTATTCAGCTGAATCTTCAATTCCTTCTCTCAGAAAACGTTTAGATTCTTTCATCCAGTATGCGAAAAGAACCACACCTATTACAATAAAAATCCAGTTAACAACATTTGAAGCGAACCAACTAAGGTCGCCTAAACGTAATGTGTTGAAAGGGGCAAATGCCCAAGTAAAAAAATCTCCAATTAATTTAAAAATATTGCTTGCTATCATAACTTAATTATCTTTACGCTGCAAAAATAGAAAAACAAATGATGTTAGCCAATTTTTTCGGCAAATCAAAACCAGTAAATTTCATAATTATATCGGTACTCTTTTTGGGGTATTTTATTTTGAATCTTTTTCAGCAAGAAATCGAAGTGTATAACGCGACTTTTTTGTTAAAAAGGGGTGCTTGTTTACTTTTGTTTTTGGGGATATTTTTTTTGTATAATTTTATCATTACAAAGAATAGGTTGACAAATGATGATTCGTACGCATTCTTGTTATTTGTATTGGTTTTAGGGAGTAGTTCTACTTTTTTTATAGGGTTTAGAATGCTAATTGTAAACGTTTTTTTGTTGCTTTTTTTTAGAAAGGTATACAGCCTAAGAACCTACAAATCTGTTTTAGAGAAGTTATTCGATGCTGGGTTTTGGTTGGGGATTTGTTTTCTATTTGAACCATTTTCAATTGTTTTTTATTTGGTCCTTCTAGTTGCTGTATCGTTGTTTTTAGAAATATCTATACGAACAATACTAATTCCTGTTTTAGGTTTTGCATCACCCGTATTTATCTATTTTACCTATCATTTTTTAACTGACTCTGTAGCTGTCTTTGAAAAGCTGTTTGAGTTTTCTCCAACCTTGAATTATCAGCTTTATCATACAGCGTCAAACCATTTAATTCTTGGATTGCTTTTGGTGTTTGTGATTGTTTCAATTTCAATTAAAACAGGGTATATATTCGCAGTAAGTAATCAATTTAAAAGAAGTTGGTCCCTATTAATTTTACACTTACTAGTCTCAGTTGTATTTGTTGCTTTTACAAAGGGAAAGAACGGAAGTGAACTGATGACAGTTTTTATTCCAGCTACAATAATCATCGCCAATTGGATAACTTCTGTAGGTAAAAAATGGTTGATAAGTGCCGTCTTATTGTTGTTTTTCACAGCGTCTTTAGCGGTGCATTTTATAATTTAGTTCCAAAAGCTAAATCTCCAGCATCTCCCAATCCAGGGACAATATATCCTTTGTCATTTAATTCATCATCAATGGCAGCAATCCATAAATGTGTGTTTTCTGGAAAATGATTTTTGATGAATTCAATTCCGTTTGTTGAACCAATAACACAAACAACATGAATGGCTTTTGGAGATCCGTGTTTCTTGATGGCTTCATAAACAGCAATTAATGAATTACCTGTTGCTAGCATTGGGTCTGCTATAAGTAAAATTTTATCATCAATACTTGGAGAAGCAAAATACTCAACTATAATTTCAAATTCAGCATCGTTATTTGGGTGATGACGATATGCAGAAATAAAAGCATTTTCAGCATCATCAAAATAATTCAACAATCCTTGATGTAAAGGCAATCCAGCTCTTAAAATTGAACACAATAGAACATCTTTATTCGGTAAATTAATCTCCTTGTTGCCTAAAGGTGTTTCAATGTTTGTTGAAGAAAATGATAGTGACTTGCTCAATTCATAGCCTAAGATTTCGCCAATTCTTTCAATGTTTCTTCTAAAACGTAGCGAGTCTTTTTGAATGGAAACGTCTCTGATTTCGGCAATAAATTTATTAAGAATCGAATTATTTTGTTCTAGGTGATGAATAATCATGGTGTCTCTATGTGTAAATTATGAATTATTTTTTAAAATATTTTCTGCTTTTTTAATTACAGATTTGCTAGGAATAGAACGCATAACATCTTCGTATCCTACGCAGTTTTTATTGCCGTAAATAGAACAAGGAATGTTTGGGTATTTTTCTAAATCAGGCAACAGACAGTTTTCTTTTGGTTGATTAAAAGGAGCAAAACCAGCAAAAGGATGTGTGGCTCCCCAAATTGTAATTGTTGGTATTTGTTGCATTGCAGCAAAATGAGCATTCCCAGAATCCATAGCAATCATGCAGTCTAAATGAGCAATTAAGTTTAATTCTTTAGTTAGATTTAATTTTCCAGCAACAGATGTACAGTTGTTCGTTTTTGTTTCAATTTCTGATAGAATTTCAATTTCTTTTTGTCCGCCTCCAAATAAAAATACTTGGTGTTTTTGCGAAAGGGTTTCAATAACTTCTTTCATTAGGTCTAAAGGATACATTTTGGCTTCAAAAGCAGCAAAAGGCGCAATGCCGATCCATTTGTTTTCTTTAGTTTTTTTTACTTTTAGTACAGATTTTAATATTTCAGGTTTCTTTAGTTTTTTCGGATTGGTAATATCTACAGAAAAACCTAATTTTTTAAAAACATCAGCATAACGATCATGAGAAGATCTAAGTTGTTTAAAAATTTTATTCTTCGTTCTTGTCAATGCTTTTTTCTCAGCTCTACCTTTATCAATTACAGCAATTGATGCACCAGAAGATTTAAAAAATGAACGTACTATTTTAGAACGTAAAACATTGTGAAGATCGGCAACATGTGTAATGTTTAGTAATTGAAGTTCTTTGTACAATTTATGTAAACCCAAAACACCTTTGTGTTTGTCGGTTACATCTGCTGCATAAAAAGTAACATTCGTAATGTTATCAAATAGAGGTTTTAAAAAAGCTTTGGAAATAAAAGTTATTTTTATTGTTGGATGTTGTTCCACAACTGCTTTTAAAACAGGAATTGTCATGGCAACATCTCCCATTGCAGACAATCGTATCACTAAAATATGTACTTCTTTTGACAAAGAAAAAGTTTTAAATTGATTGTAAAAATAAAGAATAATAACGAATTAAAGGATCGTTTTTACAATGCAATTCAATATATAAATGGCTAATTAATTGCGTACCTTTGCTTTTTTATTTTTAAAAAATAGTTAGATGATTCAATCAATGACTGGTTATGGTAAATCTGTATTACAATTACCTACCAAAAAAGTTACCGTAGAAGTAAAATCTTTGAACAGCAAAAATTTAGATTTAAATGTTCGTATTCCGTCTTATTATAAAGACAAGGAGTTGGCAGTTCGTAAAAAATTGGCTTCAAGTTTAATTAGAGGTAAAGTAGATTTTTCTATTTATGTAGAAATGACTGCAGATGAAACATCAACTGTAATCAATAAAAATGTTGTTAGCGATTACATGCAGCAATTAAAAAATGTGTTGTTTACAGAAGGGAATAACGAAGTTGAGTTGTTAAAAATGGCGGTTCGTATGCCAGATGCATTGAAAACTGAACGAGAAGAATTGGATGAAAATGAATGGCAATTGATTGACGAAAGTGTTGATGTTGCTATTAAAGAAATTGTGCAATACAGAATTGATGAAGCTGCTTCTTTAGAAGATGATTTTAAATTGAGAGTGGCAAATATTAAACTGCATTTAGAAGAAGTAAAAGCTTTAGATGGTGAACGTGTAGAGAATGTGAAAGAGCGTTTATATAAAGCAATTACTGATTTAAAAGTTGATATTGACGAAAATAGATTTGAGCAAGAATTGATCTATTATTTAGAGAAATTAGACATCAATGAAGAAAAAGTTCGTTTGGCAAATCACTTAGATTACTTTTTGCAAGAACTGGATAGTGAGGATTCTAATGGTAAAAAATTAGGGTTTATCATCCAAGAAATGGGAAGAGAAATTAATACTACCGGTTCAAAAGCAAATTATGCGCCTATGCAAAAATCGGTGATTCAGATGAAAAATGAATTGGAGAAAATTAAAGAACAAATCTTAAACGTTTTATAAGTGATGAAAAATTTTGAAGGGAAACTATTTGTTTTTTCAGCACCATCTGGTTCAGGTAAAACTACTATTGTTCGTCATTTATTAAAGCAAGAACCACTTAATTTAGAGTTTTCTATTTCTGCAACTTCAAGAGAAGCTAGAGGAGAAGAGGTTCATGGAGAAGATTACTACTTTATTTCTTTAAAAGAATTTAAAGAGAATATAAAGAGTGATTCTTTTCTCGAATGGGAAGAAGTATATAGAGATAATTTTTACGGAACGTTAAAAACAGAAGTAGAAAGAATTTGGGCTCAAGGGAAACATGTTATTTTTGATATTGATGTTGCTGGAGGATTGAGAATAAAGAAAAAATTCCCAAAGCAAACACTAGCTGTTTTTGTAAAACCACCAAGTATAGACGAGTTGAAAATTCGTTTGAAAAAGCGAAAGACAGAAAGCGAAGAGAAAATCAATATGCGTATCGCTAAAGCTTCTGTAGAGTTAGCAACAGCACCACAGTTTGATAAAATTATAAAGAACTACGATTTAGAAGTTGCTTTAAAAGATGCAGAAAACTTGGTTGGAGATTTTTTAGGTTTATAGTTTAAAGAATAGAAAAGATGAATGTTGGTTTATATTTCGGAACATTTAACCCAATACATATTGGGCATTTAATCATTGCCAATCATTTAGTAGAGAATTCAGATTTAGATGAAATTTGGATGGTGGTAACACCTCATAATCCATTTAAGAAAAAAAGTTCTTTGCTAGACAATCACCATCGCTTAGAATTGGTTTTTAAAGCAACAGAGGCTTATGATAAAATTAAGCCCTCAGACATTGAGTTTGCTTTACCACAGCCCAACTATACAGTTTTTACATTAGCTCATATTTCAGATACATACCCAGAGCATTCTTTCAGTTTAATAATGGGAGAAGACAATCTAAAGAGTTTGCATAAATGGAAAAATTATGAAACTATTTTAGAGCACCATCATGTATATGTATATCCAAGAATTTCTGGTGGAGTTATTGAAACTCAATTCGATAATAACCCAAGAATTCACAAAATAGATTCTCCAATAATTGAAATTTCATCAACCATGATTCGAAAAGGAATCAAAGCTAAAAAAGATATACGACCACTGCTTTCTGAGCCAGTTTGGAAGTATATAGATGAGATGAATTTTTACAAAAAATAATTTTTTTAAAACTTTTTTAAATTGTCTAGGTCAAAGTACTGATTAACTTAAAAATTAGTAATTATGACTTTTAAAAATGTTCAAAAAAGTATTAGCTACCTTTCAATTATAGGATTGTTGTTCTTTGTTTCTTGTGAATCAAATGATGATACTTTGGAGGTGGCAGAAAGCTTAACCACAGAAGAAGCTTTAAATGTAGTATTGGCAGATGATATTTCAGCAGAGGTAGATGATGTAATAGAGGATGACGCTATCGATTATGGCCTGGCTGGAAAAAGTGAAGATAGCAATACAAGCACTGCTGCGAAATGTGCTGTTAGAACTGTAGAAGATACTGCAAGTGGGAAAATTGTAACCATAGATTTTGGAACAGGTTGTGAAGGAAGAAAAGGAAAAGTATTAGCGGGAAAGATTATTATAGAATATGTAGAAACCGCAGATGGGTTTTCTAAAACAGTTTCTTTTGATGGGTTTTCTGTTGAAGGAAATACTGTTGAAGGAGGTAAATCTATAGTCAAACTAACCGCCAATACAAATGGGAATCCAGAAGCAACTTTTACAGTAGATATTACAATCACGTTAACAACCGGAGAAGTAATAACTCAAAAAGGAACAAAAGTTAAAGAGAAGGTTGAAGGCGCAGATACTACAGAAAGAGGAGATGATGTATATTCTATTTCTGGTAACTGGGAATCTGTAAATAGAGATGGTGTCGCTAAAAACGCTACAATTACAACAAATTTAAGAAGAGAATATGCTTGTAAGTATATTGTTAGCGGAGTTATAGAAATAACGAAAGATACTGAAACTTCGACATTAGATTTTGGAGATGGAACTTGTGATGACCTGGCAACAATAACAGATTCAGTAGGAACAGTTACAGAAGTTGTACTTAAAAAACATAAAAGGAATAAGTAGTTTTAGATTGTTAAATGTTAAAGGCCAGCGGTAATGCTGGCTTTTTTTATGGGGAGGTTTTGTTTTTTTGAGTAAATTGACAATTAAAAAGAAAAATATAAACTTTTTTAATTTTTTTGGGTCTAACAAAAGTCAGCCTAATACAAACCAATGAACGAATCAGATTTTATCAAACAGCTAACAAGTAAAAAGCATCGAGAAAGAGCTTTTGCAAAGTTGTTAGATTTATATCAAGAACGATTGTATTGGCACATCAGAAAATTGGTTGGCACACATGAAAATGCAGATGATGTTTTGCAGAACACTTTTATCAGGGTGTATAAAAGTTTGCCAAATTTTAAACAGCAAAGTTCTCTGCATACTTGGATGTATAAAATTGCCTATAACGAATCTATGAGGCTTTTAGAGAAAGATAAAAAGAAAAATTTTTCTTCATTAGAAGATGTAAGCGATAAGTTTTTAGGAGATTTACAAGGCGATGTTTTTTTTGATGGTGATGAAGCGCAATTAAAATTGCAAAAAGTATTAAGTCAGCTTCCTCAAAATCAAAAGAAAGTATTTCAAATGAAATACTATGATAATTTAAAGTTTAGAGAGATTTCAGAGATACTGGACAGCAAGGAGAGTACCGTCAAAACGCATTATTATGCTGCTGTTAAGTATATAGAAAACAATATTACAGCAACATCATTTATAGAAAAAATTAAAGCATAGTTTGTTATGAGCTCACAAAACGATAACTTTAGCCATCGAAATACTTTTGATTTGAATATAGAGAAAAAACATAGTTCGAGTTTAGGATTAAAAACTCCTGAAAATTATTTTCAAAAATCGAAGCAATCGATTTTAGAGAAAACGATTCATGAGAAAAAAGGGAAGGTTGTTTCTTTATATAAGAATATTGCAATTTGGAGTTCTGTGGCAGTTGTTGCCTTTTTAGTAATGTTGTCTGTAAATAGTTCTATTTCTTTGGATCATGAAATTGCAGAAAATGATATATTGATCGCTTCAATGTTAACTGATGACTTAAGTGTTGATGCCTTGGTTGATGACTTTATAAACGATGAATTACTGACAGTCGCAATATTTTCTAAATAAGTACAAACTTTTTGAAGAAGACGAGGTCTAAAGAATGAAAACAAAAATGAATACAATGAAACCTTTTAAAATTATAATAGCAATTATTTTTACGCTTTTATTAAGTGTTTCTAACACCCATGCACAACAAAGTGTAAAAGAATTGAATCTTACCAATGAGCAAAAACAACTTTTAAAAGCTCAAAAGCAATTGATAAAGAAAAATAGAGCCACGTTTAAAGCATCTCTTTCTTCAGAGCAATTAGCAATCCTAAAAAACAATTCTTTGTCTAAAGCACAAAGACAACACGCATTAAAGTCATCGTTAAGTAACTCTCAGAAAAAAATAATTACTCTGAATAATGCAAGTGTAAAAAATGCGAAACAACAATTTAGAGCTACACTCTCAAAAACTCAGAAGAAACAATTAAAAAGCAGGTTTAAAGGAAAACAGCGGAGTGTGAAAAAGAATGTTAAAAAAACATTACGGAATAAAATAAAAAAGAACAGAGGTAATTAAGAGATTACCTTTCGTTTTAGTTTGGTTGATTATAGTGGTTGAGAATTTCTCGGCCACTTTTTTGTATTTTTACAACTTATATGAAAAAAACAGTTGCGTTATTTTTATTAATTTTTAGTGTGTTAACTGTATGTGCTCAAGAATTATCGGAAAAGGAAAAAATAATATTGTCTGCTGAAGAAGATGAAATAATAGACAATCTTTTAGGTGATGATCTAGATGTCGATCAATTTTTAAAATCAATTGCAAGTTTTCAGTTTTTATATTTCTCGGTAGATTATAATACTAAAACCTATTTTTCAGGAAGAGATATTGGCACAGATCAGTTCAATATCACGCCCCAAATAACATACATTCATTCCAATGGTTTTTTCGTTGGAGTAAATGGTGTGTATTATAGTGAGTTTACTCCAAAATGGGATTACACTTCTTTAACTGTGGGATATGGGCAAAGTTTCGGAAAGAGTAAATCGTATAAATGGACAAGTAGTTACGCTCGTTATTTTTATTCAAATGGAGTAGATAACCCATTTACAAATGCGATCTCTTTTGGGCTTGAGGCAACAAATAAAAAGAAGACTTTAGGAACAGAGTTATCGGCAACCTATTTATTTGGAGATGATGCTTCTTTTCAGATTACTTCATCAAGTTATGGAGTTGTTTTTTTGTCTAAAACCAAAGACTACCAGTTGCGATTGCGGCCAGAATTGAATGTTGTAATTGCACAACAAACTATTCAGCTAGCACAAACGTTTACTATTAGAGGAAGAGAGGTTACAAGAAATATTCAGAATAATGATTTTGGGTTGATCAATACGCAATTGCAAATTCCACTACAATTAAATGTCGGCGATTTCGATTTCGAATTGGGTTATATTATAAATTTCCCTTCTGCTTTAGAAGGAGAAACAGGATTAGAGATAACAAACAATTTTAATTTTTCAATTTCATATTTACTGGGTTTTTAATCTCTTGATCAATGTCTGGTATTATATTTGGAATGAAAATTAAATAATCGTGTAGATATTCTTACTTTTACAACCAGTTTAAAGAAATAACTTTTGGCAAAAAAAAATCAAAAAAAAGGGAAGTTTAGACAAAGAATCACTAATAAATTTAGGTTGGTTGTTTTAAATGAAGACACGTTTCAAGAACGCTTGTCTTTTAAGTTGACCATCTTAAATATCTTTGTGTTGAGTGGGGTTTTCTCCATCGTTTTAGTCGCGCTAACCACCGTTCTTATTGCTTATACGCCAATAAGAGAGTACATTCCGGGATATTCTTCAACAAAATTAAAAAAAGATGCTTCAGAATTGATTTTTGAAGCAGATTCGTTAAAAATAAGATTGAGAGTGTTAGAGAATTACACCAATTCTTTAATTCCAATACTTACAGGAAAACAAGCTGCTTCTGAAACAAATTTTGATTCGTTAAAGAAAAATGCAGCAATTACAATTATAGATACCAGAAAGCTTGATGCATCAAAAAACGATTCTATTTTTAGAGAAAAAGTGGATAGTAAAGACCGTTTTCCTCTGTTTGATGAAGCTGAAGATAAGATTGATATTGTGTTTTTTGCCCCCATTACAGGAAGCATTACACAAAGCTTTAATATCAACGAAAAGCATTTTGCTATTGATATAGTAGCAACAACAGGTACGCCGGTTAAGGCGATTGAAGACGGAAGAGTCATTTTTTCTGAATGGACTACAGAAACAGGATATGTGCTAATTATAGAACATGGAACAGGGTTTATTTCGGTCTATAAACACAATGGCGCTTTGTTAAAACAACAAGGAGATTTTGTTAAGTCTGGCGAAGCTATTGCTACCGTTGGGTCTACTGGAGAATTAACAACGGGGCCCCATTTACATTTCGAATTGTGGTATCATGGATATCCTGTTGACCCAATTAATTACATAGATTTCAAATAATGAGTATAAAATCGGTATTTGCAATTCCGTTTGCCAAACAAGTAAGAAAACGAGTTTATAAATGGGTAAATAATCCACATAAAACACAAGAAAAAGTATTTAAAAAGTTGATTTCATCAGCAAAGAATACTGCTTTTGGTAAAGACCACGATTTTAAAAACATCACTTCATATACTGATTTTAAAAGCCGTGTTAAAGTCCAGGATTACGAAGGGTTAAAGCCTTACGTAGATAGAATTGTGGCAGGAGAAGAAGATGTGCTTTGGAAAGGGAAACCGCTGTATTTTGCAAAAACTTCAGGCACAACTTCTGGTGCTAAATATATTCCGATTACCAAAGATTCTATGCCAACGCATATCAAAGCAGCTCGAAATGCATTGTTGTTTTACATTGCTGAAAAAAAGGACGCAAGTTTTGTAAATGGTAAAATGATTTTTTTGCAAGGTAGTCCTGTTTTAGAAGATAAAAATGGTGTAAACCTTGGTAGATTAAGTGGTATTGTTGCGCATTATGTGCCTCAGTACTTATTGAAAAATAGATTGCCAAGTTGGGAAACCAATTGTATAGAAGATTGGGATACCAAAGTAAATGCGATTGTTGAAGAGACAATTAATGAAGACATGTCTGTAATTAGTGGAATTCCGTCTTGGGTTCAAATGTATTTTGAAAAGTTGATAGAAAAAACGGGAAAGTCAGTATCTGAATTGTTTCCAAACTTTAATTTCTTCATTTATGGCGGTGTTAATTTTGAACCATATAAAAATAAGTTCGAAAGTTTGATTGGTAAAAAGATCGATTATATCGAATTGTATCCAGCTTCAGAAGGTTTTATTGCCTATCAGGATACACAAACAGAACCCGGAATGTTGTTGCAGTTAAATTCAGGAATCTTTTATGAGTTTATTCCGTCAACCGAATTTTTTGACGAAAGCCCAACAAGAATTTCTTTGATAGATGTACAGTTAAGGGTGAATTATGCAATCATCTTAAATACTAATGCAGGGCTTTGGGGATATAATATTGGCGATACGGTTGAGTTTACCTCGCTAAAGCCATATCGAATAAAAGTAACAGGAAGAATCAAGCATTTTATTTCTGCTTTTGGCGAACATGTTATTGGTAAAGAGGTAGAAAAAGCCTTGAACGATTCGATTAAAGAAACAGGCATAAACATAAGTGAGTTTACGGTTGCGCCACAAGTGAACCCAGAAAGTGGTTTACCATATCACGAGTGGTTCATTGAGTTTGAAAATGAGCCCGAAAACATGGAAGAGTTTGCTGCAAAAGTAGATGCTTCTATGCAGTTGCAAAATGTATATTATTTAGATTTGATTGAAGGAAAGGTATTACGTCCTTTAGTGATTAGAGGAGTGAAAAAAGGGGGCTTTCATGAATACATGAAATCGATAGGTAAGTTTGGTGGTCAGAATAAGATACCGCAATTATCAGACAATCGAAAAATAGCGGAGGTGTTACAAAACTTTTTAAGAGATTAATATGAAAATTATAGCAACAAATCTTGGTGATAGAAAAGAAGTGAGTTGGAAAGGGAAACTATTGACTACTGGTATTTTTAAATACGCTGTAAAAGAACCTGTTTTTTTGGATGTAGAAGATGTAAAAGGAGATGCCGTTTGTGATCGGAAACACCATGGGGGAACAGATCAAGCCGTGTATGGATATTCTCTAAAACATTATGATTATTTTAAAAATCTACACCCTGATTTAGATTGGCAGACGGGAATGTTTGGAGAGAATCTAACCATAGAAGATTTGGATGAAACTAATATTCATGTTGGAGATACTTTTAAGGTGGGAGAATCGATTTTAGAGGTTACAAAACCTAGACAGCCTTGTAAAACATTAGGTGTGCGTTTTAACGACATGAAAATTGTAAAGCAGTTTTGGAATTCTACTTTTTCAGGTGTTTATTTCAAAGTATTGCAGACCGGTTTTGTAAAAGCGGGAGATGTTTTTGAGCAAATTAAGAGTTGCCCAGAGAATAAGACAATTGCCACCGTTTATCAAGAGAAACGTACTAAAAAAGCAAGCAATTAGATAGTCTGTTTATCTTCTTTACTAATGTTATTTTTCCCCTATTAAATCAGTAACCATAAAGTTTTTTAAATTATATCCAAACTTATGAAATGGGACATTTCCGAAAATTGCAGGGTAGTATGCGAAATGAGAATTGAAAGGTTGCTGCCTGTTGAAGTAAAATGTATAGCTATTTACAGACTTTGCTAATGTTATTAGATGGTTCTCTTGATATCCCCTCATATATTCTATTATAGAATGTCCAGGGTTGTCCATGTGCTTGGTCGTTTTAGTGCTAAATACTCTATAACCTTTATCTTTAAAATAATTGAGAAGTCTTCTGCTGTCTGAAATGAATACTTTATTTTTTAAATTCTCATGTTGTTCTTCCAAGTGATTTCTCAGCTTATCTAAAGCAATGATGATTTGATCTTCAGCTATAGGAAGGATTTTACTATCGTCAAAATCGTTTAAGTAATTTAAACACCTAAAGTGTAAGATTTCAAAGTCTTTTGAAACGTAGTCAAAGTAATCTTTTTTGAAAGATGTTTTTACATGGTTTTCTCCTAAAAGATCTAGTTCATTGTATAGTTTTTGTGTTGGTTTTTCCCAATTTCCATTATTATTTAGGTAAGCAAGAATGTTTTCGTTTACATATAATAGATTGGTTTTTTTTAGAAAAACTTCACTTTTCACTTCATTAAGTTCTTTTAATTCATCTATAGAAGAAACAAGCCAGACTTTGAATTTGAAAGGGTTAATAATTAGTTTGGTGATATTAATTTTGTTTGAATGCCAAAAATTTGCATAATTCACGGGGCTTATATAGAATATTGAAAAGGGAGTATTGTGCTTTTTAGCTAAATAGTAACTTGTTAAAAGACCTTTGTTTCGGTCTGTTAATCCACCATGAACAATACTCCCATCTGCCATGTAAATTGTTCTATTTGTATTCTTTTTGCTATAAGAAAAACGAAATGATGCGTTAAAAGGGTTTAATGCCTTACTGATTATTTTGAAATATAAATAGCTTACAATTTTTGTTCGTCTTGAAATCATTTGGTAAAGAACATTATGTTATCTAATAGAGATAATATTAGTGACGGTTACTTGTTTAGCGATCCAGTTGTAAGTAGTTAGCAGTCCTTCTTTAAAAGGCTTATTAGAGGTTTGTCCCATTTTTTCTTTATAGAGAATGTTGTCTGAGTTTCTACCTCTAACGCCTACAGGACATTTAAACCCGTATTTATTTACAAACTCTTCTCCATTAATATTTTTTATACTAATTTTTTTTTCAGAGATGTTAATTGCTGCCTGAGCTAATTGATTAATGGTGATCATTTCTTCTGATCCAATATTTACTGGGCCTGAAAAGACATCTTGTCTCATGAAGCGTAATATGGCTTCAATACAGTCGTCTATAAATAAAAATGAACGAGTTTGAAGTCCATCCCCCCATACTTCAATTTCAGTTTCTGCTTCTATAACTTTTCTACACATAGCGGCAGGTGCTTTTTCTTTTCCTCCTTGCCATGTTCCCATATGTCCAAAAACATTATGTAAACGTGCAATTCGGACATCTAACCCATAATTTCTTTGAAAGGATAAAAATACACGTTCACTAAATAGTTTTTCCCATCCATATTCTGAATCAGGATTTGCTGGATAGGCAGATGATTCTTCGCAATTGGGGTTTTCTGGATCTAATTGATTGTATTCAGGATATATACAAGCTGATGAACTATAGAATATCCTTTTTACAGCTTTCATAGAGGCTTCTTGTGCTACATGCAGATTAATTAAAGATGAACTATGAATTATATTAGCATCGTTTTCCCCTGTGAATATGTAACCAGCCCCTCCCATGTCTGCTGCTAGTTGATAAACTTCGGTAAAAGAATTTTCTATATCTGAATTGGATTGCTGTTGTGGCGCTTGCATTATTTTTGAGACAAATTTATTATCTCTTAAGTCACCTGATATAAATTCGTCACAAATATTTTCTTCATTCCAGAATTCGTGACGTTTTTTAATATCAACAATACGAATCCAAAATCCTTCAGATTTGAGCCTTTTAGCTAAATGCCCACCAATAAATCCGCCACCTCCTAAAACTAAAGCTGTTTTCATATTTGCTTTTTTGAAATTTGTTTTACAATAAGTCACTGATTATATGATAATATTTATTGTCTTCTATAATTTTCCTAAAGATATAAAAAAACCGAAGCGGTACTGAAATAAATTCAGAATAAAAGCTTCGGTTTTGTATTGTGTAGAGTGAAAATCTTATTTCTTAGCTAGTAAATCTCTAATTTCTGCTAATAAATCTTCTTGGCTGGGTCCAGCTGGAGGAGCAGGAGCTGCAGCTTCTTCTTTTTTCTTTGTTGCATTGATTCCTTTGATAATCATGAACATTACAAAAGCAACAATAATAAAATCTATTATATTGGTTAAGAATTCACCATAAAGTATTGCTACTTCACCAGTAATTTTCCCGGTAGCATCAGCGACACCTTCTTTAGCAATATATTTCAGTTCTCTAAAGTCTGCTTTAAACGCAAGACCAATTAAAGGAGAAACAATTCCTCCGGTAAATGAAGTTACCACTTGTTTAAAGGCAGCACCCATTACAAAACCAACTGCAATGTCTACCAAGTTTCCTTTCATGGCAAAATCTTTAAATTCTTTTAACATTCCCATTTTTACTTGTTTTTAATTAGTTAATAGAAACCGAATTTAAGAAAACTTTAACACTTTAGCAATCTTTTGATTCGCTGAGAAATGGATGTTAGTATTTCGTAAGAAATGGTGTTTGATTTTAGGGCAATTTCTTCTACTGTTTCCTGTGAGTTGAAGATGATAACTTCATCACCTTCATCACAGTCAATTTCGGTGATGTCAATCATGATCATATCCATGCAAACATTTCCTATAATTGGTGCTTTTTGATTGTTGACTACAACAAAAAAGTTGCCATTCCCTAATGTTCTTGAGATCCCATCTGCATGTCCAATCGGAATCGTAGCAGATTTCATTTGCTTTTCAGCAATAAAAGCTCTGTTATATCCTACAGATTCTCCTTTTTTAATGAAATGGATTTGAGAAATGATAGATTTCAGTGTTAGGACATTTTTTAATAAAGCTGATTCTTTTTCATCATTGGCAAAGCCATACAATCCAATTCCTAAACGAACCATGTCAAATTTCGCCTGAGGATAATTGAGAATCCCAGAAGTATTTAACATGTGCAACATCGGTTCATACTCTAAATGTGTATAAAATTGTTTTGAGATAGCGGTAAAATCGTTGATTTGACCTGTAGTGAACTTTTCCTCTTCAATATCATCACTTGCTGCTAAATGAGAAAACAGGGAAACTACTTTTATGTGGTTGGTTTTTTTTAGTTCTGAAATAATTTTTGGAACATCAGTATGCCAAAAACCAATTCTATTTAATCCGGTATTGAATTTTATATGAATAGGATAATTCAATAAAAGTTTAGCGTCTGCTAAAGCAGAAAAAGCAGTAAAAATAGTAAAATTATATAGATTGGGCTCAAGTTGATGCTTAATAATCAGCTCTAAATTCTGGATTTGAGGATGCAATACTAGAATGGGAGTTTTAATTCCTGCATTGCGCAAAGCAATCCCTTCATCGGTATATGCAACAGCAAAATAATCTACATCCTTTTGCAAGTATTTTGCAGTTTCAATAGCGTCACTGCCGTAACCAAAAGCTTTTACAACCACGAGAATTTTCGATGTTGCATCTAACTTTTGTTTGAAATAATTTAGGTTGTGCTGTAATGCATTTCCATCAATTTCTAAAACGGTTACGTGATTATTCATATCCTTCGAAACTTGATTCAGTATCTATTTAGAGTTTGCTTCAGGGTCTTCTGAAGACATCATTTTCTCTTGTTGTAATTTCAATGCTTTATAATAAGCAGCTCTACTGAGTGGCTCATATTCTTCAACTTCACCTAGTAGAACTAAGTCGTCGTTTTGTTTTTTTCTAAAACTGTAATGTGCTAAGTTTCCTGTATGTGTACAAACAGCATGTACTTTAGTTACATATTCTGCTGTTGCCATTAAAGCAGGCATTGGTCCAAATGGTTTTCCTTTAAAATCCATGTCTAAACCAGCAACAATTACGCGAATACCACGGTTGGCTAAATCGTTACAAACAGTTACAATTTCATCATCAAAAAACTGAGCTTCATCAATTCCAACTACATCTACGTCATTCGCTAATAAACGAATATTTGCAGATGAAGGAACCGGTGTAGACCGGATGCGATTGTCGTTGTGAGAAACTACCTCTTCATCGTCGTAACGAGTATCTACAGCAGGTTTGAAAATTTCTACTCGTTGCTTGGCAAATTGTGCACGTTTTAATCTGCGGATTAATTCTTCAGTTTTTCCTGAAAACATCGAGCCACAAATAACTTCTATCCAACCAAATTGTTCTGTATGATTTACCGTATTTTCGAGAAACATTTTGTAGTTTTATGCTTGAAATATGATTATAATTGTATTTTACTTCAAGTCATACAAATTTATTAAAAAAAAGACGCCAAACATCAATTAATTTATCAACTTATGCACAAAAAATTAGCAGCAGACTTAACTAGCTTAGCGCACAGTATTTTACAACTAAAGAACAAAGAAGATGTATTTGTTTTAAAGCAAAAAGCACACGAAGTATATGAGAAACTTTCAGTTTTAGCTTATGTAGAAGAGTACATAAATACAACTCCAAATGCTACAGAAACAAAAGAAGAGTTGTTGCTGAAAGTAGAAGAGTCTACTCAGGTTGTTGATGAAACTAAGATTGAAGAAGAAGGTAATTCGGTAATTGAGGACGAAGTTGATGAATTGGTCTTAGAGGATGAAAAAGAAATGGTTATTGAGTTTGTTGTTGAAGAAACAGAGGAGCTTATAGAGATTAATCTGGGAGAAGAAGAAGTTGAGCATAAAGAAATCGAAGAGCCTGTTTTAAAAGTGGTTGAAGAAATTTTAGAACAACCATTTGATGAGCTAGAGCAAACATTGTTTTCTGGTGATGAATTTGTACATGACGACGTAAAAAATCTTGGAGAACGCAAAACGGTTACTTTAGAAGAAGAGTTAGAAGATACAATTTCTGTTGATGTTGCTGCAGATTTGTTTGAGAAGGCACCTGAGAAAAAATCATTAAATGACGCTTTACAAATGAACTTGCAAATAGGGTTGAATGATCGAATTGCATTTGTGAAAAATTTATTTGAAGGAAGTCAAGGCGATTTTAACAGAGTTGTTTCTCAAATCAATTCTTTTAAAACAGAAAAAGAAGCGAAAAAATTTATTAATAAAATGGTGAAACCAGATTACGATTGGTCTAGTCAAGAAGAATACGAAGAGCGTTTTATGTCAATAATTGAACGTAAATTTGCCTAAAACTAATTACCATGAAGATAGAAGTTTCTAACGGAGAAATTATAGATAAGTACACTATTTTAGAGATCAAACTTTCTAAAATAAAAGATGCAAAAAAACTCGTAAATATTCAACATGAACACGATACGTTAACGCCAGATGTTAAAAATATGTATGCTGCGGTAAAAGACGAAAATCACCTTAAAGATTTGCAGAGCAATTTACTGGAAGTGAATAAAAAATTGTGGAAAATTGAAGATGATATTAGAGAATGTGAGCGCGCAAATGATTTTGGGCAAACTTTTATAGACTTGGCAAGAGCGGTGTATTATGTAAATGATGATCGATCTGATGTAAAGAAAGAAATCAATGTGTATACTGGTTCTGATTTAGTAGAAGAAAAATCATACGAGGAATATAAATCTTAATTCGTATAGATTTTAATGTTTTCTAAATATAAAATATTTTTAAAAGCTGCAAGTATGTTATTACTTGTGGCTTTTTATTCTTGTGAAACAACGTATCAGGCTGTTAGTTTTGAAAGACAAAACATTCCAGTAGCTCCAGATTATTCGAATGAAAGTTCTTGGGCAGTTTTACCAACAAAATATTCAGAAGATTTACAAGAGTTTGCACCTGTTGATATTGAGTTGCTGAAGGCAGATGTTTTTTATGTATACCCAACACTATTGATGAGTGTAAAAGATGTGCGTTGGAATGCTCCAATTGATGATGTTATTCAGAAGAATAAAATAATTCATACTGCAGTAAAAAACCAAGCGTCTCCATTTGCAACATCCGGTAAAATTTATGTACCTATTTATAGACAAGCTCATATAAAAGCATATTCTTTATATAACAAAGGTGGGGAAGAAGCCTTTAAGATTGCATACACTGACGTTAAAAAAGCATTTGAGTATTATTTAAAGAACTACAATAACAACAGGCCTATAATTATTGCGAGTCACAGTCAGGGAACAAATCATGCTACGCAATTGTTAAAAGAATTTTTTGATGGAACACAATTACAGAAAAGACTAATTGCTGCATTCATTCCAGGAATGGGGATTAAGCCCAACGAGTTTAAAACGATTAAACCAATGATAAAACCTAGCCAAACTGGTGGTTTTGTTTCTTGGAATACACGCAAAATGAATTCATATCCGAAAAAGAAAGATGTGTATAAAGGGGCGGTTACTACAAACCCAATTACTTGGGATGATAGCAAGACAACCGAATTAGAGCAACACAAAGGGTTTTTATATTCAAGCGGAAAAATGTATACGCAAGCAGTAAAAATTCAAATAACAGACGGAATGGTTTGGTCTACAAACCCGAAATTCCCTTTGCGATTCTTTATGTCATTCATGAAAAATTATCATGTAGCAGATATCAATCTTTTTTGGCAGGACATCAAAGAAAATGTGGAGTTGAGGACAAAGACTTGGTTAGAAAAAAACTAGCTGATGAATGCTTTTAGTCTTTCGATTTCTTTTTTATTATTCCCGATAAAAATTTCATCATCGACTATAAAAACAGGTCGTTTTAAAAAAGTGTATTCATCTAAAATATACTGCCTGTAATCAGCTTCAGAGATTTTTTGGTTTTTCAAATCCATTGACTTGTACAGTTTCGCACGCTTGTTAAACAGGTTCTCGTAACTCTTAGAGATTGTATACATTTCGTCCAGTTGATGTACAGTAACTGGATGCCCTTTTATTTCTTGTTTTTCGAAACCATCAAGGTTCACTTCCTTTAAAATTCTTCGGCAGGTATCACAAGTTTGTAAAAAGTAGACTTTCTTCATTTTATGCTGTATATTTGAGGCTAAATTTAACGATAAATAATGAAGACTCAATTTGATATCCTAAAAAAATCTAGACAGTTAACATTAAAAGCAATTAATGGCTTAACATTAGATCAAATCCATATAATTCCTGAGGGATTTAAAAATAACATCGCTTGGAATGTAACACATTTAGTCGTGACACAACAATTATTGCAATACAAGCTTTCTGGACTGGATTGTTTGGTCCCTGATGAATTAATTGAAGAACATAGAAAAGGAACAGTTCCAACAAAAACCTTTACAAAAGAAGAGTTTGAAGAAGTAACAGAGTTGCTAGCTGGATTACCAGATACTTTAGAAGAAGATTTTAACGAAGGAATTTTTGAAAACTACAACGCATATGAAACAAGCACTGGGTTTGTGTTAGATACTTTCGAAACTGCTGTTAATTTCAATAACTATCATGAAGGAATTCATTTAGGAATCATCTTGGCTATTAAAAAATTAGTTTAATTCATAATAGCTTCTAAAGACTATCAACCAAAATAGTATAGAATGAAATTCAATACAAAAACGATTCATGGAGGGCAAGCACCTGATCCTTCAACAGGAGCCGTAATGGCTCCAATATATCAAACATCTACATATGCTCAGTTTAGTCCTGGTCAACACAAAGGTTACGAATATTCAAGAGCAGCAAATCCAACTAGAACAGCGTTAGAAAATGCGTTTGCATCAATAGAAAACGGAACACATGGTTTTGCATTTTCATCTGGCTTATCTGCTATTGATTGTGTGTTAAGAACTTTGAGTCCAGGTGATGAAGTTATTGCTGGAGATGATTTGTATGGAGGAACGTATAGGATGTTTACTAGAATGTTTCAAAAAGTTGGATTGAAATTTTCTTATGTTGATATGAATGAGGCTTCAAACGTAACGAATGCAATATCTAAAAAAACAAAATTGATTTGGATAGAAACACCTACCAATCCATTAATGAAGATTGCAGATATAGCAGAAATAACGAAAGTTGTGAAAGCTGTGAATTCTAAGATTTTAGTTTCAGTAGACAATACATTTGCAACACCATATCTACAACGGCCATTGGATCTAGGAGTGGATATTGTAATGCATTCGGCAACAAAATATTTAGGAGGTCATTCTGATTTAGTTATGGGGGCCTTAATGGTAAAAGACGCTAAGCTGGCAGAAGAATTACGTTTTATTCAGTTTGCTGCGGGTGCAGTTGCTGGGCCTATGGATTCTTTCTTGGCGTTAAGAGGAGTGAAAACATTGCATATTAGAATGCAGCGTCATTGTGAAAATGGAAAAGCTATTGCAGCATTTTTGGTAGATCATCCAAAAGTGAAAGAAGTGTATTATCCGGGATTGGAAAGTCATGCAAATCACGAGGTTGCTAAAAAGCAAATGGATGATTTTGGAGGAATGGTTTCATTTAAGTTGAAAGATGAAAGTAAGAAAGCTGCATTTACATTCTTAGAAAACACAAAGGTGTTTACATTGGCAGAGTCTTTAGGCGGAGTTGAGAGTTTGGTAAATCATCCTGTTACTATGACGCATGCAAGTATTCCAGAATCAGAGCGATTGAAAATAGGAATTAC